>Ga0315281_10000627_pt1 | contig 49883 bp, 52 predicted proteins | sample YL17G07_0_MG_FD_204540 | JGI IMG/M metagenome (GOLD analysis project Ga0315281, IMG submission 204540) | Sediment microbial communities from Yellowstone Lake, YNP, Wyoming, USA - YL17G07_0 | ecosystem: Environmental > Aquatic > Freshwater > Lake > Sediment | place: USA: Wyoming | collected...
CGCTTGACTGGCGTACCGCCGCTTTCAGTCGCTACAGTATCAATTTTGCCTTTACCTTCCCGACTGTGTTTCCCCCTTTCTTCCTCTTGCATCAACTCCGTAATGGCCTGTTGCGCCATCTGCTGTGCCCGCAAAGCCACCCTGCGGTCAGCGGCGGAAGGATCTGCCGGGGCAAGTGCAGCGTCCCTGATCATGTCGGCACGTGCCAGCGTATCTTCGGGTGTTCGGCCTGGTGATGTGTCAATTCTGACATCGCCTGCAACTACGTATTGAACGCCGTTGGGGCCTTTTTGATAGGTGTAGGAAGCGCTGGAAACATCCAGGCCGGTACTTGCCGAAAGATGCGCCTGTTCATGCTGGCGCACATGTGCATCCCGAGCTTTCAGCATGCTGATTTGAGCCTGCGCTTCGTTGCTCAGCTCAACGGCATTGCCGGAATTTTTTTGTGTTTGAGTCTGTTCGGGTTTTGAAACTTGCAGGGGTGCTTGCAGTACTTCACCTGCGGCAAGCAATTTAAAATTTGATGCTGAGGAAAGTTTGTTAGGAACAATTGGAGAATTTGTTATTCCCATGATACTTACTCCTGGAGTAAGACTAGTGCAAATCAGGCAGTAACATTTATTCTCGACCCTGTTTTCTGGCCGCTTGTATTGACTACCGGTTTATTTGCCTCTTGTGTTTTCTGCAACTGTGCCTTGCTCTCAGCTGCAGCTTCCTTTTCTTTTGCTTTTTCTGACTCGCGTATATCGGATTCCTTTCGCGCTGCGGTTGTTTCAGCAATTTTACTTGTCTGTGTAAGCTGAACAGGCTGACTGGAAGAAATTGAGTTAATGGGCATTTTGTTCACCTCTCTGTTTAAAGTTACAGATCTCTACCTGATTGTTTTGATATTTAATTCCTTTGTTTATGGCTATGCAAGTGAAAAATCCATCCCTGGGCAACATATTGATTTTATTTAAATTAAATTTGCATCCTGTTAAACTGAAGCTTCTCTTGGCAAAAAAAGAGGGGGCACGCTGCCCCCTTTTTTTGACTGTTAAAGTTAGTCCGACCTACAGATTGCTTGATTTTTGCCCGCGCAAGCTGGCATTTTCCATCCATCTTTTAACACGATTGGCATCACCGACACGTGAATTTCTGCCCCAGGAGTCCAGTAGCACAATGATGACAGGGTGCTCGGATATCTTTGCTTCCATCACCAGACAGCGCCCGGCTTCACTGATATAACCCGTTTTGCTCAAGCCGATATTCCATGAAGCATTTCTTACCAGCGGATTGGTATTGTGGTAGCGCAAGGGTCTTTTTCCCTCTCTTTCAACAATATGTGAGGTTGAGGTTGTATACCTGTGAATCAACTCATAACGCTGTGCAGCCTGTACCAGTTTCACCAGGTCGTTAGCAGTGGAAACATTGCCACTGTGCAAACCTGTAGGATCCATAAAGCGTGTAGAAGTCATGCCGAGCTCTCTCGCTTTCAAGTTCATTTGCGCCAAGGCTGCTTCGGTACCACCGGGGTAAGTACGTGCCAACGCCGCAGCAGATAAATTATCAGATGCCATCAACGCAAGTTTGAGCAGATCTCCGCGTGTCATGGTCAGGCCGGTAGGCGTACGAGAACGAGTGCGTTTCTGCTTGCTGATATCAGCCCGATCTATGCTGATTTCCTCATTCAATGGCTGCTTCGCATCGAGCACAACCATCGCTGTCATCAGCTTGGTGATAGAGGCAACTGGCGCCACCACATCGGCATTTTTGCTGTGCAGAGATTTCTTGCCGTTTTCGTCATAGATCAGGACGATAGCGGAACGCATGCGGGGCATCGAGGTAAATTTTAAAATAGCACTGTCAAGCGTGTTCTTTTGTTTTTGATTACCCGAGTCGGTATCAAACCTGGGAAGATCGCCAAAAAGCTCTTCCAGCAAACTCGTAGCACTGGAACTCTGCTCAAGTGACGACTCGCTATCGAGGAACTCTACTCCCCAATTTCTACTGCTGATACTGTTCACTTGCTGTGACTCAGCAACCGCAACCATGTTACCGAGCGCGAGCACAGGCCGAGCCTCATCGCCCGCAACAACCAGCAATGAGGAACCTGACAGCAACATAACAAGCAGAAAATTACGCATATTTATTCTTTAAAATTAAACCCTGATTTGCTAGCATACCGAATAAATCAAATAAATCAAGCTGAAAGCCTGTTGAAAGAAAGGAAAACCGGGTGAAAATTTTCCTGGTCGTTGCAAAATTCGATTCTACTTGGCGCAATAGAATAACCATCGCCCTGTCGAATTTTGCGAGCATCCGCTTTTCGACCAGGCCTGAAAATCAACCAATTCTTGCGCACTTTAAGTCCGACTTGCTGCCAGATTGTCGATCACTTCATACAGCCTGCTAAAATCTATCGGCTTTGTCAGGTAATCGCTGCAACCAGCCATGAGCGCACGATCAATATCCTTCTTCATCGCATCCGCACTTAATGCCACCACAGGTATATGCCTGGTCAGCGCGTTATTTTTTATCATTTCAGTCGCAGCGATTCCATCCATTCCGGGCAACTGGATATCCATCAATATCAGATCGGGTAGCGATACCTCAGCGATAATCACCCCCTCTTCTGCCGTGCCTGCGGATAACATTTCGACCCCTTGTTTATTTTGCAGCGCCTTCCGGATCAACTTGAGATTCGCGTGATTATCATCGACGTAAAGTACAACGAAACGAGCACGAACGGAGCCTATCGGCAACAAAGAACTCTTATTCAAAATCAGCGGCGCTTCGCTTATGTTTGCCAAAGGGATGTCGAACCAGAAAGTGCTACCTTGGCTCTCGATGCTCTCAACACCGACAGCGCCATTCATCGCCAGCATCAGTTGCTTGGTGATTTGCAACCCTATCCCCATGCCGGAAATCGTGCCATGCTTTTGATTCAAACGCTCAAAGGGGGTAAACAGCAGATCCAGATTGCCAGTTGAAATCCCGCAACCAGTATCCTGAATTTTTATCCGCAACCGCCCCTCTTTCACAGCCTCGCTGCTGATCGTTACCCGACCATGCTCCTTGTTATATTTCACCGCATTACTGAGGAAATTGTTTAAAACCTGGCACAGCCTCAGCTCATCCCCCAGAACCATCTGAGTGACATCGGCCATCCTGTTTTCTATTGTAATTTTGTTCTTTCCGGCCATTGATGCTGAAATTTGTGATACGCAGCTTGCAATGACTTGAGCGATGCTGACAGGCCTGATATTCAGTTTCACCTTTCCACTATCAATGCTGGCAAGATCAAGTACATCCTCGATCAAACCCAGCAACTGATTGCCGGCGCCAATAATTTCCTTAACTGAATCCTGCTGTTCCTGTGTACTGAAACCAGCGTCCATTTCCAGCAATTGTCCAAATCCGAGAATTGCATTCAGTGGGGTGCGCAACTCATGGCTCATACTGGTCAAAAACTCGGATTTTGCCTTGCTGGATTTTTCAGCATCTTCCTTGGCAGCCTGAAGTAACGCCGTACGCTGCGTGACTTTTCTCTCAAGCTCCTCGTTCATGTGCTTAAGCTTGTTCTCTGCTATCTTTCGCTCAGTAAGGTCGACCACCACACCAACAAACATAAATTTATCGGATACCTTCATTTCGCCTACAGACAAGTGCATGGGGAAGACAGATCCATCTTTCTTTTTGCCTTCAACTTCACGCCCCTTTCCAATTACCCTTGGATACCCCCCACTAAGATAGCGCGCAAGATAGCCGTCATGTTCCGTGTGATATGGTTCTGGCATCAGCATATTGACTTTCTTCCCTGCCACCTCATGTATCTGATACCCAAAAAGTAACTCTGCTGCCCTATTAAATGAATGCACAATCCCATCTGACCCTATGGTGATAATGGGGTCCACCGCTGTCTCAAGAATAGATCGTGTTAACTCAAGGCTATTGGCAATCCTGATTTCGTTTTGCTTGCGCTCGAGGTTGTGGACGCGCAACTTGTCTTGCATTTTTGCCAAACCATCAATCACGCTACCTTCCATATGCTTTGGAACGACAATCCTGCCCGACAAATCATCGCGACCTATTCTCAACATATGTGCATGAACATCTCTGGCAGAAACACCCAGCGTCTTATGCATGACTCTATAAGCTCTCCACAGCACCAGGGTTGCCAACAGTACGGAAGCAATAAATACAAGCCGCACTATCATGGCAATATTTGTCATCTTGGCAATATTGCTCAGGGTGCGTTGATTCATCAGTACATAAAATTCATTGATGGGCTTCATGATCCTTGCTTTAGCCTGGTGATAATGCTCGTCAAACATCATCCTCCTCGCCAATTCCCTGTTTGCCGCAGCACCTGAACCTGGGGTTTCAACCAGCTTTATGGCTTTTAGCTCCAGCAGGGCCAACTCGTCAGAATATTGTTTGGCTTTAACAAGCAGAGCCATCTCCCCGCTTGCAAATTCCGCCTGACGCATCAGCTCCATCAACGGGATACCCTGCCCACTTTCCTGGGGAGGCAATAACTCACCAGAAATAACCAAATCCCAGTAAACAAAGAAATACCCCTCGGGTCGTGGTTTTTTTCCATCACGAATATCCAATACGTCTTGAAAATATTTCCTGTATCGCGGCTCTCCTGTCTCCACATAGGACCTGACCATTCTGGTTAAATCATCAGAGGATTGGCGCAGTTGATCTGCAAGCAGATATGATTTTTGGTGCAATTCGTTGGCGCGGTCAATTTGCTTTTCGTAATAAACATACACGAAAAAAACCAGCACCAGCAAAATAACAATTGCCGCGGACAATAGGATATTTGAATATAATTTTTTTGTGAAAAGTGCCATTTTAGACTTACGGTTTAACCAAAATTCAAATTGGGAAAGATATTAAATTTGGAATGTAATTTACGTTGCACAAGACTATATTAATGCCGCCAAAGCACCACTCACCCGGCATGGAGTGTATTCAGAAAGTTGCAATTTGAAGTAATAAATTCAGGGTATCCCACAAAAACAGGTATAACAACCGTGTCATTTGTAGGGTTAAATTGATGGCATTTGCTGATAAATCAGATGCTGATAAGACAGACCTCACCTGATGTGACTCAGATATCATCCCGCATACGGTAATTAATAAGCGCGCCAATTAACAATCTCGCCAGGATATAACTCACGTGCATTACCAGCCAATTGAACACATTCAGCTTGCGCCATACTGAAGGTATAACACGCTGCGATCTGTGCTGCATTTCGCTAAGGAGATCGGCCTGCAGACTTGCAGCAAATGCAACATCCTGCACAACCAGGTTGGCCTCTCTAGCCAGCCACAGGCTGAAGGGGTCGATATTGGAGGAACCTACAGTTGCCCACTGTCCATCGATTACCGCAACCTTTGCGTGCATATAGCTGGCTTGATAGGCGTATATTTCAATTCCCGAGTGCAGCAGCTCGTTATACAAGGCCATCGTGGCGTAGTGCTGCAAACGGTACTCAACCTTGCCCTGCAAAAAAAGTACCACGCGAACTCCGCGTTTTGCGGCAGCAATTAAAGCATTACGAAATTTTCGTCCGGGCAGGAAATAGGCGTTGGCGATAATAATTTCACGTTGCGCCCCGGCAATGGCTGCAAGGTAGGCGCGCTCGATATCGCGGCGATGGCGCAAGCTGTCGCGTGTCACAAACAAAACCTGCTGCTGCGAATTTACACGATGCAACTGGCGTACCTTGTCACGCTCGCCTTGGCGGTGAAAGTGCGTCCACGCCACCAGCAGCCATAAGCGGCGCATGGAGACATGTATATCGTGAACCACCGGCCCTTCCACCTCCACTGCATAATCCAGGCGTGGAGCCTTGAAACCATCAGAAATATCATCGGTTATGTTGATACCACCGACAAATGCGGTGTGCCCGTCTATCAGCGCAAGTTTGCGATGCAGTCGGCGCAGGTGATAGCGTTGCAGGCTGAAGCGGCCTACTTCCTTGCGGAACCATAACACTTCTACACCAGCAGCGTTCATTTCATCTATCCACTGCTGCGGTAAATCTGCCGAACCAAATCCATCCATCAGCAGACGGGTAACCACGCCCCGTCTGGCTGCGCTTTGTAGCGCATTTGAAAATAGCCTGCCTGTGTGATCAGCCGCATAAATATAGGTTTCCATATAAATGGAAGTCTTGGCAGCAGCAATGGCAGCCAACAGGCGCGGAAAATATTCTTCACCGTTGCGCAACAGCGTCAGGGTATGGCCGGCGATATGGTGTTTGCTGTTCATGATTTCAGGGATTAAATTGCAGGAAGTGCCAGGTTAGCAGGAAGCGACAGCGTAGCCGAAAGTGCAGCATGATCGGAGATTTTATTCCACGGATAATGCGCATGCACCTCAGCATCTTGCACAGACAAACCGCGCACATAGATGCGATCCATGCGTAGCAGTGGAAAAGCACAGGGGAAGCTGCGAGCCAATTTGCCGTTCCTGTTCTCAAAGGCTTCAAGCAGATTCAGCTCGTGTGCAAGAACAAGACCTGCATGATTGTTCCAGTCGTTAAAGTCACCTGCAATGATTAGCGGAGCATCGTCTGGAACAATACGCCGCACACGCTCAACTAGCTCTTTCATCTGCCTGGTTTGGCCGCGCAAGAACAGCCCAAGATGTACACACAGGCAGTGCAAAACAACAGCACTATCCGGCAAAGCCATTTCGCAATGCAGCACGCCACGGCTCTCAAAGCGGTGTGCAGAAATATCCTGATTGTCCCATTTCAGGATAGGGAGCCGGCTGAGAATTGCGTTACCGTGATGCCCGGAATCATAAACAGAATTTTTTCCATAGGCATGATGCAGCCAGCTCTCGTGTGCCAGAAACTCATGTTGTGGGTGCGCCCCGTCAAAATGATGGCGAGGCCTGGCGCGCCGATCTGCGCCCTGCACTTCCTGTAAAAATACAATATCCGCATCCAGTTCGCGCAACCTCTCGCGCAATGCGTGCAGCACAAAACGCCGGTTGAATTGCGAATAACCCTTGTGAATATTGTAAGTTGCTATTTTGAGGTTGGACATATCAGCTTACGTTCTTTATTGACTATTGAATACTATACATAACGAACAATGTAAATATTACCTTACCTTGGGCATAATGCAGCAAGCTCAAGAGTACCAAGCTTGATCGGGCAGGAAAAACCGCTTGAACTGTACCAGCAACGGGCAGAAGCAGGGGTTTATAACAAAAAAGGAATGAACATGCTTATTGGCGTCCCCAGGGAGATAAAGGATCACGAATTTCGCGTTGGCCTGACCCCGCAGGGAGTTCGGGCGCTATGTGAAGCGGGACACAAAGTGTGCGTCGAGACGAACGCGGGTGCTGCCATCGGCTTTCACGATGCGCATTATCGCGAAGCGGGTGCAGTCATCGTTGCATCGCCGCAGGAAGCCTATGACTGTGAGTTGGTAATCAAGGTTAAGGAACCGCAGCCAGGCGAAATTCCTTTACTGCATGCCTGGCAGACGCTTTTCTGCTATCTGCATCTGGCCGCCTCACGCGACCTTACCGACAAGTTGCTGCTGAGCAAGGCAACCTGCATTGCCTACGAGACCGTGCACGACGATAGTGGAAATTTACCACTGCTCACGCCGATGTCAGCAGTGGCTGGGCGCCTTTCCGTCCAGATGGGCGCATGGGCACTGACCATGATAAATGGCGGCAGCGGCGTGCTTCTCTCGGGAGTGCCAGGGGTTGCTCCCGGACGGGTGACCATACTTGGCGGAGGTGTAGTCGGCACCAATGCCGCTCGCATTGCTGTTGGCATGGGTGCTGAAGTAACCGTGCTTGAACGTGACCCGGCGCGGCTACGACATCTTGAAGAGGTTTTCGGCACACAGTTGAAGACGCGCTACTCCGATGCCGATGCTGTTGAAAGCTTCGTGCGCAAGTCCGATATGGTGGTCGGCGCGGTGCTACTGCCCGGTAAACATGCACCGAAGATGATCAGCCGTGAATTGATCCGCACCATGCGGCCCGGCTCAGTCCTGGTTGATGTATCAATCGACCAGGGCGGTTGCGCCGAAACCTCGCGCCCGACGACCCACAGCAACCCGCTGTATATCGAAGAAGGTGTGGTGCACTACTGCGTCACCAACATGCCCGCTGCCACCGCACGCACCTCCACCCTTGCACTGACCCATGCCACCCTGCCCTATGTGCTTGCTATGGCCAATCAGGGAGTGAAGCAGGCGATGCTGAATGAAGCAGGACTTAGGGGCGGGCTGAATATTTGCAGGGGGCAGGTAACACATCGTGCATTGGCGGAGGATTTGGGGATGGTTTATCGGGCTGCGGATCAAGCGTTGGTTGAACTCGATTAGATGAATGACGACAACTCGCACAACTATAACGCCTCAGGCATTCCCCAAGTTCTTCCCCGGCAGATTAATCTGCTTCGCAAAATCCAGCATGCGCTGTATTGACACCTTCGCCCGTTCACCCAAAGCCCTATCCACATGAATTTCGTTATGACCCTTCTCCAGCACTTCCGCGAGGTTAATCAGCCCGTTCATCGCCATCCATGGGCAGTGGTTACAGCTAATGCAGGTTGCGCCATAACCCCGCGTAGGCGCTTCAAGAAATAGTTTGTTCGGCGACAGCGTGCGCATTTTGTGCAGGATGCCGTTATCGGTGGCAACAATAAATTCCTGTGCATCCAGTTTTTGCGAGGCATTGATCAATTGCGTGGTGGAGCCCACCACATCAGCAAGCGCCACGATGGAACGCGGTGACTCGGGGTGCACCAGCACTTTGGCGGTGGGATGCTGCGCCATCAACTCTTCCAGCGCATTCATCCTGAATTCGTCATGCACTACACAGGAGCCATTCCACAGCAGCATGTCAGCCCCGGTCTGCTCCTGTATATAACGCCCCAAATGTCGATCAGGTGCCCACAATATTTTTTTTCCCTGCTCCTTGAGGTGCTTGACGATGGGTAACGCAATGGAGCTGGTCACCATCCAGTCGGCGCGCGCCTTGACTGCCGCACTGGTGTTGGCATACACCACCACGGTACGATCAGGGTGCGCATCACAGAAGGCAGAAAATTCATCCACCGGGCAACCGAGATCGAGTGAACAGTTGGCCTCCAGATCGGGCATCAGCACTCTCTTTTCAGGGTTCAAAATTTTTGCAGTCTCGCCCATAAAGCGCACACCGGCCACGATTAAGGTTTTGGCCGGATGCTCATGGCCAAACTTCGCCATATCGAGCGAATCAGACACGTATCCGCCGGTGGCTTCTGCCAGATCCTGCAAGTCGGCGTTCACATAATAATGAGCGACCAGCACCGCATCCTGCTCCTTCAACATGCGCTTGATGCGCTCGATCAGCGCGGCCTTTTCCTCAGGCTTGGGATCGCGTGGCAAACTGGCCCAGGCTTGCGCAGTGCTGCAAGCGCTCTGGTTTCCGGCACCGGGATGGTCGTAGGGGATAGAGATGGAATCGTTTTGCATAAAGTATTTTGAATAAAATTGTGTCGTTGAATTTTAAAGGGTGACAAATCCCCTGCTCACTTCGTTCACCGCCCCCTTTGCTAAAGTGGGCTCAATATTTGTTCCTCATAATACTGATACACCACCGAGTTGGCTCCCCACTTTGCAAAAGGGGGGTTGGGGGGGATTTAAAAGTTGGGAGGTTAATCAAGTCTCTGAATAACCTCATCATAAATCACCTTCAGCACCGCTTCAGTTTCAGTCAACACCTGTCTGTCATCAAAGCGTAGAACTTTCAACCCATATTGAGATAGTTGCTCATCACGTTTCTGGTCTTTAGCCTGATACTCACGCTCGAAATGCTGGCTACCATCCAGCTCAATCACTAGCTTCACTACAGGGCTGTAAAAATCCACAATAAACGACAACAGAGTTTTTTGTCTATAGAACTGTACACCGCCTACTTGTCTGCTTCTGATTCTCTGCCATAAACACTGCTCTGCATCGGTCATATTTGAACGTAATGTTCTGGCAAGTGGTTTCAACACTTTGTTGTACGGTTGCACAAATCCCCCGCTCACTTCGTTCACCGCCCCCTTTGCTAAAGTGGGCTCATTTAAATGTTTAATGTATTGTGAAGACTACCACTTCTCCAGTTCCCCACTTTGGAAAAGGGGGGCTAGGGGGGATTTAAAAATGTTCAACTTTAACCAAACCAGCTAACCCCGCACCCGCTCCGGCAACTGCAATATCATCGCCCTGTTGGTAGGCGAAAAACATTTTTCTGCCGCCTCCTGCCAGGGCAGCCAGACATAAGCCAAATGTTCGCGCGGGGAAATTTTGACGGGCTTCTTTTCGGGTAGCTCCAGACCGAATACATGTTCGGTATTTTGCGTCACCCCTGGTGCATAGCGATGACGCCAGACCGGGTATATTTCGTAGTCGTTCTGAAATTTCCAGTCGATCAGTTTGAAGTCTTCAGCCTTCAAACCCGTTTCTTCAAAAGCTTCGCGTGCGGCAGTCTGGCTCAGCGGCTCTTCGTCATCGCGGCTGCCGGTTACCGACTGCCAGTAACCCGGATGGTCTGCACGCTCTAACAACAGCACATCAAGCGCTGTCGTGTATATAACTACGAGTGCAGAGACGGGTTGCTTGTGCTTCATCAAAAGTTAACAGCAGAAAACCCAGAATGGTTTACCCTGAGTTTTCCAGTAATCCACGGTAGTTTCGAGTATATCCCTGGCCACGTCATGATCATTTTTTAGCAGGTTAAAGTGTTCGGTGCTGTGTACCAGAAGCAACACATAACCCGGCGCATTTTTCCACGACAGGTCACCCAGCGCATCGGCCAGTGCGTCCCAGTTTTTGCCAAACCATTCAGGTGCCTCAATTTGTTTTGCAATCGCCGCCATAAATTCGCTCTTGCTGTGAACCGAGGATAAATCAACATCAAACAAGACAAGGCCCGCATCTTTTGCCGCAGCACGGACATCGTCCAGCTCACAAGTGGCGATATACAGACCTGCTTCTTTCACATCCTTTAAACGCGTGGCAAGTTGATTCATGATTTACTCCCGAATCAGATTGAAAGTTTTGTAATGGTCGCTGCTGTAATAACATTCGGTGGGCGGACCGCACACGATACGTCGCGCGCCCCGATTGCGAACACCCGGTGTTTTTACAGTGTACTCATGATAATAGCCGCGCTGCTTTTTGGGCAGACGCTTTTCATAGTTGCCAAACACCACACCATCGCGGGGATAAGGGAAAGGGCCACCCGCTTTAATCAGCCTTAAGGTTTCTTTGGCCTCGAGCGGCAAACTGGACAAGGCAATTTCAACAGGCTGAGCATCATTGCCGGAGAAAAAACCCTTGGCATGCGCCGCAGCAGGCAACACAAAAAAAATTGCCAGCAGTATGTTCGTCAGACCGATACTTTTCATCCACTTCAGGTTCATTAGATTTCCCCCAAAATAAAATTATTTCGTGACAAACAATATCTTCCTGTTTACGCGTGCTTGAATTTTAACTCTTTGGCGCATCGGGCGTCGCGGGCTGGCGCAAACGGATATGCAGCTCACGCAGTTGCTTTTCATCCACCGCACTCGGTGCCTGTGTCAACAGGCATTGGGCGCGTTGAGTCTTGGGGAAGGCAATCACGTCACGTATGGATTCTGCACCCGTCATCATGGTCACGATACGGTCGAGACCAAAGGCCAGGCCGCCGTGAGGAGGCGCGCCGTATTGCAGTGCATCGAGCAGGAAGCCAAACTTAAGCTGTGCTTCTTCGGCATTGATGTTAAGCGCGCGGAATACCTGGCTCTGCACTTCTTCCTTGTGGATACGCACGGAGCCGCCGCCGATTTCCCAGCCATTAAGGGCGAGATCATAGGCCTTGGCCAAGCACTTGCCGGGGTCTGTTGCCAAAAATTGCAGGTGCTCATCCTTGGGTGCTGTGAAGGGGTGGTGACAGGCGTTCCAGCGCTTGGCTTCGTCGTCGTATTCAAACATCGGGAAATCGACCACCCAGATAGGTTCCCAGGCCTTGCCATTGATATAGCCCTTTTCGTGGCCGATCTTGTTGCGCAATGCGCCCAGCGCGTCATTCACAATTTTTTCCTTGTCCGCGCCGAAGAAGATCAGGTCACCATTTTGCGCCCCGGTACGCTGCATGATGGCTTTAAGTGCGGCTTCATTAATGTTTTTAACGATAGGTGACTGCAAGCCGGTTTCGTTCAGTTGTGTGACATCGTTAACCTTGATGTAAGCCAGCCCCTTGGCGCCGTAGATGGTGACAAATTTGGTGTAGTCGTCAATTTCACCACGGGTCAATGCTGCACCGTTGGGGATGCGCATGGCGGCGACACGGCCATTGGGCTGGTTCGCCACGGAGGAAAACACCTTGAACGATACATCCTTTACCGCATCGGTCACATCTGCAATTTCCAGCGTCACCCGCATATCGGGCTTGTCCGAGCCAAAGCGGGACATCGCTTCCTGATAGGTGATACGGGGGAAGGGGTTAGGCAACTTCACACCCATTGCATCATCAAATACGTAACGAATCAGTTCTTCGGTGATGTTCATGATCTGCTCTTCGCTCATGAACGATGTTTCAATATCCACCTGGGTGAATTCAGGCTGGCGGTCGGCGCGCAGGTCTTCGTCGCGGAAACATTTTGTAAGCTGGTAGTAACGGTCGAAACCGGCCACCATCAGCATCTGCTTGAACAACTGGGGCGATTGCGGCAAGGCAAAAAATTCGCCTGCATGCACCCGCGATGGAACCAGATAGTCACGCGCGCCTTCTGGCGTGGACTTGGTCAGCATTGGCGTTTCGATGTCCATAAAGCCGCGCTCATCCAGAAAACGGCGGAAGGCGCGCGCGGTCTTGTAACGCAGCATCATGTTCTTTTGCATGTGAGGACGACGCAGGTCGATCACACGATGGGTCAGGCGCACATTTTCAGAAAGATTTTCGTCGTCGAGCTGGAACGGGGGGGTAACAGATACGTTCAGCACTTCAATTTCCTGACATACAACCTCAATTTCACCACTGGCCAAATTGGTATTGTCAGAACCTTCAGGACGACGTCTCACCTTACCCGTTATGCGCAAAACAAATTCATTGCGCACAGATTCAGCAACCTTGAACATTTCAGCAGGCTCGGGATTGCACACAATCTGGGCCAGCCCCTCACGATCGCGCAAGTCGATAAAGATCACACCGCCGTGATCACGGCGACGATGCGCCCAGCCACACAGGGTGACCGTTTTGCCAAGATGGGTTGTATTTAGTTGCCCGCAATAATTTGTTCGCATGTCTGTACTTTGATATTAATAATAGAAGAAAATTAAGGTTGTGGTTTGGTTTGCCTGTCAGCGGCCACTGCTTCGGTCGCGGCGACAACGCCCATTGAGATAATGGATTTAAACGCGACATCCACGCTGACATCCAGTTCTATGGTTTCAGATTTTTTGACGAAAAAATAAAATCCGTTTACCGGGCTCGGCGTAGTGGGAATGAATACGCCTATATATTCCTCACCCAGGTGCTGGTTAACGCCACTCGGAACATTCGTCTGAAAAGCCAGCGACCAGGCTGCGCCATGCGGGTATCGCACCAGCAATACCTTGCCAAAGGCGTTGCTGTCGCCAGACAGCAAGGTGTCACTCACCTGCTTGACGCTGTTGTAAATGGCGCTAACAAAGGGGATATGCTTGAGTATGCCCTCCCATACATGCAGCAACTGCTGCCCCAGCACATTACGCACAATCAATCCTGTGCCCATCAGCACCAGTATGGTCAATATCACGCCGAGGCCGGGTATGTATATACCCAAAAGAAACTCAGGTCGCCAATGCTCCGGTAACAACCGCAGGCTTTGATCCATCATTCCAATGATGGTTTTCAACACCCATACTGTAATGCCCAGCGGCACCCAGACCAGCAGCCCTGTCAGCAGGTATTTTTTCACGCCGCCTTACTTTCACTGGTACTTGCAGGACAGGCTGTACAAGCCGAGGTGCCGCACGATGTTTCGGGCTTGTTCTTAAAGTCGGTGACATAATAGCCATTACCCTTGAGCTGAAATCCCGCAGCAGAAAGTTGCTTGGCATAGGTTTCCTTGCCGCAGGCAGGGCATTGGGTGAGCGGTGCCTCGCTCATCTTTTGCATCACATCATCTTGCGCGCCGCAACTGCTGCAGCGATATCCGTAAATAGGCATAAAGTACTCCTGAAAAAAGCCGGAATTTAGAAAGGGCGTATTATACCTGAGCGAGAAACAGTAACGAAGCATACGAACGTAGCAATTCATAAGGCTTGAGGAAAGAAAAAAGAACCCGTAAGTTGTTTTTTCTGATGAAATCAAACAGATGACACTACCTGCGTTTTCCTGGACTAACTGTCAAATTCACGACTTGTTATTGAGGAATATTCATGTGCTCAATTATTTCCACTTCTGCACTTTCAACACGAGTATCTGAGGTTAGCGATGTGGCTGCAGCAACAACATCTTGTCCATGCTTTACCCGAAAAAACACAGTATTCAAGTGCATAAATACTTTTACCACTTCAAGTCCGTGATCTGCGGCGATTGCGGCGACATTTGCACTATTTTTCAGCTTTACATTCAGCGTGCCAGGTACGATGCCTATGCCACCGGTATAAGGATTAAATGCTGTTGGGTAAGACATGCCGTTTACCGATGTAACACTTGCCTGGCTCTGCTCAGGCGCAGAAAACACCACGAAAGGGCCCTTGGTTTCAATCAACTTACCACCGCCCATACGTGTAAGGGTTTGTTGCGGCTGTTCATCTGACAAGCTTTCAACCGCACGCACCCCCGTCAGTATCTGGTATTCCTGATTATTACTGGTCACTCTTGAACCACGACTTAGTGTTTGCATTAGAGCAGCACGTTCTGAAACAGCAGAAGCCGGTTTTATATTTGCAGAATTTTTGTCTGCGGCTTGTGCCATAGTTTGCATCACGATGAGCGCAATCACAAATGAAATAATACGAACCTTCATTTTTACTTCTCCCTGTTAAAGTGGTCACTGGCCACCATGCGATCAATGTCCGTAAACACGGATCTGTACATTGGTAAGTGTTTGCGTTCCGACGGCCCAACCGTCGACCACCTTGATTGTCCAGGTACCCGTACTTGTCTCACCATAAAACGCATTGCTTGCGAACACCATCCCACTCAGGTTCGAACTTGCTAAACCGTCCTTAATATTTTTGAGTATACTTTTAGTACCGGATGGAGACGTCAACTCGATGCCGAGGTCTCCAGCATATCCGCTTCCAGTATTCGTTGTAGATACTTTCAGTTGCACGGTCTCAACTATATTACTCGTGCCAAGTGTCGATACTGCTAGGGTGGGGCTAACACCAGTAATACTGTTGTCAGGAATGGCAAGGCTGATCACACCACTTGTGATCCACCCTGTATTAGCAAAAGTTCCCAGCGTACCTACGTAACCCTTAGCCATAGTAACTGCAGCACTGGCATCCACTGCGCCAAAACCGTACCAGTTGTGAAATTTACGTCCAGCAGCATTGGTGACCCAAGCTTGCTCAGTCACATAACTACCATTGCTAAGCGCAACACTTATCGCCGCTATCGCTGAGTCTACCTGTACTGCAGTCTTGGCCAAAATATCTTTCACTTCTCGCCACGTAAGTGTCGGGTTTGCTTCGAGCATCAGTGCAATAACACCTGTCATCATCGGCGCCGCCGAAGATGTACCATTGAATCCATTGGTGTAGTTACAGCTAGAGTTGTCTGTGCCGCCTTTGTTGAACAGGCTTGATGTAGCTACGGTACGAGAATAACCGCTTGAACAACCAGATTGATCGGTGGTCACCATAGCTGGATCGTATGCTTCCGTTATTAAGCCAGATGTCACAGATGTGTTATAACCGTACTCACCACCGGGTGTACTCGCCCAAATAGCAGAGCCCGCGGTTGAGTAACTGCTTTTCTTTCCTTTTGCATTCAGCGCAGCCATCACTACGTTGTAAGGTATGGTATTAGAAGGATCAAAATTCGCATTCTGGCAGGAAACGCCGATGGATACGGCGGCAGTACAAGTCGCAGATCCAAAAGCAGTAAAACCATTACCCGCTGATTTCACATACAGTGCACCCTTACCACCACGTAGAGTACTGGCACCATAAGCATATTGGGCTTCCAGAGTGGCGTCCATCAGAGAAACGGTATTATTCGAAGTGCCAAAACTTTGATTGAAGATCATGACATCACTACTGTTTGGGCTTGCAGTTGATCCACCAAGGGACGCCAAAAAATAGGCAGCCGTTTGTAAACTTGAAATAAAATTAAATCCTTTGAGCTGGGCATTAGGTGCCGCCCCCATACCACCAATACCGTTTTTTGCCATTGCGATCAGTCCGCTGACTGACGTGCCATGATCACCGGTAGTAGTAGAAAGAGTTGGATTTGTCGAGCTGTTTATAAAATTCCAAGAACCACCTGGCACCACGTTTGCGCTCAAATCTGCGTGCGCAATCTCAAGTCCGGTATCGACCACCGCAACGGTGACCCCCCATCCGGTGTAACCGTCAGTACTGTACACTGAACTGACATTGATATCTGTCCCCAGAGTACCGGTATTTGCTACACCCACCGTATCTGCATACCCATTCTGTGCGGTATTTCTAAGCCCCCACTGTTGCGCAACTAGCGGATCAGAAACTGTAGAAAGCGTAAATGTTGGTATAGCTGTCAGGGTAAGTGTCGTATTCGCACTTAAAGAACCACTGGTAGCGGTAATAACTACTGTACCTGTACTCGCTCCAACAACAGGAGAGACCAAACCTGTATTCGCAACCGTCGCACGAGCAGTATTGCTACTGCTCCAGGTAACTAAAGAGGTAATGTTCTTGGTTGTATTGTTAGAGTAACTGCCAACCGCAGTTATTTGAACTCTTGTATTCAGTGCTGCAGTTGGATCCTGTGGAGTAACCGACATAGATTTCAGAATTGCCCCAGGAGCAGCTGTCCACCCTCCAACTTCACTTCCACTGCAAGCTATCAGAAAAATTGTAGGAATAAATACCAAACATACTACTTGAATAAATTGTTTTCTAATTGGCAACATCCAGTTCCCTTTGATTGGTATTTTCAAACAAATGTAATGCTTAGCCATACCATAAAATTCATCTTTATATTCTTTGAGATATTTCGTTGATTTAACCAACCTCTCCACCCACGGGCCAATCATACAAGTATCATTGAATAATAAATATCCATTTATAAGCTTTATTAACAATGCTCAATTTAATACAATTAATTCAATATATTGCAACACAAAAAAGTTTTTTTACAAAAGCCGCCATGCGGCTAACGCCAAACCATCCAAAGTCCAATCTCCTATTGAATAACGGATTAAACGCAATGTGGGGAATCCCACCGCAGAAGTCATGCGCCTGACTTGGCGATTTTTTCCTTCCCGAATTGTAAGTTCCAGCCAGCTGGTGGGAATGGCTTTACGTTCGCGTATTGGTGGATTCCGTTGCCATAAGTTGGATGGCTGATTAATTAGCCTTGCTTCGGCTGGCAGGGTTGTAAAATCGGATAACTTAACACCCCGGCGGAATCTTTCCAGAGCCGCTTCATCGAGTACACCTTCAACCTGAACCCAGTAAGTTTTGGCCAATTTATGCTTAGGATCGGTTATACGATGCTGCAACTTTCCGTCATCGGTCAACACCAGCAAACCCTCGCTGTCGGTGTCCAGACGGCCGGCAGGATAAAAATCGGGAAGCGCGATATAATCAGCCAGTGTCGGATGCAGGCCATCAGGGCTGAATTGACAGACCACCCCGTAGGGTTTGTTGAACAGCAGGATGCGGCTCATTTTAATGATTGATCCTTTATAACCACATTAAATCTCCAAAAAACATGACAACACAAAAAATTATTTACACCTTGACGGATGAGGCACCAGCACTGGCGACCTATTCACTGCTGCCCATTGTTCAAGCTTACACCAAGGCAGCCGGCATCACTGTTGAGACCAGGGATATCTCCCTGGCCGGGCGCATTCTTGCGAGCTTCCCTGAAAACCTCAGCGCTGACCAGAAAATCGCCAATGAGCTGGGCGAATTGGGTGAGCTGACATTAAAACCTGAAGCAAATATTATCAAACTGCCAAATGTGAGCGCATCTCTCCCGCAACTCAAGGCTGCGATCAAGGAACTGCAATCTCAAGGATACAAGGTACCAGACTATCCTGAAGATCCCAAAACAGATGCCGCGATAGACATCAAGACACGCTACGGCAAGGTGCTTGGCAGCGCGGTGAATCCGGTGTTGCGCGAAGGCAACTCCGACCGCCGAGCCGCAGCCTCGGTCAAGCAATACGCACGCAAGCACCCCCACAAGATGGGCAAGTGGTCGCCAGATTCAAAAACCCGTGTGGCACACATGAGCAGCGGCGATTTTTACGGCAGTGAAAAATCCCTAACCTTGCCTGAGGCAACTACCGCCCGCATCGAATTCGTGGGCAAGGATGGCAAAACCAGTGTGCTAAAAGAAAAACTGCCGCTCAAGGCCGGTGAGATAGTTGATGCCGCAGTAATGAGCCGCCGTGCATTGCGCCAGTTTTACGCCGAGCAGATCGAGGCCGCCCGCAAGGAACGCGTGTTGCTGTCATTGCATCTGAAGGCCACGATGATGAAGGTGTCTGACCCCATCATGTTCGGCCATGCGGTTTCTGTATTTTTCAAGGATGCGTTTGACAAGCATGGTGAGCTGCTCAAACAGCTGAAGGTAAACGTCAACAACGGTTTCGGTGACCTGGAAGCCAAGGTGTTTGCACTGCCGGAAGCGCAACGCAAGCCTGTGGTAGAGACGATCGCCAACTGTTTCAGAAACCAGCCGCCGCTGGCGATGGTGAACTCTGACAAGGGCATCACCAACCTGCACGTCCCTTCCGACGTGATTATCGACGCCTCCATGCCACCCATGATCCGTGACGGCGGCAAAATGTGGGATGCGGAAGGCAAGCCCTACGACACACTGGCGATGATCCCGGACCGCTGCTATGCCGGCGTGTATGTCGCCACGGTGGAGGATTGCAAGCAGAACGGCGCACTCGATCCCGCCACCATGGGCTCGGTGCCCAATGTCGGCCTGATGGCCCAGAAAGCCGAGGAATACGGCTCGCATGACAAGACCTTCGAGATGCGCGCAGATGGTGTGGTGCGGATTGTCGATACAAATGGCAAAGTCCTGCTGGAGCAAAACGTGGAACAGGGCGATATTTTCCGTGCCTGCCAGACCAAAGATGCCCCGGTGCAGGACTGGGTCAAACTCGCCGTCACTCGTGCGCGCCTCTCGAACACACCAGCCATTTTCTGGCTGGACAGAAAACGTGCCCATGATGCGCAGATAATCGCCAAAGTGGAGAAGTACCTGAAAGACCACGACACCAGCGGACTGGATATCCGGATCATGGAACCGGCGGATGCCTGCCGTTTTTCTCTTGCCCGTATCCGTCAAGGCAAGGATACCATTTCGGTCACCGGCAACGTGTTGCGCGACTATCTGACCGACCTGTTCCCCATCCTCGAGCTCAACACCAGCGCCAAGATGCTTTCCATCGTGCCGCTGATGAATGGCGGTGGCCTGTTTGAAACCGGCGCGGGCGGCTCGGCCCCCAAGCATGTGCAGCAATTTCAAGAAGAAGGCTATTTACGCTGGGATTCTTTGGGCGAATTTCTGGCGCTGGGCGTGTCGCTGGAACATCTCGCGCAGAAATTCGGCAACGCAAAGGCACAGGTACTGGCGGAGACACTGGATCAAGCCAACGCCAGGATTCTGGACAACAACAAATCCCCTGCGCGCAAAGTGGGTGAACTGGATAACCGTGGTAGCCATTTCTACCTCGCCCTTTACTGGGCACAGGCACTGGCGGCTCAAACCAAAGACAAGGAACTGCAAACACGTTTTGCCCCTTTGGCAAAGGCCCTGACGGACAACGAAACGAAAATCAATGCGGAACTGATTGCAGCGCAGGGCAAGCCGGTAGATTTGGGCGGGTATTACCACCCGGATTTTGCCAAGGTTTCTAAAGTCATGCGACCAAGTGCAACCTTGAATGTTGCCTTAGCTGCTATTTAGATTATTCAAGTCTTGTAAAACAGACACACAACACTAATCGGCAATGGTAGGAGCCCAATTTATTGGGCGATTATTTAAAGTCCAATCGCCAAATAAATTGGGCTCCTACCTGACAATGTTATGGTTATCACCGACGCAAAAAAGCCCGCGTATGCGGGCTTTAGCTTGTCCAGAAACGACCTGTTAAGGTGCCTGGATGTTTGAAGCTTGCTTGCCTTTAGGACCCTGAACGATATCAAAGGTAACCTTCTGGCCTTCTTTGAGCGACTTGAAACCGCTCATATTGATCGCGGAGAAGTGCGCGAAAAGATCTTCGCTACCATCATCTGGAGTAATAAAGCCAAAGCCTTTTGCATCGTTGAACCACTTAACTGTACCGTTTGCCATGTTAAAACTTCCTTACTAAAAAACCGGGTGGATTCCCGTTAAACTGTTTGAATTCTCCATCCCGCGCATGGCAAAACCAGTACTGCAGATACTTTGATTCAAACACCCATTCGCTTTTTACGCTAGTTCTGGTAAAACAGTCAAGTATTTAATGCAAGTTTTTACAAATCTCCAGAATATGCTTGAAAATAGCACCCTAATCCCCAGATAATAAGCCCCGAAAATGTGACAATATTGCCATGACGACGAAACACGAAAACACTACCTTACTTGAGGTGGAAAGGGGCAAAACCAAAACTCCGAATCTCTTTAAGGTCATATTATTGAATGATGATTATTCGACGATGGTTTTTGTAGTTGAAGTCTTGCAAACATTTTTCGCCATGGGACGGGAACGAGCGATGCAGATAATGCTCAAAATACACAATGAGGGTTCGGCAATTTGCGGGGTTTACCCCAAGGACATTGCAGAAACAAAAGTAGCCCAGGTAACGGCATTTGCCATGGAAAACGGACACCCGTTACGGTGTATATCGGAGGAAAATTGATATGATCGCGCAAGAACTGGAAGTTAGCCTGCATTTGGCTTTTGTTGAAGCGCGCCAAAAACGGCATGAATTTATTACGGTAGAGCACCTGCTTCTGGCGATGCTCGACAACCCCTCTGCCGCCCATGTTTTACGGGCTTGCGGTGCAGATATTGAAGATTTACGCACGGTGCTGGCAAACCATATCGACACCCACACTCCCCGTTCACCCGGCAATACCGATGTGGAAACGCAACCAACGGTTGGTTTTCAGCGAGTTATCCAGCGCGCAATTCTGCACGTCCAGTCATCCAGCAAAAAGGAAGTTACCGGCGCCAATATTCTGGTCGCATTGTTTGGCGAAAAAGAGTCACACGCTGTGTATTTCCTCCACCAGCGTGGCATTACCCGTTTGGACGTGGTGAATTACATTGCCCACGGCATTAACAAGACGGCTGAAATCAGCAACATTAAACCTGCGGCTGAGCCCGAGGTATCCCAGGAACAAAATGAGGATAGCGCATTAAAGAATTACACCCAAAATCTTAATGCACTGGCACTGACGGGAAAAATTGATCCGTTAATAGGCCGAGACCTTGAACTTGAAAGGGTTATCCAGACACTTTGCCGCAGGCGTAAAAACAATCCACTCCTCGTTGGTGAAGCTGGCGTGGGCAAAACGGCCATTGCCGAAGGATTGGCACGCCGTATTACTGAAGGCAATGTGCCGGATATCCTGAAAGAAGCCCATGTCTTTTCGCTCGATATGGGTGCCTTGCTTGCCGGCACCAAATATCGCGGAGATTTTGAACAGCGTCTGAAAGCAGTGCTCAAGGAATTGGCTGAAGCCAGCAATGCGGTGCTTTTTATCGATGAAATACACACCCTCATTGGTGCTGGCGCTGCTTCGGGCGGCACCATGGACGCCTCCAATTTGCTTAAACCCGCCCTTTCCAGCGGCGCGCTCAAGTGCATAGGAGCCACGACCTATCAGGAATATCGCGGTATTTTTGAAAAGGACCATGCCCTGTCACGTCGTTTCCAGAAAATTGACGTGCCCGAGCCCTCAATCGAGCAGACGATTGAGATCCTGCGCGGCCTGAAACAGCGTTTTGAGTCCCATCACGGCATCAAGTACAGCGCAGCCGCTCTCACCAGCGCAGCAGAACTTTCGGCTCGTTTTATCAACGACCGCCATTTGCCGGACAAGGCCATAGACGTGATTGATGAAGCCGGCGCTGCACAGCGTATCCTGCCAAAATCAAAGCAGAAAAAGGTTGTAGGCAAACATGAAATAGAAGAAATCATCGCCAAGATTGCACGCATCCCTGCACGCACAGTGTCCCATGATGACCGCAATTCGCTGAAAAACCTGGATCGCGATCTCAAGGCCGTTGTGTTTGGCCAGAATGCCGCTATCGACGTATTGGCTCGCGCCATCAAGATGTCACGCAGCGGCCTGGGAAATCCGCAAAAACCCATCGGCAGCTTTCTCTTCTCCGGCCCTACCGGCGTGGGCAAAACAGAAGTTGCACGCCAACTTGCCTTCATCATGGGCATGCCGCTACACCGCTTTGACATGTCCGAGTATATGGAACGTCATGCCGTATCACGCCTGATCGGCGCACCTCCGGGCTACGTTGGTTTTGAACAGGGTGGCTTGCTGACAGAAGCCATCACCAAGCAGCCGCATTGCGTGCTGTTGCTGGATGAAATTGAAAAAGCCCACCCGGATATTTTCAACATTCTGTTGCAGGTAATGGATCACGGTACGCTGACCGACAACAACGGCAGAAAAGCGGACTTCCGCAACGTGGTGATTATTATGACCACCAATGCCGGTGCGGAAGCGCTGAACAAGGTGCAGATCGGTTTTACCAAATCCGCTTCCAGCGGTGACGAGATGGCTGATATCAAGCGCCTGTTCACACCAGAATTCCGCAACCGGCTCGATGCCACCATCTCCTTTGCCGCATTGGAGAAGGAAGTCATTCTGCGCGTCGTCGACAAGTTCCTTATTCAACTGGAAGAGCAGTTGCATGAGAAAAAAGTTGAGGCAGTGTTTACCGATGCCCTGAAAGATTACCTCTCCGAAAAAGGCTTCGATCCTCTGATGGGTGCGCGCCCAATGGCAAGGTTGATTCAGGACACCATACGTAGCGCGCTGGCCGATGAGCTGCTGTTTGGCCGCCTGTCCAGCGGCGGCAAGGTTACCGTGGACGTAAAGGATGGCAAGGTAGCGCTGGAATTTGAAAAAGAAGACATTGCTGCCTAGATTTTACCGCCTTTGAGTAAGCCGTTATTCACCGGACTTATAGCCCCTAAGCGGCAACTGTGTGGTTGCGTCCCGCTTCCTTTGCCGCATAGAGCCGTTTATCGGCCAGTTGCAACAACATGTCCGCATTCAACATATTCGCAGTCTTGCTGGCGCCACCGATACTCACTGTCAGCTTGAATTTTTTTCCTGATGCATGATCGCTAAAAGGCAAGTCGGCAACTTTGGTGCGCAAACGCTCTGCATAACGATAAACCTGCTCTTCCTGCACATCGGGACAAATTACCAGAAACTCTTCACCGCCCAACCGGCAAACCACATCCTGTTTGCGTATGCATAAATGCAAGGCATGCGCCACCTGCTTCAGTACATCATCGCCCGTCTTATGGCCATATGTGTCATTGACCCGCTTGAAGTAATCAATATCAACCATCATGCACGACAAAGCACTGTTGTTCCGCTGAGCGATTGCCCACTGCCGCTCCAGATGTTCATTTGCAAAGCGTCGATTGGGTAATTCAGTCAGCTCGTCTGTAAGTGCCAGTTGCTGAAAGCGCTGGTTGCTTTCAGTCAGTTCATTCGATAATTTTTGCAATAGCTGATGCTCGTGTTCGAGCTCTTCCTGCAATTGAACAACACGTTGAGCCGCACTCAATCTTGCTCCCAGCACTTTGGGGTTAACTGGCTTGGTCATATAATCGTTGGCTCCGGCCTCAAACGCTTCAACCAGCCTGTTCGTACTTTCCTGCACTGTCAGTATAAACACGTAAATATTTCGCCATGCTGTGTTGCGGCGAAGTGCCTTGCAAAACTCTATGCCGTCCATCTCCGGCATAATCCAGTCGGTCATTACGATCTGTGGCATGAAATCATTTACCATCGCAAGCGCTTCCACTCCATTGCGGGCAACCGCAACCGTATGACCGAAACTGTCGAGCATCATCTTCATGACCATCAGCACTGCACGGTCATCATCCACCAGCAGGATGCGCAGCTTGAAAGACGTTCCTATGTGCTCTGGCAAGGCACCCGCATCAATGCTTTCCGGGGCCAGTGGCGCGATTACCAGCAAACTTTCGAATGGCGGCACGTCTATCACATGGATTCCAAACAGCTTGCTCCAGTCATGCCACTCACTGACAGACGCATCAATCAGTCGCACAAGTGCTTCGGACTCGACCCCCATTCGGGCGCCCTTGAACACCAGTTTGGGCACAATCTTTTCGCGCTCGGCCTCCTCCGCCAAACACATTCCGGATGCAAAATCGGCAAAATTCAGCAAATGCAGCAAATACCAGTCACGGCCACCTTCAGCATATTGTGCCCTGGACGGTTCTTCAAAATACAGAATAGATGCCTGAAATATGTGGGGCATACGCCAGTCAGCATGCATTTCCTTGGTGAGCTGATTGTGGTTAAAGCCAAACTCTTTCAGTTCAAGATCTTTCAGCTTGATGCCGGTATCCGCTTCTACCCTATCCAGCAGTTCCGAGTACTCCTCCGGGTAAGTTGTTGCCAGGGCCAGCGAACCTATTTTTGCAAGCAGACCCAGAACAAAAATCTCCTCCGGTGAGGCAAGCACGACCCGACTCAGCAAAGCAAGATTCTTGGCTACAATTGCGGTCAGCAAAGAATGTGACCAATAACTTTGATAATTAAATTTCCTGCAAGCCAGATTGCGGCTGCTTTCCACCAGTGACAACCCCAACACAACCTGCCTGACCGTATTCATGCCCAACACCGCCACTGCATCCACCACGGAAGCGATGGGTCTGACCAGATGAGACAAGGGAGAATTGGCCAGCTTGATCAGCATTAACGACAAGGCCGGGTCAGCCTGGATCGCATGAGCGAGCTGTTGGTTGGTCGTGTCCTCCTGCTGGCTGAGGATCAGCACCTGAAGGGCAGCACCCTTGGGTGAAGGAAGGTGCCCGTTTGATTTAAGCGCTTCAATTCTGGAGTGAGTAGTCATAATCGTATTTGCACCCGGCAAGTTACGGCTATATCAGAAACTACGTATTTGAATTTCTGCGCTGGCGAATAAACTCCAGAATAGCCGGAGTTATTGAAATGAACACGATGACCAGAATCATCAGCGTCAGGTTATTTTTTATGATGGGTACGTTACCCAAGAAATACCCGCCAACCACAAAGAAGGAAATCCATGCAGCACTGCCCGCAGCGCTGAACATCATAAACTGCCTGTAGGTCATTCTGGCTATGCCCGCAACAAACGGGGCAAAAGTCCGCACGATGGGGAGAAAGCGGGCGAAAATGATTGTCTTGCCACCGTGTTTTTTATAAAAGGCATGCGTTTTATCCAGGTGCTCATGTTTCAGAAAACGTGAGTTTCCTATTTTGACCAGGCGCTTTCCAACCAATCGACCGATCCAGTAATTGGTATTATCCCCGGTAAAGGCGGCAGCAATCAAAAGGGGCATGAGAATATAGGCATCAAGTGCGCCGACTCCGCACAAGGCGCCAGCCACAAACAGCAAAGAGTCGCCCGGCAAAAATGGAAATACAATCAGGCCCGTCTCACTAAAAATAATTAAAAACAATATCGCATAGATCCAGACTCCATACTGCTGGGTCAATGCCAGCAGATGGCTATCCAGATGAAGCACGATGTTAATCAGGTCAGTGATCAACTCCATAATCAGGGCAATACCTCTTCAACAGTACTCTTTTCCGGCTTGATAAAATCTTCGCGCGATACGCCAAACATTAGCAGGAGCGGGCTGGCAACCAGCACCGATGAGTAAATACTGAACAAGATACCAATCGTCAGCGCCAGGGCAAAGTAATGCAGCGTCTCACCCCCCAGAAACAGCATGGCTGTTACCATCATCTGGGTACATGCGTGAGTAATAATGGTACGAGACATGGTGCGGGTAATTGCATTATCAATCACCTCTGTCACCGTAGCCTTGCGCATCTTGCGGAAATTTTCGCGGATACGATCAAATACTACAACCGATTCATTCACCGAGTATCCCAGTACTGCCAGCACAGCAGCCAATACTGTCAAGGAAAACTCCCACTGGAAGAACGCAAAGAAACCCAGAATGATGATGACGTCGTGCAGGTTGGCGATAATCGCAGCCAGTCCGAATTTCCATTCAAAACGAAACCACAAGTAAATAACAATACCGAGAGAAACCAGCAGCAAAGCCAAGGCACCATTTTCAAACAGCTCCCTGCCCACCTGTGGCCCTACGAACTCCACCCTGCGCATTTCTACACTAGGTTCACTTGATTGCAACTTGGTCAAAACTTCCCCACTCAGTTGTGAGCCTGACGTTTTTGCTTTTACCGGTATCTGAATTAGCACATCATGACTGGAGCCAAAGTTCTGCGCGATTGAGTCATGATGACCAATCTCTGCAAGTTCAGCACGTACTTTATTCATATCGGCCGGCTGCGCGTAATGCACCTCCATAACGGTACCACCGGTAAAATCCACACCGAAATTCAACCCCCGTGTTGCCAGAAAAAACACCGCCACCACAAAGGTCACCAGTGATATGGTGGTGGTGAGGTGTCCATAGCTCATGAACGGGATGTCGTGCTTGAATCTGAATAATTCCATTATGCAATTCCTTAATAAATTTCCGGCCCTTTAATTCACCTGAATTTCTAGCCTATCGACACCTTGTTTAGCCGTGCCTTGCGGCCATAAACCAGATTCACAAGTGCACGCGATACCATCACCGAGCTGAACATCGAAGTCATGATGCCGAGGCATAACACAACGGCGAAACCGCGTATCGGGCCCGTGCCATAACTGAGCAATGCGATACCCGCAATAAAAGTAGTGATATTGGAGTCTAGAATGGTTGCGAAGGCGTTCTGGTAGCCGACATGTATTGCTGTCTGCGGTGGCACACCATTGCGCAGCTCTTCACGGATACGCTCGTTGATCAGCACGTTGGAGTCAATCGCCATACCCAGCGTCAGCGCGATCGCCGCCATACCTGGCAAGGTCAGCGTTGCCTGCAGCATGGACAATATTGCCACCAACAGCAGCAAATTGGCGCCCAATGCTACAATGGAAAAGCCACCGAACATCAGATAGTACACAACCATAAAGACCGCAATGGCCACAAACCCGATCTGGGTTGAATGGAAGCCGCGTGCAATATTTTCTGCACCCAGGCTCGGGCCTACCGTACGCTTCTCAATAATCTCCATCGGTGCAGCCAGGGCACCGGCACGCATCAACAGGGCAAGGTCATTGGCTTCTTGGGTATTGCGCATACCTGTGATATGAAAACTATTGCTTAACTCTGACTGTATAGTCGGCGCGGTCAATACGTCAGCTTTCCCTTTCTCAATAAGAATCACGGCCATACGGCGCTTAATTCCATCTCGGGAAGCATTTTTCATGGCTATTCCACCTTTTGAATCCAGCTTGACAACCACTACAGACCCGGAATTTTGCTGGTCAATAGATGCACTGGCACCAGTGAGATTTTCACCCGTAAACACTACTTGTTTTGAGATCAGCAGGGGTTCTGGTTCTCTACCCTCGCGTTTCGAGTAAAGCAACTCAGTATCGGACGGGATAATTCCTTTTTTGGCCGCCTCAATTTTTTCAGGGTTAAAGTCGCGCGATTCGGGACTCGTGTGTGCCTCAACCATGCGAACTTGCAGGATAGCTGTACGACCTAATATTTCTTCGGCATGTGTTGTATCCTGCATGCCAGGCAACTGAACCACGATACGATCAGCGCCTTGTTGCTGGATCACCGGTTCTGAAACACCAAGCAAATTGACCCGATTACGCAAGGTGGTCAGGTTTTGCTGCAACGCTGCCTTCTGCAACACTTGTATTTCCTGCAGCTTGTAAACTGCAGTCAAACGGAACTCGCTGCTTTTATCGCCATCGTTAAATTCCATTCCCCTGAAATTCTGCTGCAACTCGCTCATGCCCTTGCTGCGCGTCGCTTCATCACGGAAACGGATGTTTAAAGTATTTCCCTCACGGCTAACCCCCGAATAGGGAATATTTTTCTCACGCAGAGTCAGACGAATATCACTGATAGCCGTCTCAACTGCTTTGTTCAGTACGCCCTTCATATCAACCTGCAACATGAAATGCACGCCTCCGCGCAAATCCAAGCCAAGATACATGGGCAGTGCATTCATGCTGGTCAACCACTTGGGGGAACGCGGATACAGATTCAGAGAAACGGTATAATCCTCTCCCAGCTGCGCCTGAAGAATATCCTTAGCCTTGCCCTGTGTGTCTATGTCGGCAAAGCGCACCTTGATACTGGTCGCATCCAGCGCGGTCAATTCCGTCTCAATTTTCGCGTTCCTGAGCGCCTCTTCAACCCGCTTTAGCAAAGCACCATCCGCCTTAAGGGTGGGGCGCGCAGGCATCACTTGCACGGCAGGCGATTCACCGTAAAAATTGGGCAGGGTATACACCATGCCTATCAAAATAGCGCTAAAAATCAACAGGTATTTCCACAGCGGGTAATGGTTCATTGCAGCACCTTTAATTCAATACTGAGCTTATTTAACAGACTTGATTGTTCCTTTTGGCAGCGCGGTTTGTATTGCGCCCTTCTGGACATTGATAATCACGCCCTCGGCGATTTCCAGGCTGACATAACTCTCGCCTACCTTGGTTACACGCCCCATCATTCCGCCTGTCGTCACAATTTCGTCATCTTTTTGCAACGCGGCCAGCATCGTCTTGATTTCCTTGGTGCGTTTCATTTGCGGCAGGATCACAAAAAAAACAAAAACCACCGCCAGCCCAATCAGCGGGATAAAGTCCATGAAACTGCCTTGAGGTTGTGCCGCGCCTTCTGCATAGGCATTGCTGATAAAAAAGTTGCTGATCGACATCATTCATTCTCCATTAAAATTGAATTGGGACAGGTACAAATACCAAACGGACATTCTAACACGAAGCACCTGATTAAATAGTGAAGCCAGCCTTTAACAGGCTGCCTCTTGTGACAACTTTACCCGGCCTGCTGCAAATGACACCGCAAAACCAGCAAACTCGCCCCGTTCGATGGCTGCTCTGATACCAGACATCAACTCCTGGTAGTAATACAAGTTGTGGATAGTATTCAGCCTTGCACCCAGAATTTCATTGATTCGGTGCAAGTGGTGCAGATAGGCACGGGTAAAGTTGCGGCAGGTATAACAGCCGCAGCGCTCGTCCAGCGGACTCAAATCCAGCCGGTATTGTGCATTCTTGATCTTGATATTGCCATAACGGGTAAACAGCATTCCATTGCGTGCATTGCGTGTGGGCATCACACAGTCAAACATATCGATACCCTGCATCACGCCATCCACCAAGTCTTCCGGCGTACCCACGCCCATCAGGTATCGCGGTTTATCTTTGGGCAATTGCGGCGCTGTGTGCTGCAAGATACGCAGCATCTCTTCCTTCGGCTCACCTACCGACAGACCGCCGATGGCAAAACCATCGAAACCAATATTCATCAGCTCACGCAACGACTCGTCGCGCAGGTTTTCGTGCATGCCTCCCTGCACGATGCCAAACAGTGCGTTACTGTTGCCCTCATGCGCCTTCTTCGAACGCTCGGCCCAGCGCAGGGACATGCGCATCGACTCACCCGCAATTTTTTCATCCGCCGGATAAGGCGTGCATTCGTCAAAAATCATCACAATATCGGAATTCAATACCTTCTGAATGCGCATTGACTCTTCCGGCGTAAGGAAACACTTGTCGCCATTCACCGGCGACTGGAACTTCACTCCTTCTTCGGTAATTTTGCGCAGCTCTCCCAGACTAAACACCTGAAACCCGCCCGAATCGGTCAGGATAGGTCCGTCCCAGCCCATAAAGCGATGCAGCCCGCCATGGGCCTCGATCACCTCCAGCCCCGGCCTCAGCCACAGGTGAAAAGTATTACCTAGCACAATCTGCGCGCCAATTTCCTTTAGTTCGATGGGCGACATCGCCTTCACCGTCCCATAGGTGCCGACCGGCATGAAGGCGGGTGTTTCAACGGTGCCATGAGCGAGGTGGAGCGTACCGCGACGGGCGAGACCGTCGGTGTTGTGCAAATCAAATTTCATGTTAAAAAATTTAGCTATTAATAATTTCTCGTTAAAACCTAAATCCCTCCTACCCTCCCTTTATCAAAGGGAGGAACGCTTTTTAAACGTTCCGTTATAACTTGCCACTTTAAAGAAGGTCACGGTTCCCCAATTTGCAAAGGGGGCTAGGGGGATTTAAAAAACTGTTGTACCTAATATCTATTTCTGCGCTTTCACTATACTCATTGCCGTAGCCACCAGCCCACCCATATCCGCCAGGTTACCGGGCAGGATCAGCGTATTTCCTTCCTTCGCTACGTGCGCAAAAGCTTCCACATATTTTTCCGCGACCTTGAAGTTGACTGCTTCCATACCACCGGCCAACTGAATTGCCTGTGCCACCTGCTGAATAGCCTGTGCATTTGCTGCCGCTACCGCTTTGATCGCCTCTGCCTCGCCCTGGGCGCGATTGATGGCAGATTGTTTCTCGCCTTCGGAACGCTGAATAAAAGCCTCTCGCTCGCCGGTAGCAATATTGATCTGCTCCTGCTTGCGCCCTTCTGAAGCGGCGATCAGCGCGCGCTTTTCACGCTCGGCGGTAATCTGCGCCTGCATCGCGTGCAAAATTTCCTTGGGTGGGGTCAGGTCTTTAATTTCATAACGCAACACTTTTACGCCCCAACTGGCCGCAGCCTCGTCCAGCGCGGCCACGACGGCACTATTGATGTGCTCGCGCTCTTCAAAAGTCTTGTCCAGTTCCATTTTACCGATTGCGGAACGCAAAGTGGTCTGCGCCAACTGGGTTATCGCCATAATGTAATTACTGGTGCCATATGAGGCCAGCTTGGGGTCTGTCACCTGAAAATACAAAATGCCGTCGACCTGCAATTGCGTGTTGTCCTTGGTGATACAAATCTGGCTGGGCACATCAAGCGGGACTTCCTTCAGCATATGTTTGTAAGCAACGCGATCTATGAACGGAATCACGATATTCAAGCCAGGCAGCAGGGCAGAATGAAATTTACCCAGCCGTTCGATAACCCAGGAGTTTTGTTGCGGAACAACTTTAAGCGCCTTGATGATGAAAATAACAGCCACAATCAGAATAAAAAGTGCGATTTGCATATTGCCTCCCGTTAGCGTTTTGTTAAAAAATCAGTTTGCCTTGCGATTTGTCAAAATCAATATTGAACCGCGTATATCCTTTATATAAAAGCTCCCTTCTTTCACGGTGTCATTGCTCTCCAATTCCGCATCCCATTCCGTACCCCGGTAAAAAACACGTGCTGTCCTATCATCGTGCCAGTTCAACAGCTTGACCGGTTGCCCGGCATCAAGGCTTTGGCTTTCCTTATCAACCGCCCTGCCATCTTTCCAGCGCCGCAATAAAACAATACCTGCAACACCCGCCAGCGAAGCCAGCGCAAATTGTGCCGTAATCCCCAGCCCGAAATAAGCGGCGGCACCCCCAATAGCAAGGGCAATGGACACAACCAGCAAATAAAACGTCCCCGTTGCCATCTCCAGTCCAACCAGAATCAACGCCAGTACAAACCAGTAAACATAAATTGCCATCGCCTTGCCCCCTTATTTATTTACGCTCTATCAGCATCGCATCACCATAGCTGAAAAAACGGTATTCATTATCCACTGCAATCCGGTATGCCGCCAGCATCTTGTCCATGCCGCCAAAAGCGCACACCAGCATCAACAGAGTGGATTTTGGCAGGTGAAAATTGGTCAGCAACATATCGACCACCTTAAAACGGTAGCCGGGTGTAATAAATATGCTGGTTTCACTCTCACCTGCTTTGCACTCCCCAGTTTGTGCTGCGCTTTCCAGTGCGCGCAAACTGGTCGTGCCTACTGCGATTACCCTGCCACCCCGAGCTCGAGTCTGGTTAATCGCATCAAGTGTCGCCTGAGGAATAATATAACGTTCGCTGTGCATTACGTGATCGGCCACATGCTCCGCCCTTACTGGCTGAAAGGTGCCAGCTCCTACATGCAAGGTAACATATGCAGTCTTTACACCGTACTTGCTTAATTTTTCCAGCATGGCCTCATCAAAGTGCAGTCCCGCGGTAGGGGCGGCAACCGCACCGTCGTGGCTGGCAAATACTGTCTGGTAGCGGGCTTCATCCTCAGTATCGGCACTGTGGGTAATATAGGGTGGCAACGGCAATTTGCCATACTTTTCCAGCAAACTGTTGACACTTTCATCTCCTTCAAAGCGCAACCTGAAAAACTCCCCAGCACGACCCAACACCGTGGCAACAATGTTACCGGCCAACAACAATCGCTTCCCTTCCCTGGGTGTCTTGCTGGCGCGAACCTGTGCCAATACTTCATGCCCATTCAGAATGCGCTCAATCATAACCTCAACGTTGCCGCCACTTTCCTTTTGACCAAACAGCCGTGCCTTGATCACGCGCGTGTCATTCAGCACCAATAAATCATGCTCGTTTACCAACTCCGTCAGATCCGCAAACATTCGGTGTTCGCAACCACTCCCGGTGACGTGCAGCAGACGACTTGAACCTCGCTGAGGTGAGGGGTGCTGCGCAATCAGGCGAGGCGGGAGTTCAAAGGTAAATTCGTCAGTACGCATGGGTAAAACCGCTTTAGCATCCAAAAACACGCATTGTAGCTTGATGAGGTGTGGCATTTCGTGGATAATTCGCGCCTTCCCAAGGCCGGGATGGCGGAATTGGTAGACGCGCTGGACTCAAAATCCAGTGTCAGCAATGATGTGAGGGTTCGAGTCCCTCTCCCGGCACCAGACAAATATAGTTTCAGCACCTGTCAACCCGATATGAGCGGGTAGCGTTAATGCCTGTGACACGAGTAGTGTCGTAAACGTTTATTAACCTACAATAATATTGGAGTCTTACATGAAACTGATCTCTACACTTATCGCTATCGCTTTTGCTTCTACTCTGAGCTTCAACGCTGTTGCTGCCAAGCATATGGCTGCTGCTCCTGCTGATGCTGCTCCTGCTGCCGCCGCAGCTCCTGCTGAAAAAGCAGCTCCAGCTAAAAAAGCAAAGAAAGCTAAAAAAGCAAAGAAAGCTAAAAAAGCCGCTAAAGGCGACGCAGCTGCCAAGTAATCTGGCAATCGTTTCAGAAAAAGGCGGGGGCAACCCCGCTTTTTTTACCTCCAAATATTAGTAAATTCACATATACCCTGTCTGTCCGAACCATTAACTTACTCTAATGTTAAAATTATACGTTCAATATTTTCCATCTACCTGACTTGTACCCTCCCTATGAAATTACATTTTTTCGCTTTACTTCTTTCTTCACTGCCACTTTTCGCATACGGCGATGTTGCATTTACCGATATTGACAACCAGCAGTTGAAAGCGCTGCAAGCGCAAGGCATTCCGGTCTTCGATGTACGCCGCCCCGAAGAATGGAAACAAACCGGCGTAGTCGAAGGCAGCAAGAAACTTACCTTTGTAGACTCGAATGGCAAAGTAACCCCTGACTTCGTCGAAAAGTTTACCCAGGCAGTAGGGAAAAATGACCCTGTCATCCTGATTTGTCGTACTGGCAGCCGTACCAACGCCCTCGCAGGTGCCTTGACCAAGCAGTTGGGCTACACCAAAGTCTATAACGTTAAAAACGGCATTACCCGCTGGATCAGCGAAGGTCAACCTGTCGTACAAAATTGACTCTCCCATGACCTGGAAGCCCAACGTCACTGTCGCAGCCGTCATTGAGCAGGACGGCAAATTTCTGCTGGTGGAAGAACATACCTCGCAGGGACTCAGACTGAACCAGCCTGCCGGCCACTGGGAGTCCAATGAATCGCTGGCGCAGGCTGTGGTACGCGAGGTGCTTGAAGAATCAGCCTGTGATTTTGAGCCTCAACATCTGATAGGCGTGTATCGCTGGCATGCTGAAAACTCCAATATCACCTATCTGCGTTTTGCCTACAGTGGCAGCATCCTTGCGCATCATGAGGAGCTGCCCCTGGACAAGGGTATCGTGCGCACGCTGTGGATGACACCCGATGAAATTCGCACCTCAACCCACCGCCATCGCAGCCCGCTGATATTGCAATGTGTAGAAGATTACCTTGCGGGTAAACGTTACCCCCTGGAATTAGTTACACACTATGACTAGCGTGAAAGCACACGCCCCTCTCTCTATCTCTCTCCCGCAAGCGGGAGAGAGTACAAAGGTAAAAAAAACTCTTACATCCCGGCATAGGGTCGTCGTCGGCATGTCTGGCGGCGTCGATTCCGCCGTTACCGCGCTGTTGCTGAAACAGCAGGGCTACGATGTCATCGGCCTGTTCATGAAAAACTGGGAAGACGATGACACCGATGAATACTGTTCCTCACGTCAAGACCTCATCGATGCTGCCTCGGTTGCCGACACCATCGGCATTCCGCTTGAGGCGGTAAATTTCGCCAAGGAATATAAAGACCGCGTGTTCAGCTACTTCCTGCGCGAATACCAGGCTGGCCGTACGCCCAACCCGGACATCCTGTGCAACTCGGAAATCAAGTTCAAGGCTTTTCTCGACCACGCCGTAAACCTCGGCGCGGAGAAAATCGCCACTGGCCACTACGCCCAAGTACGAGAGGTTGATGGATTATTCCAATTGCTCAAAGCCGACGATGCCAGCAAGGATCAAAGCTATTTTTTGCACAAACTCAATCAGGCGCAACTATCCAAAGCCATGTTCCCGCTGGGCAACATGCTCAAGTCGCAGGTACGCAAAATTGCCGAAGAACACAAGCTTTCCAACTATGCGAAGAAAGACAGCACGGGCATCTGCTTTATCGGCGAACGCCCCTTCCGCGAATTCCTGAGCAAATACCTGCCCACCCAGCCCGGCGACATGGTCACGCCTGAAGGCAAGGTTGTGGGCAAGCATATGGGCCTGTCGTTCTACACCATAGGCCAACGCCAGGGCCTGGGCATAGGTGGCGGCAAGGATAGCTCGGGTGAACCATGGTTTGTCGCAAGCAAGGACATGGGCAGTAACAAACTCATTGTGGTACAGGGGCATGGCCATCCGCTGTTGCTCAAGCCAGAATTGGAAGCGATGGAAATGCACTGGATCAGCGGCACCTCACCCGACACCAGACGTGATTACGCCGCAAAGACACGCTATAGACAGGAAGATGCACCGTGTCATATCGATGCACTACAAGATAGCAACGCGCGCTTCAGTTTTACCAAGCCGCAGTGGGCTGTAACGCCGGGGCAGTCGGTGGTGGCTTATGATGGTATGGTGTGTCTGGGGGGCGGGATTATTCTTTAATCCCGCGTTCTTGCGCAACGCAGCCCGCTTCTGCATTAAACAAAAAAATGTTCAACAATGTTTGACATACGCCAATTCTTAGGTATAGTTATAACAATGTTGAATTTTTCAGGAGCATAAACATGGAACTTCCTATACGCAAACTAGGAAATAGCGCAGGGATCATTCTTCCCTCTGCATTGCTGCGCTCACTCAACCTGACTGTAGGCAGCGCGGTCAATGCCGAGCAAGTAAAAGGCAAGCTGATACTGACACCCGCACCCAAAACTCGCTACTCCCTGAGTGAATTGATGGCGCAATGCAACCCCAAAGCTCCTCTTTCTGATGACATCAAAGAGTGGAACTCAATGACACCCGTTGGCAAGGAAATGGCTTGAGCAGGATTTTTGATCGTGGCGATATCGTCCGGGTTAATCTGAATCCGACCGCTGGCAAAGAACAGCAGGGCGAAGCGCGCCCTGCCTTGGTCGTTTCTCCAAAAGCATTCAATAGCCTTGGTTTAACCATGATCGTACCTATTACACAAGGCGGAGAATTTGCACGTTATGCCGGATTCGCTGTCACGTTAATGGGCTCCGGCTCTGCCACTCAGGGCATCGTGCTTGCAAACATGCTGAGATCGGTCGATCTGCAGGCGCGTGGCGCAAAATTTGTTGAAAAAGTGGGCGTTGAAATAGTCGATGAAGTGGTAGCCAGACTATTGCCGATTTTTGAAGGTTAATTATCTGGAAGGTGTGAGTATTCTGCAAAGCGGTCAAACAGGGTGACCACCTTCTCGTCGATCTCTCGCCATTGCTGGCGGTAGTCTCGTGAAAAGGTGTAGCGGAGATGAAACACAGGAATGGCTGTGCCATTATTTTTTTGCTTGTAATGATAGGGTCTTAGAACCTCGCAGGTTGGGTACCAGCCTTCTTTTGACGGCTCGATATCGCACCTAATTTTGATCAATTGATCAGAGCTGAAGAAAAGATCATCACGTCCTATCGAACTCTCATACTGATCCATGCCGGGAAGCGACGAATTTTCCATTTTTACCAGCCTACTGATGTAGCCAGGCAGGTTTAAATATTTTTCTTGTGAAAAATATATGCTTATCGTCTTACCCCAGCCCGGCTTCTCGAATTCTGCTGCATTTTCCAAGGTGTAAGGCGACATTTCAGGTAGTAACGCCGTGACCTTAATGACGTCTACTTTCCTGCGCTCTTCTTTATCTAGTTCACCCTGTGTGGGTCGCGGCCATTCTTTGAAATAGGAATATTGGGTATGGTGATAGTTGACAGGTATATCGAAGGCCGCGCCCTGTACGCTTGCCCTAAAGCGCAGCTTCATTGCCTCTTCCAGGGTCAAAGGTACTTGTGGTTTGGAAGTAATCAAGACGAAGCTACCCGCAGCAATGATCAATGCAAAAACCAGTCCGAACTTCCACTTTTTGCTGCGTTTGGGTTTGCTCTTTGCGGTGTTGAGATCAGCAGCTTGAGAGGGTAAACCACGCTGGTTATTGGCTTGCACCCATTTGCCGCGCCAGTACATGACCGCAAACGTGGTTGCCACGACAATGAGAGACGCGAGCTGTAACTTGCCCATGATCCCGGCTGTCGAGAAAAGCGGTATCGCCACGAGCGCCCATATTATCGGCAAAACAAAATTCAGCATAGCAACCACACTCAATGCCACACCGATGCCAATATAAACCGGCACTTCCTTGATGGTTCTTGTCGTACAACGTAAGGCCAACCACCACAATGCAAACAGGCTATACACCTCGATTAACATCATCACCACTATGATAGCGATTCCGAAGTTCAAACCTGCCGAGGTTGGCTGATCCTTTAAAGTGAGGAAAAAGTTAATCGCGCGCAAATCCAGCACTGTGCGCGGCAACAGCAGGAAAAACATTTCTGTTGCCAGTAGTAGCCATATGAAAAAATATATCGGGGTACGAGGGGCAGAATCGGTCGATCCAACTTTTCCGGTTAATGTTTTAAACCTATTTTCCACTTCACTCCCCTAACTTAAAACATCACAACATTAGCAGTGTGCATCATACCCATTTTTACTCACAAATATAATTCCCTGCCCACCCAAAATGCGATACCCCACAGCCTTGCTGCGCCCCTTACTCTAACAAGAGCGTCCTCCCCGGTTAAGGGGAGCTAAAATGAGGCTGCTAGTGCCATGCTTTGTGAAAAGCTCAATGGATCGTCCTGGGGAAAAACACCCAACCCTATTCGCTTTCACGTTAAAATAGCGCTGTTTAGAAAATCACGATTTCAATTACCATGACACTCTCAACCCTCACCGCCCTTTCCCCTCTCGATGGCCGTTATCACGGTAAAGTGGATGCCTTGCGCAATCACTTCAGCGAATTCGGCCTGATACGCTATCGCGTGCTGATTGAAATTGAGTGGCTAAAAGCGCTTAGCCAGGAAAGCGGCATCAAGGAATTGCCGACGTTTTCTGCCGCGACGGTCGCCAAGCTGGACCAGGTCGCCGCGAAGTTCAGCGAGGCCGATGCCGAAGAGATCAAGCTGATCGAGCGCACCACCAACCACGACGTGAAGGCGATTGAATACTGGCTGCGCAAGAAACTGGCTGACAACAAGGAAACTGCTGACAAATTGGAATTCATCCATTTTGCCTGCACCTCGGAAGACATCAACAACCTCTCCCACGCATTAATGCTTAAAAGCGGCCGCAATGAGGTGATGCTGCCCGCGCTGGATGCGGTGATCAAACGCATGCGTGACCATGCACACCAGTTTGCCGACTTGCCCATGCTGTGCCGCACCCACGGCCAGACCGCCACGCCCAGTACGCTGGGCAAGGAAATGGCCAATGTGGTGCACAGGCTGGAACGTGCGCGTGAACGCATCGCCGCTGTGACAGTACTGGGAAAAATCAACGGCGCGGTGGGAAATTACAACGCGCATCTTTCCGCTTATCCCGATATCGATTGGGAAAAATTGGCGCAGAAATTTGTGGAAGCACACGGTATTGGCTTCAATCCCTACACCATCCAGATCGAGCCACACGACTATATGGCCGAGCTGTTTGATGCCTTTGCCCGTGCCAACACCATCCTCATCGACTTCAACCGCGATGTGTGGAGTTATATCTCGCTGGGCTATTTCAAGCAGAAAGTGGTGGCCGGTGAAGTGGGCTCTTCCACCATGCCGCACAAGGTAAACCCCATCGATTTTGAAAACTCGGAAGGTAATTTAGGCTTGGCCAACGCACTGCTGCGTCACCTCTCGGAAAAGCTGCCGATCTCGCGCTGGCAGCGCGACCTCACCGACTCCACGGTACTGCGCAATATGGGCGTAGCGCTGGGTTATACCCTGCTGGCCTACGAGTCCTGCCTGAAAGGATTGAACAAACTGGAAGCCAACCCGCTGCGTTTAAACGAAGACCTGAACAACAGCTGGGAAGTGCTGGCTGAACCTATCCAGACCGTGATGCGCCGCTATAATATCGAGAACGCCTACGACAAACTAAAAGACCTTACCCGTGGCAAAGGCGGAATCAACCGCGACAGTTTGCGTGCATTTATCCAGACGCTGGATATTCCGGCTGAGGAGAAGAAACGCCTGTCTGAATTAAGCCCCGCGACATACACTGGCAAAGCAGGTGAACTGGCAAAGAAAATTTAAATCGGCAGCAATTTGTTTTTTTATTGAGTGAACAGGAGAGACCATGCAATTTTCAAAAGGAATTTTAGTTTTTATCGTGGCAGCACCGCTACTAGCTGCCCTGAGCGGATGCTCAAGCACTCTAATAGGCGTGCGTGAAGGCTCTGACCGGGTGTCACTTGCAGATGCAAGCCAGGTTACGGCCTGTGCATCCAAGGGTCAGACTATCGTGACTGTGCTTGCCAAAGTTGGTTTTATCACACGTAGTGTCGAAGACGTAGAGGCCAATTTATATCAATTGGCACGGAATAATGCCGTCGCTGATGGTGCTGATACACTCGTTAAAGGTGACTCAAAGGAATTCGGCAAACGTACGTATGATTTGTACAAGTGCCGACCATAGACAACTAATTTGCAGCACAAAAAAAGCCCTTGTCGTTTAACAGACAAGGGCTTTTTTACATACGTAAAAACAACTAGGCAGCCTGCACCGGTATCCTTTCACGCTGGTCAATGATTCTATTTGATTCGTCCACATACACCAGTTTCGGATGGTATTTGTGCAACTCTATTTCGGAATAAGCAGCATAGGTAGCGATAATAATAATATCGCCGGGACTCGCCTTGTGCGCGGCGGCACCGTTTACTGAAATCGTACCCGAACCGCGCTGCGCCCGGATGGCATAGGTGGTAAAACGCTCACCGTTGCTGACGTTGTAAATGTCGATCTGCTGGTATTCCATAATGCCTGCGGCATCCAGCAAATTGTCGTCAATTGCGCACGAGCCTTCGTAATGCAATTCCGACTGCGTCACGCGCACCCGGTGCAATTTGGCTTGTAACATGGTTCGCAGCATGGTCAGTCTCCGTAAAACTTGAGTCTATTATAAGGCGCTTATGCTTAAAGGCAAACTTCCAGATTATCAATCAGTCTGGTTTTCCCCAACCGGGCTGCTGCCAGCACCACCAGCTCCCGCTCTCCCGGTACAGGCACCAGCAAGGTCTTCTGGCTGCGTATCGCAACATAATCAACCTGCCAGCCATGGGAAACAAGCTCATGCACTGCCGTATCCTCAAGCTGGGTGTAATGATGCACACCCTTTTGCAGCGCCTGCCTGATTTCCGCCAGCATTAGATACAAAAAGGTCGCTTCAGTTCTTTCCACAGGGCTTAAATACTGGTTACGCGAACTTAAGGCCAGGCCGTCGGAAGCGCGTATGGTCTCGGCACCTATAAGGGTGACAGGCACATTCAACTGCTCGACCACTTGCCTGATCACATGCAACTGCTGGTAATCCTTTTTTCCAAACACCGCTACCTGCGGCTGCACAATATTAAATAACTTCAACACGACAGTCGCCACACCGCGAAAATGGCCCGGACGGAAGGCGCCGCATAACTCCTGCGCGACCGGAGGTGGCTCGATTGTTACCTGCTGGGGATGCGGATAGAGATCAGCTTCGGTTGGCGCAAACACAACCTCTACGCCACAAGTTTCAAGCTTGTCACAATCGGCTTGCAGGGTGCGCGGGTATTTGCCGAAATCCTCGTTCGCGCCAAACTGAAGCGGGTTCACAAAAATACTCACGACCACACACCGGGCCTGCTCCCTGGCGACACGCACCAGATCCAGATGTCCCTCATGCAGATTGCCCATGGTGGGAACGAAAGCAACGTTGCTTTCTTTGCCTAGTCGCACACGAAGTTCGTTGATATTAGAAATAATTTGCATAAGAATAATCAATTTTTATTCAGAGTCATGTTCATCTTAGCATCCAAATTACACCTTCAAAACTCAACCACATAAGACCCAAAGCAGCCAAAAATTTAAGAATATCCGGCACACGCAGCCGCTTTATTAGTGGGGGCCAACGTTTTCCTGTCACTCTGTCGAATTGCCTTGTAATCATCCTCGGCTCGGATCGCAAATCTACAGTCACTTCAACATCCAGATCACCATCACAGTGAAACATCACTGAGTTCTCCGCTATTGGATCATGGCCTTCCAACCAAATGGATACATAAGCCGCACCGATTGAATGTTTTTGAATAACATCAAGACCAGGTGAAAGGAGAAGAAAGGTTTGTGCTTCTTCAAAGAGGCAATCCCATGAAGTGGCGAGGAGAAAATACCCATTGTGTTCATACTGTGCCTCCAAAACATATCCTGGTACATATTTTCCAGTCGGAACGCCTGATCTGATTAGTTCCGTTACCAGTGGCCAATGCTCGTACTCGCCTGTGTGCTTTGCGAGCGTGAAATTTGCTATTGGCTTCATGTTTACTAATGAGGCTGCAGCAAAAATATTGAAATATTATAGTGCTGCATCCACTTGTGGAGAAAATCCTGAATCACCAACATTGATAGCAACCATTTAGAAGCAATGCTCCGCTGCCGGAAAACTGCCCGCCTTTACTTCCTTCACATAACTTGCAACCGCAGCCGAAATTGAACCTGCACCCTGCATATAATTTTTCACAAAGCGAGCTTTTTTACCCGGATAAATATCCAGCATGTCGTGCAGCACCAGCACCTGGCCGGAACAGTCTGCACCCGCACCGATGCCGATGGTGGGTATGCCGGAATTGGCAGTGATCTCTGCACCCAGCAGCGCGGGGATGGCTTCCAGTAGCAACATGCCCGCGCCAGCTTCTTCCACTGCTCGTGCATCTTTTAATAATTGCTGGGCGGCCTTGCTGTCCTTACCCTGCACGCGATAGCCGCCCAGTTGATTGACCGACTGCGGGGTTAAACCAATATGTGCAAAAACCGGTATGCCGCGCTGTGTCAGAAACCTGATGGTATCCACCATAATTTCCCCACCCTCCAGCTTCACCATATGCGCACCGGCCGACATCAGGCGTGCTGCGTGCTCAAAGGTTTTTTCCGGGCTGACCTGCGAGGTGCCGAAAGGCATATCTGCAACAAGAAACGCCTGCTTCGCGCCGCGTGACACACAGGCTGTGTGATAGGCAATGTCATCCAGCGTCACCGGCAAAGTTGAACTGTGACCCTGTAACACCATGCCAAGCGAGTCACCAATCAACAGTATTTCAACACCCGCCGCTTCCAGCACCTGCGCGAAAGTTGCGTCATAGCAGGTGAGCACGGCAATTTTTTCGCCCTTGCTGCGCAGGGATTGCAAAGTATTTAGTGTGATCGACATTCTTACACCCCCAGGCTGAAAAATTCGCGCGGCCCGCGCATGCTTTCTATACGCTCCAGCAACAACTTAAAGTCGGCATCATTATCCACGAAATTCAGGTTTTCACTATTCACCATCATCAACGGCGCATCTTCATAATGATGAAAAAATTCACCATAGCTATTGCCCAAACGATTGATGTAGTCGTTGGTCATTGAGCGCTCAAAGCCCCGTCCACGGCGGCGCACACGATCAATCAGGGTGTCGGTAGAAGCTTGCAGATAAATGACCAGATCCGGGATGGGTGGTTTGGGCGCCAGGCTTTGATAAATATTCTGGTACAGCTTGAATTCGTCTTCGCTCAAATTCAGCCGCGCAAACAGCGCATCCTTGTCAAACAGATAATCGGACACAGTGCGGGTGCGGAATAAATCCATCTGCGCCTGATCTCGCACTTCGTTAATGCGTTGAAACAGGAAAAAAAGCTGTGTCGACATGGCATGACGCATCGGGTCTTCATAGAAGCGCTCAAGAAAGGGATTGTCCTGCGGCTTTTCCAGCAGCACATCAGCGCCAATGTGGTCGGCCAGCCGCTGCGCAAGGCTGGTCTTGCCCACCCCAATAGGCCCTTCCACCACGATATATTGATATTTCTCAAGCGCCATTCTGCAATCTCTCCAGTTGCTGATCCTTGCATTGCTCCATTGCAGCAGCCGCTTTTCCTATACCCGGAATCACGCAATCTGGCGCAATCTCCAGCAACGGCCTCAGCACAAAAGCACGCTTGTGCATTTGCGGATGGGGTACTGTCAAGCCATGCTCGTGATGCTGCAAATCATCATACATCAGCACATCCAAGTCCAGCGTTCGTGGTGCATTATGAAACTCCCGCGTACGTCCATTTTCCTGCTCCAGCGCCAGCAATGCCGCCAGCAACGCAAGCGGCTGCAATGTTGTCTCGATTTTGACTACCGCATTCACAAAATCCGGTTGCTCCAGGAAGCCAACCGGTGCACTACTGTAGAGCCCTGAGCATGCAACAAGCTGTATGCCGGGTAATTTTTTTATCGCCAGCATCGCCTGTAAAACCTGCTTCACCGGGTCATGCAGATTGCTGCCCAAGCCAATAAATGCACTATGCTTCATTCGTAAACTTGCTACTCAAGCTTCAACAGCAGCAACAGGCTTTTTGGTACGGCGGCGCTTCTTTTTTGGGCCCGTCTCCGGTAACAGCATTTCCTCGCGGCGCTCGTTGGAAGCATCCTGAAATTCCGTCCACCACTCCGCCAGCTCCACCGGCACTTCACCACTCTGGCTGCGCAGTAACATAAAATCATAAGCCGCACGGAAACGCGGCAAGGCCAGCAGACGCAGCGGACGCTGGCCAGAACGCTGCTCAAGGCGCGGCTGCAACAGCCAGATTTCCTTCATGATCGCATCATGGCGATGCGGAATAGCCATCTGCGAACGCTGCTTGTGCAGCACGGCATCCATCGCCAGATGCAAGGCAGGAATCGCAGGTTTGCCCGCTTCCAGTTGTACATTCCACATGCTCAGCACCTCATGCCACAACAGGGCGGCAAACAAGAAGGCCGGTGAGGCGGGCTTATCGTCACGCAAGCGCTGGTCGGTATTGGCCAGCGCCAGCATGACAAATTTTTCTCCCATGGGCTGCTCGAGGATCACATCCAGCATAGGCAGCAGGCCATGATGCAGATGCATGGCATGCAGTTTTTTCACACACTCCACCGCGTGGCCGGACATCAGCAGCTTCAACATTTCATCCAGCAAGCGCGCCTGGGGCACGTTGCCCAGCAAACCCTTCATGCTGAAGATGGGCTCAGCCGTGGCGGCTTCCAGCTTCATGCCCAGCTTGGCAGAAAGGCGCACTGCACGCAGCATACGCACCGGGTCTTCACGATAGCGTGTGGCAGGGTCTCCTATCACGCGCAGCAAATTGGCACGGATGTCCTCATAGCCATGATGGAAGTCGAAAATCTCCTCGGTACTAGGGTCAAAGAACAGGGCATTGGCTGAAAAATCGCGCCGCGCGGCATCTTCCTCCTGATCACCAAATTCATTGTCGCGCAACAACCTGCCATGATCATCGGTTTGCGCATCCACCGCGTCTATCATGCGGCGGAAGGTAGAAACCTCCACGGTTTCATCACCAAACATCACGTGCACAAGACGGAAGCGGCGGCCTATGATGCGCGATCTGCGAAATATACGACGCACTTGCTCCGGGGTGGCATCGGTGGCCACATCAAAATCCTTGGGTTGGCGCTTGAGCAGCAAATCGCGCACCGCACCACCCACCACATAGGCCTGAAAACCCGCGGCCTGCAAGCCATCCGTTACACGGCGTGCGGCAGAACTGATGCCCTCACGCTTGACACCATGCTCCGCAAAAGGAATAACCGTGCAATTCTTTAATACTCTGGGCTTTCTGGATTTTCCCCGCGTCAGGGATAAAACGCGCTTGATCAGCTTTTTTATCATTACCTTAGATTTCAATGAGATGCAGCAACTAAATCGAATAATTCGTATGCGCTGATTATACACTGGGGATCAAACAACTCAGTTAAACATGTAACAGCATGAATTAAAATAAAAAAGGCTGGCAGCAGCCAGCCTTTTTTATTAAGCAGGGTGATGGTTACTTCTTGCCAGCATCCTCAGAGCACTTCTTCATAAAGCTGGTTTTTGCCGCACCGGCCAATTTCTTTTCAGCAGCCTTGGCTTCACAGCTTGGCGCCGCTGGTGCAGCACCACCCGCATCTTTTTCACACTTGGTCATGAAACTGTTTTTTGCAGCACCGGCCAATTTCTTTTCAGTAGCCTGGGCTGCACAGCTATTTGCAGCAGCAGGGGCAGCGGCTGCGGCATCTTTTTCACACTTCTTCAAAAAATTGGTTTTTGCAGCACCAGCAAGCTTTTTTTCGGTGGCTTTTGCATCGCAAGCTGCATCCGCAAAAGCCATATTGGCAGCAAACAAGGACAAGATCACAACACTGAACAGTTTTTTCATTTTTATTTCCTCTACAAAATAGTTAAATTCAATCCGTCGGCATAATTGCACTATGTTTCCTCCCATTTCTGGAAACGGAGTAATTATAGTGCAGTTGATGAAATTGGTATAAGGATACGTCCCTGAACGTTCAACTTCAGACAGTGAACGAGCCGGAAATCTCATACGCAGTAAATTTCCGCTCCAGCAAACCACAATTGCGTGCAGCAGCACGCCAAGGCTCAATGTGTGGTGCCAGAAGATGCCGCGCAAGGCTATCGCGATCGGGCCACAACTCCGAGAAACGGATAAGTCCTGGATCGAAAGGATCCTCCGCAACATCATAGGTGATACATCCATCAGTACGGCATGTGGTTTCGACCAGTGATCTTAAATGAGGTCGAACTTCCGACATCCTTTCAGGTAGAAACCTAAGAGGGCCAAAGACTGCTACTTTTGGATTCATCGAAATACCTCATTAAATCAAACTGTGCATGGTGATACTCTGTATTGTCCAATAGTCATTTAGATGACGGATCCGGACAGAGCAACCGCATAGTCACAGTATTTGCTCCAAGGGCTGAAAACTGCCTTAAGGGAGTAAATCGAATAACTATTTTTTGACGATTTACCTATAAGGAAAAACTATAAAAGGACACTACTACCCTTTATTTTGCGCAGCTTCACATTGCGCCAGTAATTGGGTATCTTTGCATGCCTCAAGTAAAGGCTTCGCTAAATCAAAAAACCGTTTAGCATCACTTGGCCTGCCCAGCCCTGCCAATCCTAGACCATAGTAAGCAAGCGCTCCCGCCATCACAGTCTTCATTAGTGGGGTACCGAAGTGATTTTTTCCAAGTATCAATGCATCCTCAAGAAAACGACTCGCGACATCATATTCTTTCAGGTCGATTGCAACAATTCCACGAGCATAAAAAACAAATATTTTCGCCAATGGGCTTATTTTTTCAATCTCTATTTCGTCCAGTAAAGTTCTGGCTGTTTGATAGTCTCCGATCCATTTGGCCATGGTAAATGCAAGATCAATAGTTGCAGATGCGCTCGGGTTTATTGTGCGAGCCTCTTGCTGCAATTGTAAAGCACGCGTGTAATACTTTGTTGCAAAAAATAGAGAAGCCAGTCGGGTCTGGTAAAATCCTGGTGCAAGTTCATTACTGTTTGCCAATCCCTCAACCAGCCTCAGTGCTTCACTAAGACGGCCTTGGCCCGCCATTGCAGTTGCAGTCCTGAATAGTAATTCATGCTCAGGGAAAGGAATATTAAACCACCTCTTCCAGCGCGCAAGCCAATGCATCCAGCGTTCAACCTCGCCCCATCGGCACCACGCACTGGCTTCCTGCGCTTGCCAGTATAGAACCGAGGGTATGGTTGCCCAAACGAACCAGGCCAGATACAGCGCCAACAAACCGCCAGAGATCACCACATCTATACTCGCCCACTCGTTGTTGAATACGTAATAAACAAACCCGAGGAGCAGTGGAAGCCAAATCATCACATTTCTTGATTGGCGCAAACTCCATAAAATCCTGCCAACCAAGGTATCCTGCTGGCGAAGGCTGAGCTCAACTTTTGCACTCATTTTGAGACGTTGAACTGAAGCGTGATCGTCAAGTTTTATTGCCGAGTTCTCATCATCAAGCAACTCAATTTCAAAGTAACCCTTCCTTTGCAACTGCTCCCACGCATCGTCTGCCGATTTTGCCTCTACCCTGCTTGTAATGGGTTCTCCGCTCGGGGATGTCGCCCTGTAGTTGAAAGAAAACATCAGCACACTCCAAACATTATCAATTTTATTTATCGTAGCGAAATGATCCGCCAACCATGCGCCTCCGCATGAGCCCGTAAAGTGTCATCCGGGTCAACCGCGACCGGATTTTTTACCAGGGTCAGCAAGGGCAGGTCATTGAGTGAGTCGCTATAAAAACTAGTATCGGCAAAGCTGCCCCAGGTCCAGTCGTGGTGTTTCATCCAGGCTTCCAGGCGGGTAATCTTTCCCTCACGGAAGCTGGGGACGCCGTGCACCAGCCCGGTGAACTCGCCATTTTTCTGTTCAGGCTCGGTGGCGATTAAAAACTCAATGTCATATTCCCGCGCAATCGGTGTTGTTACAAAGCTGTTGGTGGCGGTGATGATGACGCATATATCCCCGGCGGCACGATGGCTTGCGACGAGTTTTTTTCCTGCCGCACTCATCATTGGGCGTATTTTTTTACGCATGAAGTCTTCATGCCATTTGTCCAGCTCTGTGCGCTTATGGCGCGACAGGGGCTTGAGCTGAAAATCAAGAAAGGCATGAATATCCAGCGTGCCAGCCTTGTATTGTTCGTAAAAATGCAAATTCTTCGCTTCAAACAACTCGCGATCGAGCACGCCCTGATCGATTAAAAATTGCGACCATTCAAAATCACTATCGCCATCCAGCAGGGTATTGTCCAAATCAAATAAAGCCAGATTCACTATTCATTCTCCATCATTAAAATTCTCCCTCCCCCCAACTCTCTCCCACAAGTGTGAGAGGGAGAAACCCAGAGGAAGGCGCAGGGTAGGAGCCAGACTTGTCGGGCGATTTATTTTCCAGAAATCGCGCAGATATCTGCGCTCCTACAGTCTTTCTATAATTCATTCACCATCTGCATCACTTCTTTAAGCAGCGGTACCGATGCACCACGCTTCAGGCGCAAGCAATGTTCATCCAGCGCATCCAGCATGACTAGCAATGCGGGCAAGTCACGCCTGCCGTGCCGCAACAGATACTGGGTCACGTCGTGGGGCAATTTAAAGCCGCGCGCCTGGGCATGCTGTTGCAGGGCCAGTGCCTTTTCATCATCGCTCAAGGGGTGTACCTGAAAAACCAACCCCCAACCCAGACGGGTGCGCAAGTCATCGCGCAAATCCAGGTGTACAGGTGCCACCGAGCCGCTGACCAGCAGCATTCCGCCTGTTTCGCGCTGACAATTATAAAGGGTAAATAATGAAATTTGCCCGGCCTCATCCAGCAGCTCCACGTCATCTACCGCTACGATTTGTGCCTCTTGTGGCACGCCGCCTGCTGCATATGCAGCAGACAACCCGAGTGCACGGGCCTTTTGAACAACGGCCTGCAATAGGTGGCTTTTACCACTGCCCTCCTCGCCCCAGATAAAAATGCTGGACTCCTCCCGTGTTGTGTCCAGGGAATTATTCAACACGGACAGCAATTCACCATTACTTTCGGCAACAAAATTATCGAGTGTGGGGATCCAGTCAGGCGAAATGCCCAGCAACATTTGCGTCATCTATAAAGCACTATCATTTGTAAAGAGAGCTGTTCACGTACCATTGGTTAGCATGGCGCAAGCCCACCAATAACGCGGCTGAAAGTGGCAGCGCGAGCAGCACCCCGAAAAATCCGAACAGTTGTCCAAAAGCCAGCAGCGAAAAGATCACCGCCAGCGGATGCAGGCCGATGCGGTTACCCACCAGCCACGGCGTAATGGCCATGCCTTCCAGTGCCTGCCCGGCAGCAAACACACTCCACACCAGGAGTATGCTGGAGAACTGGTCAAATTGGGTAAAGGCGGCAAGGGTAGCCAAGATCAGTCCGGTGAGCATGCCCAGATAGGGAATGAACACCAGCATGCCCGTCACCACGCCTATCGGCAACGCAAATTGAAGACCGGTAAGCCACAGACAGAACACATAAAAAGTGCTCATCAGGATCATCACCGAAATTTGCCCGCGCAAAAATTCGGCCAGGATACGGTCAATTTCCCCAGAAATTTGCAGCACTTTTGCGTGCATGCGGCGTGGTATTGCACGCTCTATTTTTGCCAGCAACAGAGGCCAGTCGCACAGCAGGTAAAACAATACCAGTGGTATCAAAATTACGTTCAATAACAAGGCCATCAACAATGCACCGCTACCACTCAACCAGGGCAACGCCTTGGCCGCAGCTCCGCCCGCGCTCTGCCAGTGGCTGGAAAGCAGCTCCTTCAACACTTCATTGTCCCACTGCAAATTAATATCAAATTTCTGCTGGATAAAAGGCAGTAACTTGAGGCGAGCTACATCCAGCAATACCGGCAAGCGTGTCATAAAGTGGTTTAACTCTTTTTGCAGCATCGGCAACATAATCAATATCAGCAACACTAACAAGCCCGTCAAAGCGGCCATCACCAGCAAGGTAGCTACCGGACGGGGAATTTTCCAGCCACCCGGCATTCTTAATGCGCATAACCTCCCTACCCAAGGGTCGCAGACGTATGCCAGTATTGCAGCGGTGACAAAGGGCGTCAGTATGGGTGCCAGCAGGTATAGCAGCCAGGCAAAAACCGCGACTATCGCCAGCCATTGCAGTGCAACAAAGCGTTCCATGGTCATTTCGGGTAAAATCCTTATATTGAAATTTGCTGCACTGTATCCCGAAGAAAGCGAGAACTCAACTTGAAACAAGCTCCTGCCCCCAATA
>Ga0315281_10000628_pt1 | contig 49882 bp, 39 predicted proteins | sample YL17G07_0_MG_FD_204540 | JGI IMG/M metagenome (GOLD analysis project Ga0315281, IMG submission 204540) | Sediment microbial communities from Yellowstone Lake, YNP, Wyoming, USA - YL17G07_0 | ecosystem: Environmental > Aquatic > Freshwater > Lake > Sediment | place: USA: Wyoming | collected...
GGTCCACCAGCCGCTCCCGGAGGATTATTGCGGGGTGCTCCTGCAGTACCTTGCTGATTTCCCGAATTCGCTCCCGCAGAAGTATTTGGTTCTGTGGTTGTTGCCGTATCGGACGATGCTGGATGGAGACCAGGGCTTGCCCCAGGCCCACCCGCAGGGCCAGGAGGGTTTTTCCAATTTGTTCCCGGCCCACCAGCCGCTCCCGGAGGATTATTGCGGGGTGCTCCTGCAGTACCTTGCTGATTTCCCGAATTCGCTCCCGCAGAAGTATTTGGTTCTGTGGTTGTTGCTGTATCAGACGATGTTGGGGTACCCTTCGGACGGAGATCAGGGCTTGCCCCAGGCCCACCCGCAGGGCCAGGAGGGTTTTTCCAATTTGTTCCCGGCCCGCCAGCCGCTCCCGGAGGATTATTGACAGGGTCACTCGTGCTATCCTGCGCGTACAAGTCAGTAAAAACTAAGAGAAGAGAACACACCGTTGCCCATCCCAGAAGTATTGCACTGTTTTTCATTCCACAACCTCCTTTGAAAAAATTTATATTACTTTTTTAATTGCGGGTAAACCATTACAAGGTTAATGGGAAGTTTTTTAACCCTTTTTAGAAAACAATAGCAAACTTACGATAAAATTACAAGTTTTTTTAATACCCGCCTGCATAGTTTTAGCCTTGATTTTGGTGTACGTATTCGGTAAATACGGCTGTTGTATAGAGCATGATTGTCAACACTTTGGCACCATCATTATTAGTGGGATTGAATGCCGATATTTTTGCCAAGAAGTATAATCGTCTCATCCATATTATTTTAAGGCAGATTAAAAGCGATGTTAGTAGACAAGGCGTGCAAACCTGCGCTTTCCCACCTTAAGGATTGAGCCGGGTGCTATCTTGATGTTGAGTGTTGAGTCTTGAATAGGTTCGTTGTTTATACTTACTCCGCCTTGCGCAATTAACCGTCTCGCCTCGCTGTTAGTGGAGGCAAAACCGCATAAAACGATGAGTCTTGCAATCCATATAGCATTATTTGTGAATTCGTTTTCCGGAATGCAAAAGTCTGGAATAACGTCGGGAAGGGCGTGTTCCTTAAAAACACGATCAAATTCAAGGGCGGCAGCCTCTGCGGCTTTTTCATCGTGATATCGGCTGATAATGTTTTTTGCCAGAATGACCTTCGCCGTGCGTGGGTGTGTATGCCGCACATCAAGTAATGGTTCGATCTCGGCAGCAGGCAAGTCCGTTACCAATTCAAAATACTTGTGCATCAGGTTGTCGGGAATGGACATTGCCTTGCCGAACATTTCATGGGGGGATTCCGTTACGCCGATGTAATTTCCCAGGCTCTTGCTCATCTTTTTGTTTCCATCGGTTCCCTCCAGAAGCGGTGTTGTCAGGGCGATTTGGGGTTCCATGCCACTGTCCTTTTGTAAATCCCTTCCTGCAAGAAGGCTAAATAGCTGATCCGTGCCTCCCAACTCCACGTCGCTTTTTACCATTACCGAATCGTAGCCCTGCATGAGCGGGTAGATGAATTCGTGGACGCTGATAGGGGTGCCTGCGTGAAAGCGTTTGGTAAAATCGTCGCGCTCCATCATGCGGGCAACGGTCATTTTGGAGGTAAGGGAAATAACGTCGTGAAAGGTCATCTTTTCAAACCATTTGCTGTTGTAAACAACCTCCGTCTTGTTTAAATCGAGTATCTTGCCGGCCTGTGCAAGGTACGTCCTGGCGTTTTCCAGTACCTTGTCGTGGGTGATCATGGGACGAGTCTTGTTTACCCCCGAAGGGTCGCCGACGGTTGCGGTGTAGTCCCCGATGATCAGAACAGCCGTATGACCAAGCGACTGAAAGGCGCGCAATTTGTGTATCGGGATGGCATTACCGATGTGAATGTCCGGTGCGGTGGGGTCCAGCCCCAATTTCACCCGAAGCGGCTTCTTTTCTTTGACGGATTTGGTAAGTTTTTTTGTGAATTCTTCCCTGGTAACAAGGTCTACGGTTCCCCGCAGCAGAATTTCCAATTGTGCGTTTACATCTTTAAGCATAAGGCCTCCTGAATCTTCATTATAAATCGAGTACCATCCAAATCCAAGTGCGAAGGAAAAAGGATAGATTGGGTACTCTGGCGTAGTGTTTGTTAAAATTTTGGCGCTGTAAAATAACGTGTTGCTGAAAAAAGGTCGAAGCCTTGTTGAAAGAATAGGTAAAAAAGGATAGGATTTCCAAGGGATTTGAGACTTGAAAACCACGTAAAGGAGGCTCGCCTTTTCAATGAAGAATATACCACAAAGAGAGACAAGAAGACAACCGAAAACCAAGACGGAGATGAATGCGAAGCGATTAATGGTACATGCAGGGTATCACCTTCATGGGGGAATTATTACTCAGGACGATGAATACCTGGCGCGGCCTTTGGCCGCAACCAAATTCGAATATCGAATATCGGAATATGAAACAATTTTCGTAACACTTTATTTTTTTTGAAAAATCCAGGGGGACATAAAAAACACTATAGCCCCGTTAGGGGTGATCTGTTTGTAGCGCAATAAAATTCAATAGGGTAAATAGCTCCGTAGGAGCGGCCTGTTATGATTGACCGGCAGACAGGTCGCTCCTGACGGAGCTAATGCCTGCTATGGCATCCTATCTTGCTACAAACAGGTTGCTCCTACGGAGCTTATCGGTAATACGTTTTTCAAAACACTAACGTGTTACCCATTTTTAAATGACAAGAAACTCAATGCTCCAAACTTTACGTAAGCCTCATCTAATCAATGTCTTACAGTTATGCATTTTGAAAAACGAGCATAAAAAACAAGAAGTTGATGGGTTGTAGTACGAAGCCGTTGGCAGAAGGCGTGGCGCAAACGTGCCGTATCAGATGGAAGAGACGATAAAAATCTTTTATCAATCACCTTTGCCTGATAATCCTCTTTGAACCTTGACATTTCATGACTTGTGCCTTAATATCAGTACTACAAAAGCGCTGTAAAAGTGTTCTTTTGGCAAATTCCAGTTGGTGGAAAGAAAGAGCAGGGGGCTTACTTATGGATAGGCAAACATTTCGGGAGAAACTGCAAAAATTAGTTGAAGAAATGAAGCAGTTTCCAGAGTTAAAGAAAAAGGAACTGGAGTTAATGACCGGTGAAATCGGCGGCAAGTATGAAGAAATTGTAATCAGCCTGAAGGCGTTGCAGGAAACCCTTGATTCACTACGTTTGGAGGTCAAGTATTTACTCTTCGATCTTGATGCGACCAAAAAGGAAAATGCAGCGCTAAGAAAGAAGCTGGAAGACAGGGAAGACAACACGTAATACACCGACAACCCTTAATGAAAAGGGTAATGTTTCTACAAAATACTCACCTTTCAAAACCTCTATTCACTACGGCTACGATACTATGGACGGACTTAACTTATCACATACATCTATTCAAGCCGGTAAGGTCGTTGAGCCTTTTTTTACCGACACTATAAACCATTGTAAAGAAGACATCGTGTCGCTTTACGTGATAGGCAGCGCCGTAACAAAAGACTTCCACCCCAAGCATTCGGATATTAATACCCTCATTATTGTAAAAACAATCAAATTCACCTTTTTTGATTTTATTTCGTTGATGGGTAAACGTTATGGCAAAAAAGGTGTGCGCGCCCCCCTCATCATGACTCCTGATTACATCAACAGGTCGCTGGAAGTATTTCCTTTGGAATTCCTGGAGATGAAACTGATACACCAATTGGTTTACGGAGAAGACATCCTAAGCGCTATAAATATTGAAAAAGCGGACGCCAGGGTTCAGTGCGAACGGGAATTGAAGGGTAAACTTCAAACCCTGTGTCACGGTTACATAAGGACAATGGGAGATAGAATAAAGCTGTCAGAACTGCTTACCGGGTCTCTTTCCGGCTTTTTCCCCGTGTTTAGGGGTATACTGTTTTTGTATGGACAGGAAATTCCCAGGGAAAAGGGAGATGTCCTTTCAGCCCTGGAAAAATACCGTAATAAAGACTCCCGCGTGTTTAAACGGCTCCTCGATATACGGCGCTCCGGCGTGCGCCCACCCCTTGATGAACTAAAGGAACTATTTAGGGGATTATATCTTGAACTGGACGGCTTGGCTCGGGAGGTTGATGAATTTGAAGCAAAGCGCCCTTAAGAAGCGGATACTGAGTTGTCTGACGGCGTCCCTGATTTTTTTGTGTTTTTGCGTAATTGCGGAGGCGCAGGATTTACCGGCGCCGCAGCGGTATGTAGAAGACAGGGCAAACATAATCAGTGACAACTACGAGAAAAACCTTAACGGTTATCTCCAGGAACTGGAACAGAAGACCGGCGCGCAAATGGTCGTTCTTACTATTGACACGACGAACGGCATTCCGATAGAGACATACACAATAAACCTTGCCGACCGCTGGAAATTGGGGCAAAAGGGAAAGGATAACGGGGCGCTCATCGTCGTTGCAAAAAACGACCGCGCGTACCGGCTTGAAATTGGCTATGGGCTGGAGGGTATTTTGCCGGACAGTTTTTGCGGCACGGTTGGAAGGGCGTACTTTGCGCCGTATTTTAAAAAAGGCCAGTATAGCGAAGGTATTTTTCTGGGCACAGTGGTTCTTGTTTATAAGATTGCCGAACAAAGCAAGGTAACGATTACCGGAATGCCAAGCATGCTGGACGTCAGAAAGCGTTCCGGGTCACGGCAGAATCCATACCTTTCACTGCTTATCTTATTTGTGGTAGTTCCCTTTTTAATAAAGTATTTAGTGGGCGGACGGCGCTCCTCGTCGTATTGGTGGGGTGGACCGCCCATTATTTATGGAGGTTCCAGGGGGTTTGGCTCCGGTGGTTTTGGAGGCTTTGGAGGCGGCGGCGGTGGCTCGTTTGGTGGAGGAGGGGCTTCCGGGCGGTGGTAGTCGTTTCTTGCAAAAATTATTTTGGTATTTTTAGCAAAAAACTGAAAGGGCGTCTGGTGAGATTATGAAAAAAATAATACCTATTATTGCTATCGTCGTGTTTTTGGGTATAATCTTTGGTGTTTGGTACGTAAAAGGATACAATAAGGTGGTGTCCCTGAATGAAGGCGTAAAAAATGCGTGGTCGCAGGTGGACACTCAACTCAAAAGGAGGTACGACCTTATCCCTAACCTGGTAGAAACGGTAAAAGGCTACGCCACACACGAAAAAGAGATCTTTGAAAAACTTGCCGAGGCAAGAAAGGGATATTTCAGCGCCGGCACCGTTGAAGACAAGGCAAAGGCTGCAACGCAGATAGAAGGCTTTCTGTCGCGATTGTTGATGTTCCAGGAGACATATCCCAATCTGAAGGCAAACGAATCGTTTCTTAAATTGCAGGACACGCTGGAAGGCACGGAAAACCGCATCTCCGTGGAACGGAAAAGATATAACGACGCGGTTAAAGAATGTAACACTTACATAAAAAGTTTTTACGGCAGTTTCTTCGCCGCGCGTGTAGGCGTTACTGAGGCTAAATACTTTGAAGTGGCAGAGGCGGAAAAGGAAGCGCCAAAGGTGAAATTTTAGCGGGGTTATAACTTGATGTATAGGAATTTCAAAACGACTTTGTAGTGGCAATTCATGAATTGCCACTACACTGTTTAAAGCCGCCGAAGGCCTAATTTAATAGGAAGCAAATTTATGGGATACGTTCATGCAGAAATAAAGCTGAAAAAATCCCCGATTACCAAAGCTCAAAACAATTACCGTTAAAGCAATGGTTGGTACGGAGACTTTGACTTTATACTACAACCCATCAACTTCTTGTTTTTTATGCTCGTTTTTCAAAATGCATAACTGTAAGGCACTGATTAGAGGATGCTTACGTAAAGTTTGGAGCATTGAGTTTCTTGTCATTTAAAAATGGGTAACACGTTAGTGTTTTGAAAAATGTATTACCGATAAGCTCCGTAGGAGCAACCTGTTTGTAGCAAGATAGGATGCCATAGCAGGCATTAACTCCGTCAGGAGCGACCTGTCTGCCGGTCAATCATAACAGGCCGCTCCTACGGAGCTGTTTACCCTATTGAATTTTATTGCGCTACAAACAGATCACCCCTAACGGGGCTATAGTGTTTTTTATGTCCCCCTGGATTTTTCAAAAAAATAAAGTGTTACGAAAATTGTTTCATATTTCGATATTCGAATTTGGTTGCGGCCAAAGGCCGCGCTAGGTATTCCGGAACACATTGCGCTTCAGCTTAAGTTAGAGATTAATAACCAGCGTGAGGTGACAACTGCAGATGGTAGAAAACAAATGGTTCCTTATGTCGGTCCAATTGAAGTTTTTTTGAAAACAGAAATTGCTTTGTTGGCGCGCTAGTTTTGGGTGATGAAGTTCTTCTTGGCGCCGTTTCCATGGAAGATATGGATTTAATGGTACCTCCGGGCCATAGAAAACTCATAGTAAATCCTGATAGCCCAAATTTTCCACATGCATTAGTAAAATAAATATCTCACAATATTTCACCTTGTTCCCAAGCACTAGCTTGAAAATAAGAAAATGTCTATTAATAAGGAAGTTTTTTTGAAGTTCGAAGAAACCCCTATCGGTATTAGGGCTACCACACAAATCATACTGGATGAAATACGCTCCGTACTCGAAAAAATCGACGAAGGGGCTTACGAACAATTTCTATCATCCATCCTTTCCGCAAAAAACCTATTTGTCACGGGACAGGGGCGGTCCGGCCTTGTATCGCGTACCTTCGCTATGAGGTTAACCCACATCGGCTTGAATGCCTATTGCGTAGGCGATGCCACAACCCCTAACATCGCTAACGGAGACCTGTTAATCGCGTGCAGCAGTTCCGGCAGCACCCATATCACCCGCTATATTGCCGGTTTGGCCAAAAAGTCGCACGCGGCAGTAGTAGCCGTTACCTCGCACAAAACCTCTCCGCTTGCACTGCAAGCGGATACGGTCATCGAGTTGCCGGTACAAGAGGTAAGCACCGACTATAAGGACAACGGCTCAATCCAGTTTCGCAGCACACTCTTTGAACAGGCCTGCCTCGTGTATCTGGACGGCGTTATCCTGTCGCTCGTAGCAAAACTAAACAGTTCCGAGCGCGACATGCACAAACGACACTCAAACCTGGAATAATCCCATCACAAAAAGATTGGTAACACTTTAGCGCTTTAAAAAATTAATTGTGAAAAAGCGCAAATGGCAAAAGGTATAACAGTCGTTAACTGAGAAAGGAAAAACAATATGCTGATGATGTGGTTCCGTAGGTGTTTGCCGTTTTTTTTGGGTGTTGCCGTAATTACTGCAACGTTTGGATTGAAGGCTGGAGAGGCGCGCAATACAAGGATTTTGGGACATCACGTGGAGGTCGAGCTGTACCTGAAGGAGCATAAGCTGAAGGCGATGGACCATCTGCTCGTACAAGCTAAGGATACGGAGATGTTTTCGTGTTTTCTCAATAAGTCGTTCCAGGTCTTATCCGTAAACTCCTTGCAGGGCAAGTTGGATTGTAAGGTCCGGAACGCCGCGCCGGGAAAAGGCGCAGCCGCTCATCCCGATATGCCCGGACAGCCGCAGCGCCTGGAGATATCCATACCGCAAGAGTTGAGGGCGTTGTCGGCGGTCACTATCGACGTTGAATACGAAGGGATTCTGCCTTCAGCCCCCGATTCATTAGAGAAGGAAGACGTTGGTGATACAACCGGCATTATTGGAGAAGACGGTGTTTATCTGAGCCCTGCATGCCTGTGGTATCCCGATGAGCCTGATTCCCTGACGACCTTCAAGGTAACCGTAATAACACCCGCTGATTATGAGGCAATAACCGAGGGTTCGCTTGTCAATAAAGGCTCATCCGGCGGGAAGTCGTTTTCCACCTGGGAAGAAAAGAACGTGTCCGATGGGTGTAATCTCGTCGCGGGCAGATACAAAGTGACGGCGGTTAAACATAACGGCATAGACGTGTATGCCTATTTTTTCCCCGAAGATCAAGGCCTGGTAGAGTCTTATCTGAACGCCACCAAGCGGTACCTGGACATGTACCAGAATCTCCTGGGGAATTATCCGTACGGAAAGTTTGCCATTGTGGAAAATTTCTTCCAAACGGGATATGGCATGCCGTCGTATACCCTGCTGGGCAGCGCCGTTGTAAAGCTGCCCTTTATCGTAGACACCTCGCTGGGCCACGAGATTTTGCACAATTGGTGGGGCAACTCCGTCTTTGTAGAGGAGTCGGAGGGAAACTGGTGCGAGGGTTTAACCACCTACATGGCTGATTATTACTATAAAGAACTCAAGGGTGAAGCCCAGGCGGAGGACTATCGCAGGGATATTTGTAGAAAGTATACCAATTACGTGACTGGGCAAAATGGTTTTTCGTTAAAAGATTTTGTCAGCAGGAGAGACCAGGCCAGTCGGGCTATCGGATATGGGAAGACGGCAATGGTATTCCATGCCCTTCGGCGGATGGTCGGCGACGAGCTATTCTACCGGGCATTCAGAAAGTTTTACACGGATAAAATATGGCAAAACGCCAGTTGGAAGGATATTCAAAACACCTTTGAGGGTGTTTGTGGGAAGGATTTGGCCTGGTTTTTTGACCAATGGGTTATTCGGGAAGGTGCTCCCTTCCTTGAACTAGGGAAAACCAGCGTGGAGAAGGCCGATGACGGCTGGGTAACGCACGTGGATATCATCCAGGGAACGCCCCCGTATCAATTCCAACTGCCGATCCAGATAGGGCTGGACAATGAAAACCAGAAAACTGTTGTTGACATAAAGGAAAAGGTTAACGCTGTTTCAATCAAGACAAAATTACAGCCCCTGAATATTACGGTAGACCCGCAGTGCGAGGTATTTCGGCGTTTTTATGCCGAAGAAATTCCGCCTACCATAGATTCCCTCTTAGGCGATGAAAATAAAATCATTGTATATCCGACAGGCGGCGAAGCGGCGTCACAGCAGGCGTACAAAAAACTCGCACACCTTTTGGCGGGGAACAGGGGACTGGTAAAGGCCGATAAAGAAATTACGGAAACAGAGGTTGCGCAAAAAAGCCTGTTCGTTTTGGGCGGGCTGGAAAACAAGCTGACAGGGGCATTCTTGTCAAGCGTGCCAAAGAATTTCCTACTGAAAGAGGGGGAATTTATGGCAGGCAACGTAACCTATCGTAATACAGGCGACGCCCTGTTCGTAGCCGTCAAGAACCCCAAAAGCAAGGGGAAGGGGGTTGCCCTGTTCTTTGGCATTGGCGCAGACACCATCAACAACGTTGGCGCCAAGCTGCCGCATTATGGGAAATATGGCTACCTGGTTTTTTCAGCGGAAAAGAAGATCGATAGCGGCACGCCTACTCCGGCGGACAACCCACTACAACGGTCTTTTAAGAACTGATCCGGACGCACCCTGGTTCTTCCATGATAGTCCTTATTACGCCCTTTCAGGGCTAGCGGAAACAAGGTTTTGTAAGACGCTGCTTGCTTCTACTTGCGATCAAAGAAGGCGTTCATTTCGACGTACCTTTTCATGTCCCTTTTGAAGATATCTAATTCCGTTTTTCCAATTGAGGTGATGCGGTTTTTGATGCGGTAATAAGGCCTGAGAATAAGCACACGCAGGAGGTTTACCAGGGCAAAGTTGGCCTTAAATACTGGCGTTGTCTTAAAAAAGGTGGAATATTTTTGCCGGTACTTCCAGCGGAGAAATTGCAGTTCGTCCGAGGAAAGGTGCTTTGTTTTGACGTTTGCCCAAAAGCCGTTGTACTTCTTGAAGTCGGTGTTATTGGTGACCAGCCCTTCTTTGATTAAGATGTCGCGCATGCCCGTTTTTGGGTACGGGGTGATGATCTGATCGCCGTAAAAGTCGATATTGGCCTTGTCAAAAAATTCAAAATTCTGGGCGATGTCCTCTTCTTTGTCTTCCGCATGGCCGAGTATCATCCCGCCAACGATCAGGATGTTATTGTTGTGCAGGTATTCGATGGCCCTTTTTGTCTTATCCAGGACGTTTCCCTTGTTCATTATCTGCAGATTACGTTCCGATACGTTCTCAATCCCCAGAAATACGATTTGAATTCCCGCGCGCGCCATTTTTTGCGCCAACACCGGCGATGACGCTATGCCGCTGGTACTCGCCTGCACGATATACCGCAGATCGTCATGGCCCGCTGCCACGATTGCGTCACATAACGATTCGAGCCGCTTTACGTTCAAGGTGATGTTGTCATCGGCAAAGGCGATGTATCTTGCACCATTTTTCTTCGCGTTTGTGAGGTCTTGCATGATCCGTTCAAAGCTATACGTCCTGAACGTGCGCCCGTACATGCGGTTCATGCTGCAGAAATTGCATGTCATGGTGCATCCGCGCGACGTCTCGATCATGTCCAACCCCTTGCCGGAAAAGAAGTATCCCTGCCATACGCGCGCGTTACGGCGTGGCAGTTGCAAGGTGTCGAGGTTGTCTAATGGTCGTGGTTCGTTGTGTGAAAAGCCCCCATTGTGCCGGTAGGAAAGGCCTGGAACGTCCGCCAGTCGCAGCTTTCCTTCAATGGCGTCCAACAACTCGTCGAAGGTTTTCTCTCCCTCGCCCCTGATGACAAAATCAAAGGATTTGCCCTCGTCTGAGGATGCGATTTCTTCATACATAAGTGTGGCATGGTAGCCGCCAACGGCTGTTTTTATGTCCGGATACAATCCTTTTATGTAATCCGCAAGCCTCCGTGCCGTGTCGAACTGAAAGGTCATAGCGCTTAGTCCGATTACGTCCGGACGGTAACTTTCAATGATATTTTTCACAGAAGGCAACAGGGTTTCCCGTTTAAGCACCAGGTCTGCCAGGGCGACTTCATGGTGCGGTTTTATATTTCCGGCGATAGAAGAGATAGCCAGGTTGGGCGCCCTCCAGGTGTTGGATGAAAATTGAGGCACGGTATCCGGCATAGAGCACAATAATATTTTCATGGTAAAATCCAGATGAAGGTGATCAAAAACTAATTTACAAGGAAACCTTGGGAGAAAATATTGTACACCCTTCCCTTCTATTGTCAAGGAAATCGGATAAACACCAAGCAACTCCGATCAGATTTGTGCCATTGCCATTTGTCTTCTTTGCAGTTAAATGTATATTTATCTATAGGTAACAATGAAGCAATGTACCTTCTCAAAAGATACATTCAAAGAAAAAAGTTGCCGAATGTCTAATGGTAAACCGTGGCTAGGATTTCAGGTGCTCATATCCGCAGGGTCTTATGTGACGTACCTTGCCATCAGTATATTTCATCTTAATTCCTTGTTCAGTAACGATTTCTCCAATGCGCCGTATCTCTCCCAGCAGCCCGGATGCAAAGACCTTTTGGGACTGTTTCTTTGACAAGGCTAACAATAGTTCATAGTCCTCTCCGTCAGATAGTGCATGATGAAGCGGTGTGTAACCGGTTTTTTTTGACAGTTTTATGGCCGCCTGAGAGATAGGGATTTGGTCTTCGTAGAGGATTGCGCCTGTCCGGCTTTCTTCCAGGATGTGGTTTAAATCTGCCGTCAGCCCATCGCTAATATCGATCATGGCGTGAACGGTAAAATTGTTATTTAAAATAAGTCCTTCTTTTTGTCGCGGTTCAAAACAAAGATGCTTCCCAAGTATTGAGCCGCCGAGTTCGCCGGTTACCAAAAGTACGTCTCCTGCCTTGGCACCCGATCTCCTGATGGGGGTCAGCCCCTCATCTTTCCCCAGCATGGTGACGTTGATACATAAGGGGCCGTAGCCACTGATCGTATCGCCGCCTACAACCTCAATGTTGTATTTGTCAGTGAGGCTCCATATTCCTTTGTAGAGTTCTTTGGCATATTTTTCCGAAGTGTGATTTGGAAAGCAAATGGAAATCACTGCAACCGTAGCCCGGCAACCCATAGCTGCCACGTCACTGATGCTGCATGCAATTGCCTTCCTGCCAACATCACGAAGGGCGCATTTTTTGAGGTCGAAGTGAGTTCCTTCAACGAGCATATCGGTGGTGATCAGGCACAGCTTGTCAGGCGATACATCTATCACTGCACAGTCATCGCCTATGCCGAGAACGGTGTGTTTTCCCCTTTTCTGCCGCTTTCGAATCCACTGTATAAATGAAAATTCACCCATATTGAAAGTTCTGTGCTATCGAGTTAAACGCCCCAGGGCAGGATGCCTTTGAATATAGTCTTCTATCCCGTTTGTTAACATGTATTTACCCTTATTAGTTGTAACGGCAATCATGCTTTGTCCGGTTTTTTCATTGTTTCTCAAGACGTTAGTGTTGGAATTTAATTATTAATGCTAGCATTTTAAGCACTGCTTGTCGAACTGTTTTTGCTGTAAAGTATGAGGGTAAGTCCTTTTTAGGAAAGATGCTTGGTCATAACAAGGGCGTCTGTGTCGTCGTGGTAGAAACCAGGGAGAATAATGGGGGTGTGGAGATATCCATGTCGTACATAAAACCGTTGTGCAACAGTATTGAGGACGCTAACCTCAAGCCTGATTTGTCCAATCCTCAGGAAACGACATTCTTCTTCCAGAAGATGGAGCAGTTGTGTGGCAATGCCGCCTTTACGGTATGATTCTAAAACGCAGAGAGAGAATATGCGTCCGGTCAGGATTCCATGTTCTTTTTTTAAAACGCCGATAATATTGCCGACAATTTCACCTGCCGGGGTTGTTGCTTTGAAAACAACCGATTTTGGGTTAATTAAAATATTTTTAATAAGACGACGACTGAATGCCTCATCGGCAAAAGAGTTCTGCTCTAGTTGTTCCAAGAATAACAAATCAAGGAGGTTTGCCCTGCCGTAACGCACCACGAGCTTATTTTTTGTAAATGAGAAACTTTTTTGCTAGAAAACAGGGATGATACGACATCTTTGCCCTGCGGAGTCCCTCTATACCCCAATCCTCACCGGCATTGATGTATTCAACGTCGGAGAAATGGGAGGCGCAGAACTGCTGATAAATAAATTGCGGCATGCCGTGAAAGTTGTTGTTGGTCTTCTCTATAAGCACCGATGCGGTATTGGCCGAAATCCGTTCACCGAGAGTGACGCCCTCAATCCGTCCGTCGATGATAATAACCGCTCCATTATTTAGCCCCATTTCTTCCGAAAAAATAACGGCGCATTTGGCCGCCTCTGCCTCGTGGATAAGGCCATATCCGTAGTGGGCTTCGCTGTGGTTTAAAAGGTTTGATTCGTGAACCTTTTCCCGTTTCCATTGATCAATCATGAGGAGTGCATCGGCGATATGTTTTGACAGAAATCTTTCAAAGGAAACGACGTAGTTCTTTTTGAAGTAATTTATCTCGTTTCGCTTCTTTTCGTATTTTCTGCCGGCAAGTTTTATAAGGTCGGACGTCTTGTAAATATAATCAGGATAGCTTTCTACAATGCGGTAGGAACTGTTATCGAAGAAATTCAGGAATTTCTCATGCGCGTAATTGACGTAAGATTCAAAGCCGTTTGAATCATTAATCTCGCGCATCAACAAAAAACACTCATCCAGGGTGTTCTGGATATCGTTTTTACCTAAAGGCGGGAGCATCATACACATCCCCTTGGTAGTTACGCCAAAGAGACAAAAATTACCATTGATTATCTTCCATAATAACTCTATCGAACCCTTCCAAATATAATTATTAGCGAAAGAATAATCGCATAAATTTACTTCTTCTTCTGCTACATATTTATCAAAAAGCTTTTTATCCTCGATTTTTAATCGTTTTAAACCAAGTTGCTTACATTTTTCTTCATTACTATCGTTAACCTCAACTTCAACTGTTTTCGAGAGACTCTTTTCTAAAAGTTGTAAAATGGTTTCTCTCCTAGTGTGGTGATGCGTCTGCCTTGGCCACACGAGGGAGGTTCAAGGTCTAACGCAAACCATTGCAAAATCGTGGCAGACATCCCCTGCGGACGCCTGGACCGGTAATTACCCATTCGCGGCTGATTCATTCTTACCTTGAAACGTCTATATTTTTTTATTATCTTTTTCATAATGCAGAGCCATTCTCTATTGCAACAAATAGTATGAGTTGGAGTGAATTATACAACATATAGCTATATTTTCAAGTAGTTATTTCTAAAATTTTTACCGCAGAAAATGCAGAGGCTACTGCGGATTGGATAGGGGATAATCGGGGAAATGATGCAAATACCCCTGTATTTATCAGTATTTCACGGCGTTTTGTGCGGTGAAATAGTACCCAAGCCAAATTATTCACTATATAAAAACATATCTTTGTTGCAAATTCAACAACTATTGATAAAAATTATGCGGGTAACTTGTTTTAGGCAAAAGTGGCTGTTTTGTAGCGCTGGCAAGAGCGGAAGACGGTTAAATTAGGCCTTTGGGCTACTTTTGCTTGTAGAACGAAGTGGTACTTCGTTCTGCAACCGTTTTTTTGTGTGCAGTCAGGAATTCCCTCCCGACTGTTCCTCTCCGAGTCCAAACGGCAGGAGGAAAACTCCTGCTGCCACGCAAATAGTGAATTTCCTTAACACAAATGGGAACGAGATTGCAATAAAGGTAGGTCAGGCGTCCTCGCCTGACATTATAATGACAAGCGGAGACGCTTGCCCTCTCTTTTGCGATAAATTGTTACGGCAAAACGCTATCCAGCGTATTTTATTACACAAAATCTTATAATTGTTGAATTTGTCAAACAGAATTTATATACTATCGCTCTCTATTTTTTTAAAAATTAGGAACTTTATAAGCTATTTGGATGTTAAACGTGAAGGTTACGGTATTCGAATGAGGGATGACGATAAAAAGACGAAAGAATTTGAAGAACAAGCGATGCCGCACATCGACTCCCTCTATAGTATGGCGTTACGATATGTATTTAACAAAGAGGAAGCGGAAGACCTTGTCCAGGACACCTATTTAAAGGCGTACCGGTTTTTCAGCTCCTTTCAACAGGGGACGAATATAAAGGCTTGGCTCTTTAAAATTCTTCGAAATACCTTTATAAATAAATATCGTAAGGCAACGAACATGCCTGGCGAGGTTCTTTATGAAGATATCGAAACGCTCCACACGGAACAAACCACGTCACAGGGGGAGGTTTCCGGGAAAATAACGGATACCCTTGCCACCAGATGTAACAACATTAGCAGTCTTATGGAGGATGATATAAAACATGCGATAGAAAGCCTGCCGATCGAGTATCGGGAGGCCATCTTGCTTTCAGACGTTGAAGAGCTATCGTATAAGGATATTTCAGAAATTACAAACGTGCCGGTCGGTACCGTGAAATCCCGGTTAAACCGGGGAAGAAAGTTACTTCAAAAAAGTCTTTGGGAATATGCAAAAGATAGGGGTTTTATTGATAGGAGAAAGTAATGTCTTGTGCTGAAACCGTGAAACATCTTCACGAGTTCCTTGATAAGGAACTCGATATGGCGAACCGCGTTGTTATTACAAACCATATTACCGTCTGTGAGGATTGCCGGCAACAATACGAATTCGAAATGGGATTGCGAGCGCTTATAAAGGCGCATTGCATAAACACAATTGCGTCTGAGCGCCTTTATGGCAGAATCATTAAAAGCCTCTCTTCCCTCAGTATTTACAATCCGGACATTGAAGAAGAGCAACCTGTTGTTAAATCCAAAATCCTCCGCCCCTTCGCCTCCATTCGTTTTTACTCAATAGCAGCCTCAATCCTCATCCTTCTAGGTGGGGGAATATTCTATTATGCAAACTATCGGAGCATCGATGCCCCTTCTGTTGTTGATGCTGTGGTACAGAACCACGTCGTTGCCGTAAACGACAATCTGGTATTTAATGAAACCACCTCGGTTATCGGTGACATGGACAAAAAGCGTAACAATACCGCCACGGGAAATTCGTTGTCCCTAATGGACACGGAACTCATTAGCATCCCCGGTGGAATTCCTACCCGGCAATCAGGCACGGGTAATTCCTGCGTTGTCTTTAACAAAGACGGCTACAAAGTGTCGCTACAAGTTATCCGCAACGGCTCTTTCCCCTGTAGAAACCTCGAAAAAATCAGCCTGGGCAACAGGGAATATTTTTTGGGAAACGGTAAGGGTTTTAACGCGGTGATATGGAAAGATGAAAGGCAAGCCTATTGCCTTACCTCCGATATTGCTAAAGACGAATTGCTTAAGTTTGCAATGAACCTGCCTCTCCATTAAAATCAATTCCTACGAAATATTACATTGCACACCCCCGCCCTATTTTGTTATTATAGGCTGAACCTTCACCGTGTTCTCTGTTTTACCAGGGGGGGACGCGCTCGGAGGTGCCTTCTGTAAAAGATGATTTTCAGGTTTGTTACCTGAACCATGCTTTTGATAGTATAAAGATACAAATCCCGGAAGGTTTCGCCTTGACAATTTTCTGAAAAATCTCATCGGTGTTGTTGCCTGTGATAATCATGGCTATCCGTTTGGCCGCTACACGTGCCTATCCATCCATCCACTCAACCAAATAACACCATGGCTACAAAGATAACAAATAATCCTGTCGATCCAATTCACAAAGTGCCATCAAGACCTGGGCTCTTATCCAGTATTTTTCACTCACAGTTGTTACCCTGCCTGGTACTTGTCGCTTCCTTAACGGCAACCTACTTCCTGTGGAAAAGCTCGGCGCAAGATGGGCTGCAGGTGTTGAGTGTCAAGTTTAATGATCACGCGGTCAACATTGCTAATGAAATAAACATGCGCATAAAGTCCTACGAGCAGGTGTTACTTGGGGTGGATGGATTTTTCTCCCATGCCCGCGTTGTTGATCGCAGTGAATTCCATAAATACGTTGCCAGGTTGCGGTTGAAGGAAACCAGCCCCTCCATTCGCAGTATCCGCTTTATGCAAATCGTGCCGGAAGAAGCAAAGGAACGGCACATAGAGGACGTTCGCAAGGAAGGCTTTTCTGGGTACTCAATATGGCCTGAGGGCCGGCGCGACGAGTACACCTCCATCGTCTACATTGAACCCTACGAAGAATGCAACAAAAAGCTCCTCGGTTATGACATGTTTTCAGACCTTGAACATCCACAACCCCGTGAACAACCGGGGATGCGCCGTACGGCCATGGAGCAGTCGCGAGATTCCGGCAACCTCACGATCTCCGGCAAAATAAGACTGCTGTTTGAAGCAAGCGAGGACAAGCAGGTCGGTTTTGCAATGTTCCTGCCCATCTATAAAAACAATGCTTTACGCGATACCCTTGCCGATCGTCGCGCCAATATCATTGGCTGGACATGCTTGGTGTTCCGCATGAATGACCTGATGAACGAAATCATCGGCACACACAGCGGCGATGTAGACGTTGGTATTGAAGTTTATGATGGCGTGGAGGTTTCAGAAACGGCCAGGTTGTACGACTCCGACCGAAGCGGCCTTCCCAGCAAGTCAGACGTGCGATTATTTCAGAAAACCTATCCTATTAACATTGCCGGCCACACGTGGACGGTACGGGTTCGTTCCCGGAGCGGCTATGAGGGGGGGATTCATCATGAAAAGTCACTAGTCATTGCCACCGCCGGTATTGTCCTAAGCGTGTTAATCACTCTGATTGTCTGGCTGGTGCTGCGAGACCGGGAGCGCACCTTGTCGGCTGCGCTGGCGGTGAAACGAGAAAGCATCAAGAACGCGACACTCTTGCGCACGTCCGGTGACGGCATTTGCGTTTTTGATCTTGACGGCAATTTGGTGCAGGCGAATGACGCGTTTTGCCGCACGCTTGGCTACACACCCGATGAAATACCGGGCATGAACGTGTCGCAGTGGAACGTGCAATGGTCAAAAGAGGCGTTGAAGGAAAAATATAGCAAACTGTGGAAAAGCAATATCCTCTTTGAAGCCAAATACCTCTGCCGTGATGGAAGCATCGTTGACGTCGAGATTAGTGCCTCCTGTGTGGAGATTGCCGGACAACAACTGATATATCAATCGGTGCGAGACATTACCGAGCGTAAGCATAATGAGGAGAAACTCAGAAAAAGCGAAGAGCGGTTTCGGTATATGTTATGCATGGCACCGGTGGTAATTTACACCTGTGAAACGAAAGGATACTTTGCTGCAACTTTTGTGAGCAGCAATGTGAAGTCAATTTTGGGCTATGAATCGCAGGACTTTGTTGCTGATCCTCAATTTTGGTCAAGCCGTATTCACCCTGATGACGCGCCAAGGGTTTTTGCTGAATTGTCTATGATGTTTGATAAGGGTAGCCATGCTCACGAATATCGTTTTCTCCACAGCAATGGCTCATACCGTTGGATGCGTGACGAACTGATATTGATACGTAATGAAAATGGAGAACCCCTGGAAATGATTGGGTCGTGGATTGACGTCACCGAGCGTATCCTGGCAAACAAAAAACTACTCACCCTTTCCAAGGCTGTTGAAAACAGCCCGGCCAGCGTGGTCATTACTGACCTTGACGGCACGATTGAATACGTCAACCGTAAATTCACGGAAGTCACCGGTTACCGTGCGGAGGAAGCCATTGGCCAAAATCCAAGAATACTTAAAGCGGATATTCAGACACCAGGACTCTATAAAGATATGTGGACAACCTTATTAGCAGGTAATGAGTGGCAGGGTGAGATGTATAACAAAAAAAAGAGCGGTGAAATTTTCCTGGAGAAGGCATCAATCTCTCCCATACGCAATGAAATGGGAATTACTACCCATTTCGTGGCCGTCAAGGAGGATGTTACTGCGCAGAGGCAGGCCGAGCAGAAATTAAAAGAATCCATGGCGGCTGCCGGTGCTGCAAACCTGGCAAAGAGCGAGTTTCTTGCCAACATGAGCCATGAAATCCGCACACCCATGAACGCCATTATCGGCCTGTCTCACCTTTGCCTGAAACTGAGCTTGATGCAAAACAGCGTGACTATCTTGAAAAAGTACACGGAGCAGCCAATGCGCTGTTGCGTATCATCAACGATGTACTCGACTTTTCAAAGATTGAGGCGGGAAAGCTGGATATCGAACACACGGAATTTGAACTTAACCATGTTATCGAAAGCCTGGCTTCTGTCTTCGGTACTAGTTGCGCAAAAAAAGGGCTGGAGTTTCTCATTGAAAGTGCGCCGGACCTTCCCCGTTGCCTCATCGGCGATCCTGTGCGACTCAACCAGGTGATAACCAACCTGATCAGCAACGCAGTAAAATTTACCGAAAAAGGGGAGATTGCCCTCAAGATTGAAACAGTCGAAAAACTGCCGGATGCTATCCTGCTGCGTTTTACTGTAAGCGACACCGGCATTGGCATTACCCGGGAACAGATGGATAAACTCTTCCAGCCATTCACCCAGGCCGACGCCTCTACTACCCGCAAATTTGGAGGCACCGGACTAGGCCTTAGCATTTGTAAGCGTCTGGTGGAAATGATAGGTGGTGATATAAAAGTCGAAAGTACGCCGGGCGCAGGCAGTCGTTTCATTTTCACTGCCCGATTTGCGTACTCCGATGCGCAATCGGTCAGCGACAAATTATTAGGCCAATTATTGCTTAACGTCCTGGCGGTTGATGATAACGAAAACGTGCTATATATAGTAAGCTCCTATTTGAAATCATTCGGTTTTACAGTAAGCGCCGTGAACAATGGCGCTAAAGCGCTGGAGGCCATCCGGGTGGCAGACCGAGGTGGGCATCCTTTCGACCTTGTCGTGCTTGATTGGAAAATGCCCGATATGGATGGCCTTGAAGTGGCACGGTGCATAAAAGAATCGTTGGTGCTGGTACACATGCCTGAGATTCTTTTGCTCACCGGCTACGGATACGAGGAAGAAATACCGGCAGCCGCTGGGGTGCAGATAGTGGAAGGTGTTGTTGACAAGCCCGCTACCCCCTCCACGCTTTTAAACGCTATTTTCGCCCTGTATAACAACAGTCCGGTTGTCGTTCAAAAACACAGAGATGGCAACCCGGATATAATTTTGTCAGGGGTTCGGGTGTTGCTTGCGGAAGACAATGAACTCAACCAACAGGTAGCGGAAGAAATCCTGAAACACGCCGGAGTCATTGTCACTACGGTCTGCAACGGCTTGGAAGCGGTGGCTGCAGTTGAGCGGGAAACCTTTGACGCCGTACTGATGGACGTGCAAATGCCTGAGATGGATGGTTTTAATGCTACCCGTGCCATTCGCGCCCAGTCTCGCCATGTGCACCTGCCTATACTTGCCATGACGGCCAACGCCATGGAGGGTGACCGGGAAAAATGCCTGGCTGCGGGTATGAATGACCATATTGCCAAGCCGATTACAGCCGATGACCTCTACGCCATGTTGGCGCGCTGGACTTGTCCTGACGCTAAAATTATACTGACCGAGCCTCCCGCCGTTAACAAAACGCCGGCAACCGGCGACTCATGCCTTGATACAAAGATTGCTATTGCACGATTGGCTGATGACGTTAAAACTTACCGGATGGTTCTTAACAAGTTCAGGGATGACGAGGTAGCGTCGGTGGAAAATATCCGGACGGCCCTGGCTGCCAATGATGTACCCCTTGCAATACGCCTTGCGCATACGCTCAAGGGAGTGGCGGCAACGATCGGTGCAGACCCACTGGCAAAGGCCGCGCGCACGTTGGAGATGGCTCTTGGTAAAGGTCTTGCGCCAGAAGAATGCCGGACGATGCTTGACGCTGTGGCAAGCGGTCTGGCTCAAGTCATTAACGCCGTCAACGTCTATCTGAGGGATTACCATGAAGACATTGAGCGGAAGACGGATGCACGGGACATTGCTGACGTGTCCCAATCCCTGGAGCGGTTGATCAGCCGGTTGCAGGATTTCGACGGAGAATCAGGCAGCACGATGCGGGAAATCAGTCAGCTTGTTCAGGGCACAGATATGGCTGCAAAATTCTTTCAACTGGAAAGATATATGTCAAAATACGATTACGAGGCGGCGCTTGGCGAGGCACGTTCCATCGCAAAGAAGCTCAAGGATGAAAAATGATAAATAGTTCAAAAGCTACGGTATTGATTGTGGACGACACGCCGGAAAACATCGACGTGCTCCATGGTATCCTGTTCAGGGACTATACGCTAAAAATCGCCACCAATGGGCCTCTTGCCCTGAAAATAGCAAACGTATCGCCGCCGGACCTGATACTGCTTGACGTTATGATGCCCGGCATGGATGGTTACGAGGTTTGCACCCGGCTCAAGGAGAACGAGGCCACCAGGCAGGTGCCGGTGATTTTCGTGACGGCCAGGGATGACGTTGCGGCTGAAACCAAAGGGCTGGCCATAGGCGCCGTTGATTACATAACCAAACCCATCAGCGCTCCGGTTGTGGTGGCGCGCGTCAAAACCCATCTTGCCCTGTACAATCAGCAGCGTCACCTGGAAACCCTGGTCAGGGAGCGCACGGCAGAACTGGAGAAGAGCAACCGCGCGTTGGAAGAAACCCGTCTTGCAATCATTACCCGGCTCGGCCGCGCCGCTGAATACAGGGATAACGAAACCGGCCTACACGTCATCAGGGTCGGCCATTTAAGCAGGATGCTCGCCTTGGCTGCCGGGCTTTCCGGTGCGCGTGCGGAAATGCTGCTGCACGCATCCATGATGCACGACGTCGGCAAGATCGGCATACCCGACAACGTCCTGCTTACGCCTGGTAAACTCACGCCGGAAGAGTTTGAGATTATCAAGACACACCCCGCGATAGGTGCAGAGATCATCGGCGAACACGACGCCGAGTTGCTCGTTATGGCACGTTCGGTATCATTGACGCACCACGAGAAGTGGGACGGCACGGGCTATCCGCATGGATTGAAGAAGAAGGACATCCCGGTCAGTGGGCGCATCGTCGCCGTTGTCGATGTGTTCGACGCCTTGATCTCCCGTCGCCCTTACAAACCACCCTGGCCGATGGACAAGACCCTGGAAAATATACGCAACAGCGCGGGCTACCACCTTGATCCGGAACTTGTCCAATTTTTTCTCGAACGCAGCGATGAGGTACGGCACATCATGGAGTTGTATGGCGAACCGCCAGAATCAGCGCCACAATAATCGCGCAACGTATCGTCTCCACAGTCTCACGGCTGATGGCATTCGGGCGGATTTTGCAGCGGACATTTACCACAGATGGCATATTCAGGTGAGTTCAAGTTGCAGGCTTGAATCTGCAATCACGGATTGTGGCGGGACGCAGAGCGTATGGTCGTAATCTGGTTGATAGCCGGAGCAACCTCGATGGTGCAGATAGTAATTGATCGAAATAGAGAGGAAATTATTTGATATATAGCCAAAAGCTTCCATTTTTCGAAAAATACCGGGCGAATCCTCTGTGTTTACTGGATTAGGCATCGAAAACCAGGCTTGTTTGGCGATAGTTAAAAACTGCTACAGCCTGCAATCATTTAACGGAGTTTGACCTTGAAAAACACCTTTAAATACTATATCGGCAATACCAGAAAAGAGAGCGAATCTGCGCTGGAGGTGCGAAATCCTTTTAATAACGACGTGGTGGGCGTTACCTTCCTGGCAAGCGAGAACGACGTCGATGACGCCATCCAAGCCGCCGTCCGCGCCTTTGATGAAACGAAAAGACTGCCGGGTTTCCGCAGGGCGGAAATCCTGGAGAATATTAAAAACACCATCCAAAAAAGAAGCGAAGAATTTGCGCGGCAGATAACCCTGGAATCCGGCAAACCGATTGCCGATGCACGGGTTGAGGTGGAAAGGGCTGTCGGGACGTTTCAACTGGCGGCGGAGGAATCCAAAAGGATGGCCGGGGAGTACCTGCCTTTAGACGTCTCCGTGCGTTCACAAAACAGAACGGCCATTAATAAACGGTTTCCCATCGGCCCCATACTCGGCATCTCACCCTTTAATTTCCCTTTGAATCTGGTAGTTCACAAGGTAGCCCCCGCCATTGCGTCAGGAAATCCCATTATCATTAAGCCCGCAACAAAGACCCCGCTGACGGCCTTGCTGCTGGCTGAGGTCGTTTCCGAATCGGGCTGGCCTGACGGTGGGCTAAGCGTTTTTCCCTGCGCAACAAACCTTGCAGAGCAAATGGTCGCCGACGAACGGTTCCGGATGCTCACCTTTACGGGCAGCGCAGCGGTTGGCTGGCATCTCAAGCGTATCGCGGGAAAAAAGAGGGTAACGCTCGAACTGGGCGGAAATGCAGGCGCAATCATCGACTGCGGCGAAAACCTGGAGCATACGATAAAGCGATGCGCCGTCAGCGCATTTTCCTTTAGCGGACAGATTTGCATATCCCTTCAAAGGCTTTTTATCGACAAAAAAATATACGGTACCTTTATGCCCCCATTCCTTGATGCGGTAAAGGCATTAAAAATGGGCGATCCCCTGAATGAAGAAACAAAGATAGGTCCGATGATCGAAGAGCAGGAAGCCCGGAGGATTGAATCCTGGATTGGCGAGGCGGTAAAAGATGGGGCGCAAATTCTGCACGGCGGCGTTCGCAACGGCTCATTTTACGAGCCGACCGTGATTGCAAACACAACGCCCCGGATGAAGATTAACGCCTGTGAAATATTTGCGCCGGCCGTCACGGTTTCAAAGTATGATGCCTTTGAGGATGCAATAAACCATCTCAACAACTCCGCCTACGGGTTGCAGGCAAGCGTCTTTACGAACAACGTAAAACGGGTATTTTATGCCTACGAGAACCTTCACGTCGGAGGGGTGATTATTAACGACGTGCCTTCGTTCCGCACGGACAACATGCCTTACGGGGGCGTGAAGGATTCCGGATTTGGCCGCGAAGGCGTTCGCTACGCAATGGAGGAGATGACAGAGCCGAAACTGCTCGTTTTGAACCTGTCATAAAAAACTATGCCAAGAGACCTGCCAGTGGGAAACGGTTCGATGTTGGTTAATTTTGATTGCGAGTATCGGATCAGGGATATCTATTACCCTTACGTGGGAAAGGAAAACCATACCATAGGCCATCCGTGCCGGATGGGCATTTGGGTCGATGGACAGTTCAGTTGGATGGGTGAGGAGTGGCAAAAGACCCTAAAATACAAGGATGAAACGCTGGTCACCGACGTAAAGGCCAGAAACGACCGGCTGAAGATCGAAATCCAGGCCTACGATGCTGTGGATTTCCACCTAAACGTGTTTATAAAGGAAATCATCGTCAGAAATCTGGAAGGACGGGATCGGGAGATACGCCTGTTCTTCAACCACGATTTCCACATCTACGGCAACGAGATCGGGGACACCGCCTACTACGACCCCGACACCATGGCCATTATCCACTACAAAGCCCAGCGCTACTTCCTCATCAATTGCTGCGACCCAACCAAATGCGGGGTAGACCACTTTGCCGCCGGAATCAAAGAAACGCAAGGCGCAGAGGGTACGTGGCGCGACGCGGAGGACGGCGTTTTGAGCGGAAATCCCATTGCGCAAGGTTCCGTTGATTCAACGTTAGGCGTCAACCTCCGGGTAAAGGCGCACGGTGAAAACGTTGCTCATTATTGGATTGCCCTGGGGACGAAGTACAGCGAGGTCGTAAAGCTCAATAAGGTTATTTGGGAAAAGTCGCCGGAGGAATTAATCAGGAGGACCGAAAACTATTGGAAACTGTGGGTTAATAAAGAACACTTCAACTTCCACGGCGTCCCTCAAAGGCTGGTTACTTTCTTTAAAAGGAGTCTGTTGATCATTCGCACACAAATCGACAACAACGGCGCGATCATCGCCGCGAACGACTCGGACATTACCCAGGCCGGGAAAGACACCTATTCTTACATGTGGCCGCGCGACGGTGCGCTGGTCTCCTACGCCCTCATCAAGGCGGGGTATAACGACATAACAAAACGTTTCTTCCAGTTTTGCGCAGAGGCCGTCTCCCAGAAAGGCTATTTACTCCACAAATACAACCCCGACGGCTCCTTCGCCAGCTCGTGGCACCCCTGGCTGAAAGACAACAAAAAGTGCCTGCCCATTCAAGAGGATGGAATTGCCCTGGTCTTATGGTCACTGTGGAGTCATTATGACGTATTCAGGGACATCGAGTTTATAAGACCCTTGTACCGGAGCCTGATCCTTAACGCCGCTGATTTTATGGTGAGCTTTCGGGATGAAGAAACCGGCCTCCCGCTTAATTCTTATGATTTATGGGAGGAGCGCTATGGTGTCCACACCTTCACGGTGGCAGCCGTCATTGCAGGACTACGCGCTGCAGGCAACTTCGCCTGCGCCTTTGGAGAGAATGATTATGGTAACAAATACTACGAGATCGCAGGCAAAATGAAGGACGCCCTGACCGCCTATTTTTACCACAAAGACGCCGGGCGGTTTGCAAGAATGGGAACCAGATCACCCACGGGATACGACCTTGACATGACTGTAGACGCAAGCCTTTTTGGCCTGATCGCCTTTGACGTATTCAGCCCGGAAACGCCTATGATGGCGTCAACCATGAGCGCCATAAAAGAGCATCTGTGGGTAAAGACGCCGGTAGGTGGCATTGCCCGATACACGAACGACCGCTATCAGCGTGTCGGCTCCGACGTGGAACACATTCCCGGTAACCCATGGTTTCTCTGCACCATGTGGCTGGCGGAATATGAAATCATGCGCGCGAAGGACGTGGCGGAACTGAACAATGCCCTGTCCATCCTGGAGTGGGTAGTAGACCGATCTCTCGCCTCCGGCGTCCTGGCCGAACAGGTTGACCCCTACACCAATGCCCCGCTATCTGTGTCGCCGCTAACCTGGAGCCACGCGACCTTTGTAACGGCCTTGATGAAATACCTGGAAAGGCGCGAGAAGCTTTCAACCTGCGATACCTGTGGAAACTCCCTCTTTTACGTCCACCGGAATATACAAAAACCGTGTGGGATTTAGGCGTTTTCAATAAAGGCAAGATTTAATGCCCGGATGTAACACCTCTCTTGTTCAGTCACGAGCGGAAGTAATCATCATGCTCGACATCATCTGAGGAGAATCTAAATTTTGCTGTCATAAATCTAATAATACCGTCAAAGTTTGGCGTTTGTGACTTGTGCTGCAAACCCAATACCTTCATAGTTGACAACAAATTTAATTTTATCGCCATAGTTATACTATCCTCAGAAAATAAGGAAACAGGTGGCATAGGCACATTTGGCTTCTCTTCAGAGTGGATTTGGTCGAAAGTTTGTAGCCCCATCCTCTCCACATCGGCCTTGCTGGTTGGTGCAATAAACTTGAGTCTATCATTAATGATCAAGCTAGCGACAGCGCAAAGTATGTGCCAGTCCAACCAGCCATTGGATCTCATTTTGTTGATTGTATTAACAAAGCTGGTGTTGGTGCAAAGTTTCTTTAGGGTGTGCTTAATACATCTGTGGGATTTTTCGTATCGGCTCTTAATTGCTGCCAAGGACTTGTCTCTATCATAGAGGGAATCCAGTTTGTCATCCCATCTTAATAGCTTATGAGAAGAGCGTTTGAAAGCATTTGGTAAAAACAGCGGCGACCCTTTCAGCCTCTCCAGAGAAGCATACTTATTTGGGTTGTTAACATACTTGAGCAGAGAATAGTACGGTCCTACAACAAAGAGTTTGTCACTCAATCCTGCTTTAAATCTTTCATCAAGTATCTTCAACAGATCATCGTTAGAATTTAAAGACTGACTCATAAGGATTTGAAAAATTACAGCAAGAACTTCGGGCTCCGACTGAACATCCCTTTCAGGCCAAAGTACTGACCATGAGCTAGAATGATTTGAGGGTATTTCCTTTGCATCAATCTTATCATGGTACTTTTGGACTTTAAGGTCTATTGTAATGCGACCAGGTACAAATCTCATTTCATAACCGCTTGTGCTTATGTCGCAAAACATTAATTGTAGTAGAGATGCCAAGGTTTCCCCTGCAGCAGCAGTTTCGAAGGTGTTCTGGAAAGTGATTTCAAATTGTATTCCACCCTGAAGCCACATGATCTGACGAACCTTGCCGGTATCTGCGAAAGGCACATCTGTGAGGTCACGTTCTATAGCACGCTTCAATTCATCAGGATTGACTCTATTCCAGGCTTTTTGTGCCTCTTTTATCGCAGCCTCTATAAAACAATCGCACTGTAGTTCGGAAACTGTTTTACGTATTTCGTCACAATAATCAGGTTTAAGTTTATCAGTCACCATCATCATTAAGGAAATGCGGACTGCCAATCTGGTTGAGGGTTCATCTAGGAATAGGTTTCGTGATGGATCACTATTAAATGCTAAATATACTGTAATGAAAAGATTAGATACCTCTAGAAAATTTATCCAATTCCCAGATTGATAGTCACTCGCTGCGAGCGATTCTGTGATTTCAGGGAGATACTTTCGTGTTTTTTCATCCTGACTTTGAAAGGCGATCTTAAAGGCCGCCATATTATAGTATTTAGCTGCATAAGAGAGTCCGATTTCTGAATACCATTGTGCAATCAACCTGATTGACAGGAGTGAACCGACAATCGTTTCGTGCTGGAACCACTTAATCTTTGCCTCATGTAATAAATCGATGGCTTTTAAAAGGTTCTTCTGTCTGTAATAAATGAGTGCCCGATCTCTACTTTGTTCGGCTGCTGTTGAATTGCCTGATCTTTCAGCTAAAAATTTATCTAATTCTGAGGCTATATTGTCCAATTCATCGCTTCCGCCGAACATTTCTATCATTTGGGTTACTCTATCGGAAATACGTTCAACGGGATAAAGAGGGGTTTTCGGAATTTCTGGGATAATTTTCCACCATATTTCGAGAGTTTTTGATACTTCGAGGCTCAACTCCAAGTTGTCACCAATCATTTCCAGTAATCCTAGTATTTCGAGGGAAGTTAATTTTGAACTATCGGATTGGCAGTCAGTCAAATATTTATCTAAGTGTTTCTTAAGGGACTGCTTCATGGTATTGATATCGTCTTTTTTTACACATGTAACACCACGAGAATTTGCTCCAATAAGGTAGAAAAGAAGAACCTGTAAATTCTCAAGTTCGCTTGTGTCATTGGCTTGGTTGATTTCGCTAAAAAGTGAGTTAACAAAACTTGTGAATGTGGTGCCATCATCTAGTCCGCGCAGGGAAGCAACAGCAACTTCATATTGAGCCATGCGAACAAGTTTAGGTGAATTAGCGACCTCCGCATACTTTTTTAAAAGTTCAATCCAAAAAGAGAGGTTACGCTTAAGTGTGTCGTCAAATGTTGCAGCCCTTGTTGCCAGTTTTATTTCAATAAATTCTGCGAAATTGAAAACCAGTTGCTTTTCCTGACTTCGGTAGGTTTCGAGAATATTGAAATACCACCTCTTCTTTGAATTAGGTGGTGGCGGCATTAACTCATTCGCTATGTGCAAGTATTCGACTGCAATCCAAAAAGTGTCATATTCAGACAACATATCGGATAATGCCTCTATATCGAAAAGCTCCAATTCAAATTTTTTGTCTTTAGTTGCCCAATCTTGCAATTTATGACGTTGTCCAACAGGAACGCTTTGTGTAGTAAAGTAAACAACTCTATGGGGTTTGACTATTCGTCCTGTAGATTTTTCTACGTCCGACTTTACCTTGTCTTCCAATTTATCTAACTGGATTGAGCACGAAAAGACGGTACGCTTGTCAGTTGTCAACTCTACAAATGAATCCGTCCCAAAAACCTCGGTTACACTGCTGCAGAAGGTTTCAAAATCAGCGCCCTGATCACCTGCTGATGATACTGGTCCTGTTGCAGGAATGATGTTGCTGCATATTCTAGCTTTCGTTAAATGACGGCATAGATGTTCAAATTCATGGTGAGCATTTTGTGAACCAAGTTGAGTAAGTGCGAATTTAACCTGCTGCTTAACCTGTTCTTTAGAAGCCATTTTAAAGTTCCCTCATAACACCAATCGCTCCAAAATTTTTCGCCTTATTTTCTACCGATGGGATTGGGTTTCGCACTTCAACCCATCCTTACCTGATTACCCCGCCATGATTCAATCCACCAACATCTCTTTAATAACGGACTTAACCTTTTCTATTTCACTTCTGGTTACGCGGCCTAATTTCTTGACAAGCCGCCTTTTATCAACCGTCCTTATTTGGTCAAGTACAACCCATCCACTTGTCCCTTGAAATTTCACCACGACCCTGGTTGGGTAATCATGAGATTTCGTTGTCATTGGGGCAATAATTATGGTCTGGATATTACGGTTGATTTCATCCGGTGAGATAATCACGCAGGGTCTGGTCTTCTTTATTTCATGACCGATGGTTGGATCAAGATTTATAAGAAAGACCTCGTATTGGCCTATTTCCATTCCCATCCTTCCATATCAATATCTGTTTTTTCGTCAATCAACAGGGCGTCGTCGAGCCTTTCGTGCATCAGTTTGAAGGCCTTGTCCCATCCTTCTCTTGGTTTACTTTTGGCAGGTTTTATTACGATACGTTCTTCTTCAATTTCAAGTTCTACCTGGTCATGGATATTAAACTGCTTCAATAACACTTTTGGTATACGGATACCTTTGGAATTGCCTATTGATACAATTTTTGCCTTCATATACTTCTCCCTAAAAAGTTATGAAGTAATTATAATGTAGGCACATTATACCGTCAAACAAAACATTACATTGTTAAAGAAATCGTCCGACAAGATCAAACATTGTTAATGCTACACATACCACAAATACCGCGAGTGTATCAAAATGGTGGGCAATGTGCCAACCATACTAGGCTGAATAATGGCCTGTCCATCCTGGAGTGGGTAGTAAACCGATCCCTCGCCTCCGGCGTCCTGGCCGAACAGGCCAATTTAGAGACGAGGGTTTAAAAACGGAGGTTGGTAGCGCCTGTCCGCGGGAGAAAGAGAGGATGAGGTGATTCGCACCATGCTTGCGGGCATTTACCGGCAAACACTCATCATTAACCTTCCCGGCAGTCCCATGGACGTTGCGGAAAACCTGGCCGTCGTCATTTCCGTTATTCCTCACACAATAGCCCTCGTTAAAGGCAAGGTAAGCGACTGCGCAAAAGACCGGGAAAAACACTGATGATAATGGTTACAAAACCTTTTGCAATAGGGAGCTTCATGTTGTAAAATGCTTTTGCTTTTGTAGGTTATTCTTTGTGTCCTTTGTGGCTCTGTGTGAGAAAATAAAAAAAGGAATATTTGATTTATGAAGAAACAACTCCCGCTTACAGACCTCCTGTCCAAAATAATACCAACGCTTATTTTATCAATAATCCTTATTTATCCCGGAGGAATACCGGTGGTCTCAGCACAGAAAAAAAAGATACTTGCCCCTGAATTAACGGGCGGCACGGCTTGGCTCAACGTCTCAAGACCTCTGTCCCTCAGTGACCTTAAAGGAAAGATGGTACTGCTCGACTTCTGGACGTATTGCTGTATCAATTGTATGCATATCATCCCTGACCTCAAAAAGCTGGAGGCCAAGTATCCGAATGAACTGGTAGTTATCGGGGTACACGCCGCAAAGTTTACGAATGAACGGGAGACGGAAAACATCCGGCAGGCCATTCTACGATATGAACTTGAACATCCGGTGGTTGTCGATAGTAATCTGACCATCTGGCAGGCCTACAGTGTGAGGGCGTGGCCCACGCTCGTTCTTATAGACCAGGAAGGGTATATCATTGGGTCTGATACCGGTGAAGGGCACTATGAGATTCTGGACAAAATTATCGGAGAATTCGTATCCCGGTACCGTTCCGGCAATCCCGTCAACGAAAAACCGATGCCTATCTCCTTGGAAAAGGACAAGCAGTCCGCAAGCTTCCTGTCCTTTCCCGGTAAGATACTTGCAACGCCAAACCGCCTCTACATTGCGGATTCCGGCCACAACCGGATCATCATCACCGACTTGAAAGGCAACGTGCTGGATGTTGCCGGTTCAGGAGAAATAGGCAAAAACGACGGAGAATTTGCCGCCGCTTGCTTTCACCACCCACAGGGAATGGCCTTGCACGATGATTTCCTCTATATAGCCGATACAGAAAACCACCTCATCCGTAGGTTGGATTTAAAGGAAAGAACCGTGAAAACCATTGCCGGTAACGGCAAACAGGCCGGATTTATGACCTCCGGTGGAATGGGCGCGGTGTCGCCCCTGAATTCTCCCTGGGACCTGGCCTTTCTCGATGGGCAGATGTATATTGCGATGGCGGGTACGCACCAGATATGGGTAATGGATTTGGAAACCACCGTCTTTCAGCCGTATGCCGGCAGCGGAAGAGAGGGACGCACAGACGGCCCGTTGGACGCCTGTGCACTGGCACAACCCAGCGGCATTGCCGTCGCCGGATCGAGGCTTTATTTCGCGGACAGCGAGGTGAGCTCTTTGCGCTATATAGACCGGGAAGACAACAAGGTACACACCGCCGTAGGGAAAGACCTCTTCGTCTTCGGCGACAAGGATGGAAAGGGTGACGACGCGCGATTACAGCATCCGCTCGGTGTAGCCGTCTACAAAAGCATTATTTACCTTGCCGATACCTACAATCATAAAATCAAGACCTTCAATCCCCAGGACAATACCTGTATGACTTTTTCAGGCAGCGGACGTTCAGGATTCGATGATGGCTATAGCGCCCAATTCTACGAACCCGGCGGACTCAGCGCCGTCGGTGGTAAACTTTACGTAGCCGATACCAACAACCACGCTATCCGCGTGATCAACATGGAGACGAAAGAAGCTTCCACCCTGCAGTTGTCAGGTCTTACCGAACAATTTTCAAAAACAACGGTTCTGCAATCAATGATACCCTTCTTAGAAAACACGCTGGACTTACCGGCGCAAACGGTAAAACCGGAGGCCGAAGTCATATTGAAGGTAAACGTCCACCTTCCCGACGGCTGCCAATTAAATCCTCAAACACCCCTGGTGTGCCGCATAGACACCGGCGAAGGTATACTCATAGAGCAAGAATACCGAGAACTGCGACACGTGCCACCCGTGTTGCCGCTCAACGTCCCTGTAAAAACCGGCAAGCCTGGACAGCGCGCCGACATAACCATTTTCCTGAGTTTTTCCTATTGCAAGAAAGACAACCACAGCGCCTGCTATTTCGATGCAGCAACCCTGCGCCAACCAATCAACCTCGATAAGGCATCCACAAACATTGCGGCAACGATGGATTATCTTGTAAAACTGCCGTAGGGTATCCGGAGCTTTTTTGCCATTGCAACGGGCGGTAGCAGTTACTCTGAGCCACGATGGTGTTCTACCAGTAGGAAAAACAGATTGGCCAAATGGTTTGCAAACGATACAACCTCATATCGGAGAAGATTGAAATTGTGAAGGTGGAGAGGTGGAATAGCGGGCAAGAGAACAAAGATGTTTGGGAAGAAGCTAATGCAAAGATAAAAAGTTTAGTTGGTTTCAGTCGATTATTTTACTGGTGTCTTTTTAGTCAATTTCTTAATAGTATTGTACATTTCCGGTAATTTTCTGATCAGCACCTGTACACGTTTTTCGTCGTTGATTGACTTGGCGGGAGAGCCCCACACGATAGAGCCGGGTTCCAGGCTCTTGTAGACGTTGGAGCCTCCGCCGATGATGCAGTTGTCTCCGACGGTGGCGTGATCGGTAATGCCGACGTCTTCAGCGATCATGACGTTTTTCCCGATCCTGGCGCTGCCCGCGATTTTGGCGTAGGCAACAAGCATGGTGTCGTCACCTATGGTAACATTATGGGCGATGTGTGAGTGGTTATCAATTTTTACGCCGTTCCCAATAACCGTTTTATCAAGAGCGGCGCGGCATATCGTTACCACAGCGCCGATTTCAACATCGTCCCCAATCTCAACGCTTCCGATTTGAGGTATCTTTACATGTTTACCATTTACGGGCAGATAGCCGAATCCATCATCGCCAATAACGCTATTCCCATGGATAACGACACGTTTTCCACAGATAACGTCCTCCCGAATGGTGACGTTGGCGTGGATAACAGAATCGTCCCCGATACAACTGCCTCTTCCGATAAAGGTGTGTGGATAGAGGGTGACGTTGTTTCCTAATTTTACGCAGTCATCGATAACGGCATAAGCACCAATGGAACATCCTTCTCCAACAATCGCCTTCTTGCTGATAACTGCCGTTGGGTGAATATCGGGGGGGCGTGCGTATCTTTCCCTGGCGATGACGTTCATAAACCTTGTAACGGCCATGAAAGGGTTTTCTACGGCAATTTGTGGTTTTTTGATTGACGGAATCTCGCGGTGGGTAACAATTGCTGTAGCCTGTGATGATAGGGCGTAGGAGATTAAGGCGTCGTTCTTAATAAAGGTAATATCACCTTCCTTTGCCAATTCCACGCTGGCGATACCCGTAATAAGCGTATTTGCGTCCCCAATAACTTTTCCACCGATTATGGATTGGATTTGGTTGAGCGTATATTTCATCTGAATACCGGGTGATATGGTGTTATAACCAGCGAGGCACTGCCCCGTGCCGGTAAGAAATACTGGATTTGCGTATTCGAGCACCCAGTGTTTCTCTACGTTCTTACATGTTCTCAGCACACTTTGTGGTAAACACTTTCTATAATACGGCAATGTTGTTTATTATCGTATCAGAATCGCAAGTTGCTGTCAAATGAACTTTTATATTGACAATGGTGTTTGTAAAGGAAATAATGCTTAGTGCCTGGGTGATATATTTTCTATCCGTCGTGTTATTTCACTCCTCTTTGTAAGCAACGGCTCGTGGACGGTTCATTTTGTTTATACGGATTTTTTGCCGGGCAGGGTTAAAATTGCGTCTGCAAATTAGTGGGGAAAATGGTTGGCACGGTTTTCTCCGTGCATAACTTAAGGAATAATTTACATGTGTGGTATTGTTGGCTATATTGGACATCAAAGAGCAGTTAAGATTCTTTTAGATGGAATCAAAAGACTTGAGTATCGTGGTTACGATTCCTCCGGGATGGCCTTTATCGAAAACAATTCCTTACACTGTGAAAAGGCGGTGGGTAAGATTGCCGAACTGGAAAAGAAATTTTCCGGAAACACATTTAATACCAATATGGGAATTGTCCACACGCGCTGGGCCACACACGGCGCTCCCACGTTGAGCAATGCGCATCCGCACCTGGATTGCCGCAATGAAATTGCCGTAGTCCACAATGGAATTATTGAAAATTATGACTACCTGAAATTGAAATTAGAGAAGGACGGCCACGTCTTTAAAAGTGAAACAGATACAGAAGTACTCGCCCATCTCATAGAGAAATATTTTCACGACAACCTCGAAACGGCCGTCATGAAGGCGCTAAAAGACGTGGAAGGGACGTATGGGATTGCGGTAATTTCTTCACGGGATCCGCGCAAGATAGTTGCAGCAAGGAGAGGGTCGCCTTTGATATTGGGTATTGGAAACCAGGAGTATTTTATTACCTCGGACGTTTCAGCGTCTCTTGCGCATACGCGGGACGTTGTGTATCTTGACGATAATGAGGTTGCCATTCTTACGGAGAACGGCTATGAAACAAAGACCATACAAAACGTCTCCACCTATAAAAAAGTGGAAGAGGTGTTGTGGAATATAGACATGATAGAGAAAGGCGGCTACGCCCACTTTATGATCAAGGAGATTTACGAGCAACCCCAGGCGTTGCGGAATGCCATGCGGGGAAGGATCGACTTTGCCACCGGCACGATAACGCTCGGAGGCTTGATTAACCGTGAAAAGGAACTCTTGGAAACCAAACGTATTGTCGTGGTCGCCTGCGGCACGTCCTGGCATGCCGGGATTGTTTGCGAATATATGATGGAGGAGCTATTGCGCATCCCGGTTGAGGTGGAATATGCCTCGGAATTTAGGTATCGAAACCCGGTCATTGAAAGTAACACCTTAGTCATAGCAATCAGCCAGTCGGGTGAGACGGCCGATACCCTGGCCGCTATGAGGGAGGCAAAACATAAGGGCGCCAAGGTGCTTTCTATATGCAACGTCGTAGGCAGTACAATAGCCAGGGAAGCGGATTGCGGTATTTATCTGCATATTGGACCGGAAATAGGCGTTGCCTCAACAAAGGCGTTTACTGCTCAAATTACCGTCCTCTATTTATTCGCCATGCACATAATGAAGCTAAGAAACATTTCAACCCCCGCGCTCTCTGAAATGGCGCAACACATCCAGTCCATTCCAGACAAGATACAGGGCATCCTCCAAAGGGAGGACGAGATTGTGAAGATTGCAAAACTCTACAAGCATACCGAACATGCCCTCTATTTGGGGAGAGGATATAATTACCCCGTGGCGCTTGAAGGCGCGCTAAAGTTAAAGGAAATCTCTTACATCCACGCAGAGGGCTACCCGGCGGCTGAGATGAAGCATGGGCCAATTGCCTTGATTACGAAGGCCATACCGGTAATTTTCATTGCTACGCGGGACAGTGTTTATGGAAAGGTATTAAGCAACATCGAAGAGGTAAAATCCAGGGGCGGAAAGGTGATTGCAATCGCAACGGAGGGTGATGACCATATTGCAGAAAAGGTGGATCACGTCTTCTACATCCCCAAAACCTCCGACGTCCTGACTCCGCTCCTCACCGTAATTCCCTTGCAATTACTTGCCTACCACATGGCCGTCATGCGAGGTTGTGACGTAGACAAGCCAAGAAATCTCGCCAAGAGCGTGACCGTTGAATAGCGTGCGTAGTAGGTTTTGGTAATGGTTTACAAACACTCGCGCTAGAATGGTAATCTGTACAATTTGTGGTGCTAAGGTTTTCCACCTTTCCACCGTGTTACTTTAATAACGTGGTTTTGTAAACAATTTACTATAATCGTATTCATGAAACATAAATATTTTATCATACGCTACCTTGTGTTATTACTTATGTGCCTTTTATCCGCGCACCTCTTTATCACAAAGGCATTCGGATATCAAGATACCCTGGAAAAGGTAAGGTCTACGGGGGTGTTGACGTGGGGATTTGATGCGGAGGGTGGGGCGCCTTATGTGTTTCACGATCCGGCTCATCCCACGAAACTTATCGGTTTTGAGGTGGAACTGGTGGACGCTATTGCACGGGAGCTGGGCGTGAAGGTGCGATACTTCCAGAACGCCTGGGACAGCATCCTGCTATCTCTTCAGCGGGGGGATTTTGATATGGCGCTTAACGGCATTGAGGTTACGCCTGATAGAGAACAGGCCGTATTATTTTCCCGTCCATATTTTGTTTACGCGGAGCAGATCGTCGTCCGCGCCTCCGAGAATCGCATTAACTGCCTGGAGGATTTGAAGGGTAAGAAGGTGGGGACGCTTTATAATACCGTTGCAAAGCAGATGCTTGAAGGGATGGGGGGCGTAAACGTTCATCTCTACGGACAGGTTGAGGCGTTTAAGGATATTCAGTTAAATCGTCTCGACGCCGTCTTTGTTGATTTTCCTGTTGCTTCGTACTATTCTTTGCCGAACCCTCAGCTACGGCTCGTGGGCGGGCCGGTTGGTGAGGGGTATTACGGCATTGCCGTGAGAAAGGAAGACGCTGCCCTTGTAGAGGAGCTAAACAAGATCGTTGCAAAGCTTTTGAGATCGGGTGAGATAAAGAAGATTTATGCCCGGTGGGGATTGTGGAACGCATCGCAAGAAAAGCTCTTTTTACACGAAGGGCTTTTACAGAAATATTCAGAAAAACCGCCATCCATTTCAGAAAAGTCGTCCCCGATGGTTTTTGCGTTCCTACCGACCTTGTTGAAAGGTGCAGCGGTTACAGTCGGCATTTCACTTTTATCGATGATTTTGGCCGTTGGTTTGGGGCTGTTGCTGGCGCTGATGCGGCTCTATGGCAACAAGTGGCTGCAAGGGATAGCAGTTGCCTACATCGAGCTGTATCGTGGAACGCCGCTGCTTATCCAGTTGTACATCCTGTACTACGGCATGCCGAATATCGGCATTACCATGAGCGCCTTCGTTGCCGCCGTATTGGGGTTGGGCATGAATTACGCGGCATACGAGGCGGAAATCTATCGCGCCTGTATCCAGGCCATCCATAAGGGACAAACCGAGGCGGCACAAGCGCTTGGCATGTCCAGGCGTTTAACCCTTCAGCGAATTATCTTGCCGCAGGCATTACGCATCGCCATACCGCCGATAGCCAATGATTTTATTGCATTGTTTAAGGATTCATCACTGGTTTCCGTAATCGCCATCGTGGAGTTGACAAAGAGTTATAGCATCCTTGCTGCCGCTTCGATGGACTTTTTTAAATTGGGCATCATCACGGCGCTCCTTTATTTTGGCATGAGCTTTCCTCTTTCCCGATATGCGAGAAGACTGGAAAAAAAATTAATCGTGTAGCATTGTGGATATCTTTAGTCGGTTTGTAATTCCAACTCCTTTTCATCAAAGGAAAGGTTATACTATTAATCAATTCTTTACCAGATAGGCTGGGCGATAATGGAACTTCTTTAATATGCGATACACAACCCTCATCCGTTGCAGTGAAGCATTTTCTTATCTCAATAACCGGGACTGGGTATTCATCGATTGCCGCTTTACGCTGAATGACGCCAGGCATGGGGCGCTTGATTATCAAAAGTCACACATACCGGGGGCCGTCTATGCGCACCTGAACGATGACTTGTCAGGCCGGGCTATTCCGGGAAGAACGGGACGCCACCCCTTACCTGATGCGCAAACGCTTGCCCAAAAATTCTCGCTGTGGGGGATTGACGCCCACACGCAGGTCGTTGCCTACGACAGCCTCTCCGGTTCAATGGCTGCTGCACGGCTGTGGTGGATGCTTCAGTGGGCAGGACATGAAGCGGTCGCTGTGCTGGACGGCGGTTTTAAGCATTGGGTGGATACGGGATACCCTTGCGCAAGCGGTACAGAGAAACGTGAAAAACGGATCTTCGTGCCAAAATTTAACACACGCATGGTCTCTACTGCCGACGATGTACTTGCTGCACTAAACAAGCCCGGCTACCTTTTGCTGGATTCCCGCGCGCCAGACCGATACCGGGGTGAAAACGAGACAATTGACCCCGTGTCAGGACACATCCCCGGCGCAATTTCAGCGCCTTTTATGGGCAACGTTACCGCCGAGGGGCTGCTAAAATCTCCGGGTGAGTTAAGAGGCCGTTTTCAAAAAATAACGGGAAATACGCCTGCCGATCACGTTGTTTTCTACTGTGGCTCCGGTGTGACGGCCGCCCACAACGTCCTTGCCTTCTCGCACGCCGGTATGGGAACGCCCCGTATGTACGCAGGATCATGGAGCGACTGGATTACACAGCCCGCCAGGCCCGTAACAAAGGGGTAGCTTGATTGCAGAGGTTTGGAACTTGATTACCGCTGCTTTGATGCAGCGCGTTCTACAGTTACATTTCCACGCTGGAGTTTGGGAACGGAAAACCTATCATCTGATGGAGTTTGCATGAGACGTCGTGCAGAAACCATCTATACAATACCTGACAATGCCAGCCCCCGTGTCAAGTGCAATGTCCATCAAACCTAACCCGAACAATTCGGTAGATACTGCAGTTATATCACATTATTTCCACCGCTTCTTAAAACAATTTTCTCTTCCAACTCGTTCGGGTTAGGATGGGGATTGGTGATTCCCAGCATGAAGAAACGGCCCCTCTTTTTGGCCTCAGCATCTTCGCACAAAACGAACCGTTGCCTCGACACAAAAGTGTCCTGAGACAAAGTGTCCCATGAGGCATTTTGTCTCAGTGGTACAGTTTTTTTAAATATTCCCACTTTTTGAAGTAACTACCAGTCCATAGTTCTGATGTATTTCCCAAACAATTCCGCAAATAGTATCCTGATACATACCCATCTGTAATGCCCCTTGTTCAATAAGCACAAAGTCAGCTTTTAAAAGGTTGGCAGTTGTAGTTAACTGGCAGCGATATAACATATTAAAGCATAGTAACTTCTTAGTGAATGATTATCACTTACAAAGGCTTCGAGCTTTTTTCTTCCTGGTTTTAATCTTGTGACAAGTAGTTCGTAAGAAGTATTTTTGTAGAAAATGTAGATTTTCTGTGAATTGGTATATTGTTTGTGTATACAACACCGCTAAATGAAGTATTTCTTGAGGTAGTCGGTTCTCTTGTGGTGGCAGGGTGACCCCTTCGTCTTTAATGGCTTTCAAGGGGCTCATTAAATTATGATTGCAGAATTTAGGTATACTGTCATTTAGATAAAACAAATCCCACCTAAATATCGTTTTGGCAATGAGGAACATATCAGGGGCTTAATCAACGGAGCCATGTATGTCGAAGAAAACACTATTTCCTCTCATCCTTTTTACAGGAATCTCATTCAATTCCTTAGTTTTTTCTGAAGAAATGGCAATTACTCAGGAAAAAGAAGAACCGACAATTTTACCGGGGAAAAAAGATTTGCTCCAGGAGCAAATTAAATGGTTGCAGGCAGAGTCTGCTCCGGATGTGTCAATTTCGACAAGACATCAAACCCCCATAGATAAGGCGCCTGGTATTGTTACGGTAATAACGGTGGAGGAGATTAAGAATGCAGGGTATCGCAACTTTGTGGAAATTTTAAGATCAGTACCTGGTTTTGAACTTTTAAAGGATGGTAGCAATGGAACCGAGATATGTGCCATGCGGGGTATTCAAAGTTCGAATAAAGTAAGATTAATGCTAAACGGCCACATGGTAAACAACCCTTTTAAAGGCAACCCCTTTAGTCACTTTGATGATTTCCCGGTAGACAACATAAAGCGGGTTGAAATCATCCGTGGCCCCGGTTCTGCTCTCTATGGAGAAAATGCCTTTACCGCGGTTATTAACATTATTACGTTTGATGCAAAGGACATTGATGGTGTTAGGGTGAGTGGTGGTTATGGGAGTTTTGATACAGAAGACGGAAGTATCGTGTTTGGGAAGACGTATGGGAAAGTAGAGATCTCCGGTATGGTTCGCTATAAACACTCTGACGGTTTTGATGGTACTATTGAAAGCGATATTGTAACACAGATTGACAAGGGTGTTGCTCCCTTATCTCCAGCCTCACAGTCGCCGGGAGCGGTACAGGATTGGAGGCAGGAATATGATATGAACCTGAAAACCGTCTACAAGGACTTCTACATGGAAGGATTATACATTAATAAAAATCAGGGGGTTTTTACCAGTCCACAGTATGCGGTAACGGATGAATCTGATTGGGAATACAACTATGTCTTTGGCGAATTTGGGTATAAAAAGACCTTTGAAGAAAAGTTTACGACAAAGCCGCGTCTCTATTACGACCAATTTGATTCAAGTTTTTATACTGAATCGCTTCCAGAAGGCACTCACCTGCCTGTGGGCGTAAATCTATATACGTATCCTGATGGACTAATCGGTGCAGGCCAAGTACAAGAAAAGATCGTTGGCACTGAGGTGCCTATTGATTATGAATTGTTTGACGGGAATATTGCTACGATAGGGTTTGAATATCGTTTGGCCAATCAAACCAACCCGCGTTTTCAATCTAATTTTAATCCATTAACTCTTGCGCCACTGGACGGAATGCAGAACCAAACTGACACGTATAACTTTCAGCAAGATGCGACCCGAAGAATACTGTCTTTATATTTACAGGATACGTGGGATATTACCGACACTGTAAACCTTACCTTGGGAGTGCGGCATGATGGATACAGCGATTTCGGCAACGCTATTAGTCCACGAACAGGTCTAACATGGACATTCATGAAGGATGCGTCGGTGAAGTTCCTTTACGGGGAGGCATTCCGTCCCCCTAGTTTCGTAGAGATGTATACGACTAATCAACCGGCTATACTTGGAAATCCAGATTTGGATCCGGAAACGATCAAAACATACGAAATCGGATTACATTACCGGTTTAATAAACACGTTACCAGCAGTGTTAATTATTTTTATAATGATGTCACGGACCTTATTGTCCTCCGTGAAGTGCCTGGTAGCACGGGAACATCGCTTTTCCAGAATTATGGCGACGCCCACATCCAGGGCGTAGAAATGGAAACCAAGGTAGATATATGTAAGAACAATTATGTATTTATGAATTATTCCTTCCAAAATCCGGAAGATAATCATGGAAATGATCTGCCATTCGTTACGCAGCATAAGGGCAACTTTGGCGTGAACGCACACTACTGGAAATACATCAATACCAACCTGAGTACCTTTGTCAGTGGAACGCGTTCACGGGAGGTTGGTGACAGCAGAGACGATCTTCCGGCTTACGCCCTGATCAATCTTTCGATTATCGGAAAAGAATTTTTTAATACCCTTGAGATACAAGGAACAGTGTTTAACCTGTTTGATAAAGACTACAGCGATCCTGCGCCAATTTCAATACCCGGGGACTTTCCAAGACCGGAAAGGACGTTTTGGGTTGGATTGAGATATCAGTTCTAGACCCGTGTGGAGGAAATCAAGGCTGGTATTCCAAAAGCAGTACGAAGTATTCATACTCTCTGAAGTGCGTTACAAGATAAACAAGCCCGGCGAGGAATATCAGGCTAAGAAACCATGTGCGCAGTTTGCGCAATTCCCAAAAAGTTTCTGTTGCGGTTTTTATTATGACTTTTTTATTTTGACTACCATTTGACCAGGCACAAAGATCCTCATTTGCGGGCATAGCGCCGAAAAAACAGGTGTTTCATGAGTTCCGAGACAATTACATAGAGCGCCGAGATGCCGATAAGGGACGCCATCACCTTTAATGGCAGGGCAACAAACCCAAAAACAGAACTAAACGGCAGGAATGGTAGCGCTATGGTAATACCCATAATAACGATGATTGCAATCAGTACGAAATGACAGGGACGGCTTTTATAGAATGGCTTATACGTGCGTATAACCAAAATGATCAACAACTCAGTAAGGAGCGACTCAATGAACCATCCCGTGCGAAACATATTGGGCATGTTGCCTGTCAGGTAGAGCAATGTTCCAAACGTGATAATATCAAAAACGGTGCTTACCAGACCGAACGAAATCATAAAATTGCGGATCATCCGTATGTCCCACCGGTGGGGAGTGACCTCCCACTCGCGGTCCACGTTGTCGCCGGCAATGCCCAGCGCCGGAATATCGGACAAAAAATTGTTGAGGAGTATCTGCTTTGCCAGGAGCGGTATGAAAGGCAAAAAGAGGGAGGCAAAAGCCATGCTTATCATATTGCCAAAATTGGCGCTGGTAGTTACAAACAGGTATTTCATGGTGTTGCCGATCGTCCGCCTGCCTTCCGCAATCCCCTGGCGAAGCACCTCCAGGTCATGCTCCAGGAGGACAAAGTCGGCGACCTCTTTGGCGATATCGACGGCGTTGTTAACGGAGATACCCACGTCTGCTGCATATAATGCCGGCGCGTCGTTGATGCCGTCGCCGAGATACCCTACCACGTGTCCCGTTTTTTGCAAGGCAAGGATAATGCGCTCCTTTTGATTTGGGTCTACTTCGGCAAACAACGTCACCAGGGGGGCAATCTGCCACAAGGATTCATCGTTCAGCGTTAACAATTCCTTTCCCGTTACGACACGTTCCACCGTCATACCCACCGATTCAGCCACATGGCGGGCAACGAAACAATTGTCACCGGTAATAATCTTAATACCCACGCCTAATCGGCGCAGGTCGTCCAGCGTTTGGAGTACGCCTGGTTCCGGCGGGTCGAAGAAAAGCAAGAACCCCATGAACACCATGCCAACCTCATCCGAGCAATTATAAACCGGTTTGGATTGGACGGGTCTCTGCGCAACACCCAATACACGGAACCCCTGTTGACTCCACCCGGTATACCGTTCAAATATTGCGGCGCGCACATCGTCATCAAGGGTTTCAATATTGTTATCGTGTTGAACACGATCGCATACCTCCAATACGCCCTGTAATGCCCCCTTTGTTATCAAAATGGGCTGGGCGTCCTTTTCTTTGCTAACCACGACGCTCAACCGTTTCCGGATAAAGTTGTAAGGGATTTCGTCGAGCTTGTGGTAGTCTAAGGCATTCATGCCGACGGCCTCAGCGCGCAGGATAACTGCTGCATCCAAAGGATTTTCCAATCCTGTCTGAAAATTGGAGTTGATGTAGGTCAGGTGCAAAAGCGTATCGGAAGACGTTCCTTTATAATCAAACGTGCCGTCCAGCTTTACGACCCCTTCCGTCAGCGTGCCGGTCTTGTCCGTGCAGAGGACGTCCATGCTTCCCAGGTTTTCGATGGCGTTTAGGCGTTTTACAATCACCCCTCGTTTCGCCATGTTCTGGGCGCCGCGCGCAAGCGTAATGCTTAAAATTGCGGGAAGCATTTCCGGTGATATGCCGACGGCCAAGGCCATCGTAAAGAGGAGTATCTCCATCGTGGGATGGCGAAACATGATGTTTACCGCCAGAACGGAGACCACAATGATGAACATGACCTGAATAAGCAATCCGCCAAAATGCCGCAGCCCGCGTTCAAACTCGGTTTCAGGTGGGGCGACCATGAGTTTTTTTGATATTTGGCCATATACCGTATCGCCTGCGGTGTGGACAATCAGGGCGGACGCCGAGCCGCTGCGCACCGTTGTCCCCATGAACACACAATTGCTTCGCTCTGCAAGGCTGGCGTCTTTCGCCACCGTACCGGGTTGCTTTTCTACCGGAAACGGCTCGCCGGTCAATATCGCCTGCGAGACAAAAAAATCCTTTGCTTCCAGCAGCAGCCCATCGGCGGGAATGAGGCTGCCCGCCGCGAGATGGATAATATCCCCCGGTACAACGTTTTCACTCGCAATAACGCTCCTTTGCCCGTTGCGGATTACCGTTGTCTTTGCAGATACCTGCTTGCGAAGCTTTTCTACAGCAATGGATGAGCGGTGTTCCTGTACAAGGCTAAACGCATTGCTGATAACAATGACGGCAAGCACAATCGTTGCGTCAACCCAGTCGTGCAGCACTAAGGCAAGAGACGCCGCGCATATCAGTATGAGGATGAGGGGATTGGCAAATCGTTTTACCAGCAACCGCACGAATCTGTCGCGTTTTCGGTTATGGATAGTATTTGGCCCAAAGCGCTGCCATCGCTCTGCAGCCACAGAAGAGGTGAGGCCGTTGGAACTGCTTTCCATGGCGTTTAATGCCTTGTCGATAGGCAAACACCAGTAGTTTGAGGTTGTAACAGTATCCATAAATAGCCGGTAAAATACCGTAAATACCTAGGTGTTTAGGTTAAAGCTGGATAAAGAAAAAGTCCTTCATTAATATGTTATACAAATTGTGAATCTAAAACGATAACTGGCGGCACTCGTGCTAACAGATGGGTACTTTGACAATTAATAATTGAGTCTATTGGAGATTTTTGTTTTGGTGGTGATGGGGACTTGTTACGGTATTATCAAATTGAAAAACTTCCCCCTATGGCGGATTTTAAAAGGGGTAGTTAAAAATGCCGAAGCAGGGAGTTGAACCCTGACCCCGTTGCCGGGACTAGACCCTGAATCTAGCGCGTCTGCCAATTCCGCCACTTCGGCTATTTGTTACTATATTTTACCATTTTCAGTGTTTATATTCGTTGGTCTAAGTTGATAATATTTATTATATACCATTTTCCCCATTTTTCACTTTATTTTTCTATATTATTATACAATTACACACTGTTTGCAATTGTATTGCCATCGGTTTTAATAAATCCTGTTTTGTGAAATTCAATATCGAATACCGAATGATATCGAGTATAATTGATTTTAAAGACCCCAGCAACTGCGAATGAACACCAATAAATGTTAATAAATACAAAACAAAGCATCAGCGTCAATTAGCGCTCATTTTACTGCTTTACGTACCTGTTTTTAAGGAGTTATCATGGAGAAGATCGTTGTTTCAACAAAGGATGCGCCTGCGGCGATTGGTCCATATTCCCAGGCGATTAGGATGAGTAATTTTGTTTTTGTCTCAGGGCAGATACCTATAATACCGGCATCGGGGGAACTCGTGCAAGGTGATATCAAACAGCAAACGCGCCAGGTACTGGAAAATCTTAAATATATCCTGGCGGCCGCCGGGTCGTCGCTTGATAAGGTGGTGAAAACAACGGTTTTTATGAAAGACCTCAACGACTATACGGCTATTAATGACGTTTATCGCGAGTATTTTTCCCAAAAGCCTCCGGCAAGGGCAGCAGTGCAGGCGGCAAGGCTTCCCAAAGACGTGGGGGTGGAGATTGAGGCCATTGCGTTTTGCTCTTAAAAAGAAAAATTGACTTGCCTTTTAAAAATTGGTACTATCGCATCTTGTGTATTTAAATTAATGAGATGGTTGTGATACTACTGCTTTAGTTCCAGAGTATTATTAAAATTATCGGTAAAACAAAATTTCCCATGCTAAATATAACGACAAAGGCAAAACACAGAGACATTTTTCCCGAAGTGGTGAATCTCCTCGATAATTCAAAGAAATTTTTTGAGCGAATCGGTATTTCCGACATGGAAAAAAAGGTCGTGGAGATGCAAGCACAATTGGAAGAACCGTTTTATCTCCTGGTGGCCGGCGAATACAATTCGGGCAAATCCAGCTTTATTAACGCGCTGTGCGGTGAACACATCCTGCAGCAAGGCCCAACACCGACAACCAATCGAATTACCCTCCTGACGTACGGCGATAAAGTGGGCGTCAAAGAGGTGGGGGACCACCTCTGTCAGGCTACCTATCCCATGGAGACGCTGAAAGACGTTACTTTGGTCGATACGCCGGGCACCAACTCCATTATCGTTGAGCACGCGGCGCTTACGGAAAGCTTTGTGCATAGGGCTGAGCTTGTGCTTTTTGTGACCTCCTCCGACCATCCGTTTACCGAGAGTGAACGGCAGTTCCTGCAATTCCTGAAGGGCAAGTGGGGAAGAAAGGTGCTGTTCATCCTCAACAAAATAGACTTGAAGAGCCCGGAAGAGCTTAAAGAAATTGTAACTTTTGTGGAAAAGAATTGCTACCGGTTGCTTGGCTTTGAACCAAAGATACTGTTAATGTCGGCCAAGGATGCTTACCAAGCGAAGGTGGAGAATGATGAGGCGCTACTTGAAAAAAGCAGAATCAAGGAAGTGGAGGCATTTATCTTTGACAAGCTGGATCTGGATACAAAGATAGATTTCAAGCTGGTAAGCCCTTTAAAATATCTCTATAGCGTGTTTACGGAGTTTCAGCATGACCTCAATGAAAAGGTCAGCAAGTGCAATAACGATATCAAGAGTATTGAACGGTTTGATACGCGGCTGAAGAATAAAAAGATGGACATGCAGGAGTATACGCTAAAGTACAAAGACGAAATAAAGATTGTGTTTTCACGGTTAAAAGAAAAGCTCGATAATTTTTTAAATTCCTCCGTAACGATAAAATCCGTGTTGCTTTCTAAGATAGGACGCGAAAAAATTGAAGAGAAGTTTAAACGGGAGGTTTATGGGCTTTTAAATCCTCAAACGGATCTTGACCGCATTATTGACGACGTGGTGGATTACGTTGCCAGGAATAACCGTTCGCTATGGGACCTGGCGCGAGACCACCTTGAAAAAGAGGTTGGGTATGACCGCAGGTCGGGCAATATCTTTGGGGGACACAGTGAACGCCATTATGACGACAGGAAACACGAGATTGAGATTGCCTTAAAGTCCCGTTCAAAAGAGTTCCGGGAGTTGGATATCGATCGCGAATCGGATCGGCTGAATAGCACGATACAGACCGGCTTTATCGGTTTTTTGGTGAACGAAACCTTTGCCATTGGTCTTGGGGTGGGCGTTACCATGATGTTGTCGGGATTTGTGCCGCCGCCCGTTACCATTGGCATTTCCGTGGCGCTGGCGGCTATCGGGCTTGCCATTTTACCGAAAAAGCGGAGGATGTTCCGCAGTGAGTTTGTAAGGCGGACGGACGCTATCTGCGAGCGATTCGTTGAGTTTATGAAGTTTGAAATAGATAAATCCATTGATCGGGTGATAGAGGACATCGGCAATAACATATCATCATACAGAGACCTCCGCTGGACCGAGCGAGAAGAGACGGTGCGGCAGGTTTCCGAGGTGAGCACGTTACTGGAAAATGTGAAGAACCTTATGCGAAAAAGCGGTTTAAGCTAATGATGAAATGTATGAAAACAACCCGGATGTTTGTTGTCGTGGCATGCATTGTCTTTTTTTCCTATTCGGCCTTTGCGGCTCAATATTGCCTTAACTGTTTCGAGCGGGTTGATGAAAGTGAAAAATACTGTGTTGCGTGCAAGGCAAAATTGTCGGTTGATAAGCTGAAAGGGCAGGAAGAACAATTGATCCATGCCGTAACAGTATCGCGGGAAAATTACCAAAAATCGCTTGAAGGGCTGAAAGCATATTATCACGACACGGGCAATCAACTGCGCTTTAATAAGGCCAGGACGGAGCTTGACGCCCTGAATAATGTCCCACTACCCCTTTACAAGGATGAAGGACTGGGAAACGTTCAGGTAACAAAGGTATATCGTGATATCGAAGACGCCAATATCCTGTTTAATGATGCCCTGATGTACAAAAAAAAGTTCAGCAAGGAAAACCGCGCTATCGCTATTAAACGTTTTGAGAGGTTGCTCAGCGAGTATCCCGACAGCAACAAGGTGGGTGATTCTGCCTTTGAAATTGCAGAAATATATGCCAGCGGCTATTTTAAAGATTATGAAAGCGCAGCGAAGTACTACGTGAAAAGTTATCAGTTGAACCCGTATATAAAGCGACCTGCTCTGATACATGCGGCAGAAATGTATGACAAACACCTGGCTGACTACAATATGGCCAGGATAATGTATCGACAAGCGGCTATGTATAGTCCGACTGAAAAACAATGTAAAAAGGCGAAAAGCCGGTTGGCTGAGTTGGACGAACTCGCCGGTAATAAATAACGCGCTATGCTTGTTGGAATTGGATACGATATTCATAGGCTTGTTGAGAACCGCAAACTGATATTGGGTGGGGTTGAGTTCGACTACCCCTTGGGTTTGCTTGGCCACTCCGATGCTGATGTGGTAATCCATGCCGTATGTGATGCCTTGCTGGGTGCAGCCGCATTGGGCGACATCGGGGATCACTTTCCCGATACCGATCCAAAGTGGAAGGGTGTATCAAGCATGCTGCTGCTTGAGAAGGTTGCTGACTCTATCAAGGAAAAGCGCCTTTTGGTCAACAACGTAGACGTAGTAATCTTGGCGCAAAAGCCGAAACTTGGCGCAAAAAAACTGGAAATGAAAAAAAATATCGCAGAATGCCTTAAGATTGATGCGGGTAGGGTCAATATAAAGGCAACAACCATGGAAGGCGTCGATGGGGTTGGTCGTGGTGAGGCGATTGCTGCCCAGGCTATTGCCGGCTTGTGTGAGATGGTGTAATTATATCATAAAATAAATTTCAATAAAGGTGATACGCACTACTATGGCATTTTGGAAAAGAAAAAAAAAGGAAAAGAAATCACAGGATAATCTTCAAGACAAAGAGGTGGTGAATGGGGAGGAAGACAAGGAGTTTTCCCCCGCAGTTGTTGAAGAGTCCGTTGTAAAGACAGATACTAAACAAGAGTCGCCTGTTTCAGAAATTCCACTTGAAGGAATGGCGGACGTGCCATCCGTAACCGATGTAAGCGACGTCGTCGATGGTGTAATACTTCGTGGGAAAAAAATTACCGGCTATTTTGGCAAAGGGTTATGGGGGATTTTATCAATCCTGATATTACCGCCCGTGCTGACATTTGCATTGAGTGTCCTTATCATCGTTGCTGCGCTGGTTTTTCCGCTCTTCGCCGTCGTGCTCATTGCCCTGATGATTATCGTTATGGTAACCTTATCCATTTTTCTCATTGCGCTTCCCGTGCTTTTTCCCCTTCTCGTACTGTTCTTGCTGATTACCGATAAGGGCCGGCTGCTCATTGCTTCTGAAGGAAAGTGGTTTGCCATTGAACTATTCGGGAAAAAGTATACCCTGAAATAGACAAGGAAATATGTTCCTGGCGGTTTGTTTTTACCAACAAATCCCGTGGTTGGTTTTGCCGATTTCCCGGCACAGCGGGAGACTTGTATCCGGTATTTACTAGGCATGTCTTTTGGTACTAAGTGTTATTATGGTTGTTTAAGGTCGATTTGAGCCCCTATAGCTCAACTGAATAGAGCGTTGGCCTCCGGAGCCAAAGGCTGCAGGTTTGAATCCTGCTGGGGGCGCTTGTTCCCGCTAATAATTCTTCCACTGAAACTCGTCGTGCTTTTCAACAGCGGCATCAGTTGTTTTAACTTGACGATGATACGACGGTGGCACTGCTGTTTAAGGCTGATCAAACTAGCGACCTGCTGAAGTCACTCCTAAGATTGCTTGTACTTGTCTCTTCGTACACGGTTCTTCGTATAGGTCATACACTTCTTTGCAATGCGAACGGTATTATTCCATTGCTCATGTTCAGGCGTTGAGCTAAATAAAGTGAAGTGTAGCATATAAAACAGGTAAGGCCATTGCAACATCGCAATGGCCTTACCTTGCTAACTTCAAAGTATGTAGGATTAAATCTATCTGCCTACCTTACTTCTTTTCTTCCTTCTTCTTTTCTTCCTTCTTCTCTTCCTTCTTTTCCTCTGATGCAACCGCTGACTTTACTACCATGCTACCTACACCGGTGATCATTAATGCGCCAACAAAAGCAAGACCCAAACCAATCTTCTTCAACATTTCTTTCTTCTCCTTACAACCCTACGGAACCGAAGCCAAGCCACCAGGAACATTCCCGGGATATCACCCGACTTCATAAACGTAACAATGAATTACTTCTTTTCTTCCTTCTTCTCATTTGCAACTGCTGACTTAACTACCATGCTGCCTACACCGGTGATCATCAATGCGCCAACAAAAGCAAGACCCAAACCAATTTTCTTCAACATTTTTTTCTTCTCCTTACAACTCTATGAAACCGAAGCCAAGCCACCAAGAACATTCCCGGTATATCATCCCGACTTCATAAAC
>Ga0315281_10000629_pt1 | contig 49873 bp, 50 predicted proteins | sample YL17G07_0_MG_FD_204540 | JGI IMG/M metagenome (GOLD analysis project Ga0315281, IMG submission 204540) | Sediment microbial communities from Yellowstone Lake, YNP, Wyoming, USA - YL17G07_0 | ecosystem: Environmental > Aquatic > Freshwater > Lake > Sediment | place: USA: Wyoming | collected...
TAAATCATAAATCATAAATCATAAATTTTAAATGCCTTTTCAACATATTCTTGGCAGCAATTCTCCAGAGGGCAACTCCATTATCCTGCTTGTACCATAGTCTGATTTCAGTATTACTTGGTAGGGGTAACCCTGTAAAAGGGCAGGTACAAGACCTGCCCCTACGTTTTTTATTGTCTTTACAACCCCTATTATTGACGCATCCCTTCCTAACGGATGACTTCTTAATGTCTCAAGTGCCCTTTGCGCATCGTTTTTATTTACGGCAATGACCATCCTGCCTTCACATGCAAATGTCACGGCTTCCATTCCTAGCATCTCACATATCCCAAAGACCTCTGGTTTTATAGGAATAGCAGATTCTGTAATCTCAATCTCTATATTTGAGGCAGATGCCCATTCATTTAATACTGCGGCAAGACCGCCTCTTGTTGGGTCTCGCATGGCTACAATTTTGATGCCTGATTCAATAAGAGAATTAACCAATTGCCAAAGCGACTGACAATCACTTCTTAGAGATGTTTGTAATGTTATCCCCTCTCTTTGAGCAAGTATACAAGCTCCATGGTCTCCTATTGTTCCTGATACAATAATGACATCGCCTTCTGATAAATTCTTTGAAGATATGCCCTGATATACAATCTGCCCAATGCCTGATGTATTTATGAAAATCTTATCAACTGCTCCTTTAGGAACTACCTTTGTATCGCCTGTAACAATCTGCGCTCCTGTTACATCAATCTCCTGTTTCATTGAAATGATAATCTGCTCAAGATCGCTTATCAAAAACCCTTCTTCAATTATAAAGGATACGCTCAAAAATAATGGTCTTGCCCCCATCATAGACAGGTCATTAACCGTTCCAGCAATAGACAATTTCCCAATGTCCCCGCCATTAAAAAATATCGGAGAGACAGTAAAGCTGTCTGTTGTAAAGGCAAGTAGTGACGGCGTATTAATAACAGCAGCATCCTCTAAATTATTGAGGATTGGATTTGAGAAATGTTTTATTATAAGCCCATTTATCAATTCCTGGCTCTGTAAACCGCCTCCGCCATGTGACAACATTATCCGTTTCATAATAATATCCATTAAAAGCAATTTATGATTTATGATTTATGATTTATGATTTAAGATTTAAGATTTTAAAAAAGATTAAAAAATGATTTCTTTGAATGCTTTTAAATCATAAATCATAAATCATAAATCTTAAATTGCTTCACCTATATTTATAATAAGCGCAGCATGCGCCTTCATTAGATACCATACATGCCCCAAGCGGAGAGTCTGGTTTACATGCTGAGCCAAATGCCTTACAATCAAGAGGTTTTTTTATTCCTCTTAAAATATCCCCGCAAATACATAATTTATGGTCATCTATTGGTTCATAAGATAGTCTTTCCCCAAACACGACCTCAGCGTCTAAATGAGAAAAATCCTTTTTTAGGGTGTATCCGCTTTTTGGTATATCTCCAATCCCCCTCCATCTTACAGACTCCTTTGTATCCAGATATTTATTGATTAACCCCTGCGCAGTAATATTACCATCCCAAGTAACTGCCCTGTTATATTGTATCTCAACCTCCGCCCTAGATTCCTTAATCTGTCTTATTATCCTATAGACCCCATCCAAGACATCCAGAGGTTCAAATCCAGTAACCACAATCGGCGTTTTATAGATATCCACTATTTCCTGATATATCTTAGCCCCAGCTATAACGCTGACATGTGAAGGACCAATAAAAGCGTCAATCTTAGCTCCATCCATAATTGCCATTACTGCAGGAGGGACGGTTACATGATTTATATGAAAGAAGATATTTTTTATATTATTCTGGGGGTCGACCCTCGACTGTTTTATTATAAAATCTATCAAAGAAGCAGTCATAGGCGTTGTTGTCTCAAATCCAATTGCTATGAATATTATGTTTTTATCAGGGAACGCCTTAGCGATTGCAATTGTGTCAAATGGGGAATAAACAACCTCAATATTCTTACCCCTTGCGCGCTCTTTTTGCAAGGAACTCTTACTCCCCGGAACTCTTATTAGGTCACCAAGGGTAACGATAATATTCCTTTCATCTTGGGCAAGCGTAATGGCGCTATCAATCCGCTCCTTTGGCATTACACAGACAGGACATCCTGGCCCATGAATAAAATTAATTTCCTTAGGCAGGATTTTATGGAGACCATATTTCATGATGGTATGGGTATGTCCTCCGCATATCTCCATAATATTAATACGCCTGTCAATGTCTCTATGGATTAGATTAGACAAGACGGATATTTTTTGTGGATTGCGGAAATCTTTGAGATAATCAATAGTTGGCATCAGAAATTTCTCTATACATATTTAATGTTTCCTGAGCCTGAGCCTCATTTAATCTCGTAATGGCATACCCTACATGTATCAATACATAATCTCCAATATTTACAGGCTCATACATCAGGTCTAATAATATCTCTTTTTTAATGCCAAGTATTTCACATATTGCAATGTTATTTTCCTTGATTTCAACTACCTTAAATGGAACTGCTAAACACATAATTATATTTTGAGGACGCTGCCCTCAAACTCCCGCAAGGGGACTCATCCCCTTGACCCCATTATTTAAAAGGTTTATCCAACTATCCATACCTATACCATTTTTAACAGATAACTCTATAACCTTTATAGCAGGATTAATCTTTACTACCTCAAGAGCAGCTTTATCTATACTAAAATCCACATAAGGCAATAGATCCGTCTTTGTGATAACTAATATCTGCGCTGCTCTAAATATTACTGGATATTTAGCAGGTTTATCATCTCCCTCTGTAACAGAAAGCACGACTACATTACAATGCGTGCCAAGGGAATATACAGCAGGACAGACTAGGTTACCTACATTTTCTATAAATACTAAGTCTAAGTTATCTATTGGAATATGAGTCATAGCATGACTTACCATAAAGGCGTCAAGATGACAGGCTGAGCCAGTGGTTATTTGATAAGCAGGCACGCCCTTTGCCCTTATTCTTTCTGCGTCATTACTGGTCTCTAAATCGCCTTCAATAACGCCAATCCTTAATCTATCGCCTAACAAGACAATGGTTTTTTCAAGCAGAGATGTCTTGCCAGAGCCGGGACTTCCCATTATATTAAGACTAAATATGTGGTTGTCATTAAAGACTTGGTTATTGTGGGCTGCCTGAATATCCTGTTCTATAAGGATTTTTACAGAGGGTGATATCTTTGTTAATGTATCACTGCATCCACATTGCGTACACAAGATATTTTTTATCCTCCTTATATTTGGGTGTCGACCCTCGACTTTATATTTTATTATAGCTTAATTTTCTGTTCATTTGTAAAAAAATTGTATATTGTCTTTTATATGATTACATGGTATAATTAAGAAATGACAACCTTAACTGCTAAACCACGCTTTGCAATTCGTCGTTATGCCAGCCTTGAGGAGATGAAGGCGGATGAATATCAGTATTGGCAGCAACAACCGGCGTATGTTCGTATGGATGCTGTAGAAGAGATTACTAGAGAGTCTTACAGTCTCAAGGATTCGTTGTCCAATGTATCAAGACTTCAAAGAACTGTTAGCCATCTTAAACGCTGAACAGGTGAAATACCTTATTGTTGGAGGGTATGCCGTATCCTTTTACACACAGCCGCGTGCAACAAAAGACCTTGATATTTTTATTAAACCAGATAAGGACAATGCTGACGCTCTTTTTCGTGCACTGGTAAGGTTTGATGCGCCGCTTGGGGATTTGAAGCCTGTTGACTTTGCCGAACAAGGGTCGTTTTTTCGTATGGGAAAGCCGCCGATTATGGTTGATATTCTGCCAGAGTTGACTGGCGTTGACTTCGACAACGCTTGGAAGAACCGCGTAATGGCAACCATTGACGCAGAGACCAACTTAGAGGCAGCGTTTATTGCTGCTAATGATCTTATCACAGCAAAGGAGGCGGCAGGACGTCCGCAAGATATTGCAGATGCCGCAGTGCTTCGTAAGGCGCAGGACATTCCAGCATAAAACCCTAAACTGAAACGTACCCACAAGGCGGAAAAGACGCTGCCCAAACCTTAACGGGCAACACTATCGCGCCCTTACAGGGCTTCATTAATATTTTCTTTTTTATCATATGTTTCAACCCTTTACGAGGGCGTATGATGATTTTATTAATTGCGCAAATATTATTAAAAGCCTTGAAAGGGCATAATATACTAGCACAGGGGTTAAGTCCTGCAAAGAAAATAAAATAATCACAATAGCCATGAAATGGCGCAATGGTGATAAAATTTAATAGTGCTAAACCATAATTTTGATTTATATAGAAAAGCAATTTTTATATTGAACAGTATTGCCGCTGTCCCTATTTATCCGGTCATGGATAGATTTTAAATGAAATTACTAAATATCTTTGGTTACACTATACAACTATTAGTAAAGTTATTATAGAAAATATGAAAAACTGATAATTCAAGACTTGACCCTCTCACTCTTGAAAAACTGATAATTCAAGACTTGACCCTCTCACTCTTTATTAGTAATTAAGAAAATTCATGTTTTTGTAAAAAAAATCATATGCAATAAATTTTTCCTTGCATTTCAATCAAACATCATGCTATGTTACCATAATGCAGACAGACAGACAGACAGACAGACAGACAGACAGACAGACAGACAGACAGACAGACAGACAGACAGACAGACAGACAGACAGACAGACAGACAGACAGACAGACAATATTATTATATACTTTTTCCCTAAAAGTCAACATAATAATATCTACATATGTTTTTTTTCAATTGCTTATCGTTCCATCTTTTTCTGCAGACAATAAAATAGTTACAGATAATAAAACAGAACATAAAAAAAGCGTTATTGTTATTCCTCTACAAGGCTCTGTAGATTCTACGTATAAATTTTTATCCGAATTGGTGAAGATTTTATTATGACATTAGAAGAGATATTTAAAGAAATATTCGCTGAAAGTTATAACGGCGTAATACTTATAGACCCTGAAACTAAGGAATTTATTATGGGAAACCATGAAATCCATGAAATGTTAGGGGTTTCAAAGGAAGAGTTTAATGTTTTAGGCATGTCGGATATCCACCCAAAAGACGACATGCCTTGGATATTATTGGAGTTTGAGAAACATATGAGCGGGGTGGCTAACTACGCCCCGAATATACCTGTTGTGAGAAAAAATGGAACTATATTCTACGCAGATATAAAGTCGTCTTTTGTTACAATAGACTCCAAAACCTACACTATAGGCATCTTTAGAGATATAACAGAGCGTAAGGATTTAGAAGAGCGCCAAATGAGACATCTTCAATTGCAGGCAATCCTAAATGTCATACTTGAACTCTCGCTGAAACCAATGTCTAAACATGACTTGCTTGAGGCGATACTTGATATAGTTCTCTCAGTGCCGTCCCTTGCCCTTGAGTCTAAGGGCTGCATTTTATTAATTGAAGACGATTTTGAGAAACTGTATATGGCTGCTCATAGAAACATGCATCCAAATCTCGTTAAAATGTGTAACATTGTGTCTTTTGGACATTGTTTATGCGGAAAGGCTGCTGCCTCAAGAAATGTGGTATTTGCTGACTGTATAGATGAGCGTCACGATATCCATTATGATGGAATGATAGAGCATGGTCATTATATTATCCCAATAATATCAGGCAGCAATATACTTGGCGTATTGAATCTATATGTCAAGCCAGGACATAAGAGGGAAGAACGAGAGGAAAATATCCTGATATCAATCTCAAATACTATCGCAGGGATCATTGATCGCAAGGATATTGAAGATAAGCTTCATCGCTATGCGGATGAACTTGATAGAAGCAACGAGGAAATGAAGAAATTTACATATATACTCTCTCATGACCTCCGCTCTCCCCTTGTCAACCTTAAAGGATTTAGTCATGAGCTTAGAGAAAGCGTTAATGAGGCGCTCCCCCTGCTTTCAGAGTGCCAAAAATATATAGATATAGAAAAATATCAGAGGTATAAACAGATTTTTGAGCAAGATATTCCAGAGTCTCTTAATTTTATTGAATCTTCATCCACAAAGATTGCCCACATGATGGACGCAATCCTAAAACTCTCCCGACTTGGACGTAATGAATTTAACATGCAAGATATTGATACAGAGGAGATCGTAATCCTTACTATCAACTCTCTATCGCATCAGATTAAGTCTAAAGGCGTAGAGATAACATGCGGAAAACTGCCAAAGATTATGGCAGACAGGGTTGCAATGGAGCAGGTGTTTGGCAATCTTATAGATAATGCCTTAAAATATCTTGACCATAAGAGAAAAAATGTCATTGAGATTACAAGCGAGGTAAAAGATGGAGATAATGTATTTCACGTCAAAGATAATGGCATAGGCATAGCAGAAGATGATTATGATAAGGTTTTTCAAATATTTAAAAGGATTGGTCTCTCTGATATTCAAGGAGAAGGCATGGGGCTTGCGTATACAAAGACTATTATTACAAATCATGGCGGGGATATTTGGTTTGAATCAATATTAGGACAAGGGTCTACGTTTAGTTTTTCAATACCTAAATAGTAAAACAACTTAACTATGGAAAGCAAAAAGGGGTCGGGTCTTGAATTATAAGTTTTTTAGCTTATTTACAACATTGATAAACTTTAAATGAAACTACTAAATATCTGGTTACCTAAGAAAATAATTTTAATCTGATGAATTAAAACAATCAGGTTTTATTGAAATATATTTATACCAATCTGTCTGCTTGTCTTCTTCGGTTATCTTTTTAAAACCTTGCTGCTCAAGAAAATCTATCATTTCTTGTGCGTCATTAGTTTTTTTATTTTTTATGCTTTTTTTTACAGCTATTTAAACCATTTTTTATCAAACCTCTCTATATGTCTTCCAAAGTTCTTTTTAATATCCAATATAGACTTCGTTAAAATTTCGTTATTAGTATGATGTTTAAACCATACCTTTCTGATAACTTGGTCATCTTTATTAAGTATATCTTTATGCGGATAATTATGTCCACTATCAAACCTAAATATTTCATATTTTACTTTTTCAAACATTGAAGACAGTTTTACAACAAAATTTATGACCTGTCCTTTTTCAATCTCAAAGTAAACATAAATTTGCGTATTTATAGCAAGGTTAAATCTATATTCTGTTACAAAAATAACAAAAAACTTGCATAAATATTCTATTTTTATTATCATATACATAATCAAAGAGGAGCGTTATGACTGATCTACCAAAAATAAGTATTTATTGGGCATCTTCATGCGGGGGATGTGAGATTTCTTTTGTAAATATCAATGAAAAAATCCTTGATGTTGCCGCAAATTTTAATCTGTTTTTCTGTCCCTGTCTATTAGATACTAAAAAAAGTGATGTTGAGGCTCTGCTCGATAAAGATATTGCTATTACTTTTTTTAACGGCAGTATTAAAAATGAAGATAACCTTGAGATGGCTGTGCTTTTAAGGAAAAAATCCCAGATACTAATCGCTTTTGGCTCATGCTCATCTGAAGGCTGTATACCTGGTCTTAGTAATCTACATTCCCTTGATGATAGTATGAAGGCTATATATTTGGATAATTTAACTACTGTTAATCCAGACGGCATTATACCGCAGCATCAGACCCAAGTCCCTGAAGGTATATTGACCATTCCAGAAATATATGAAAGGGTGAGAACCCTTGCTCAGGTTGTAGACATTGATTATTATATACCAGGATGTCCTCCTGAACCTCATCAAATATGGAATGTTATTGATCATATCATCCAACAAAAACCCCTCCCAGAAAAGGGAAGCGTATTAGGCGCTGGAAGGTCAACTGTATGTGATGAATGTAATAGAACAAAGGGGAATAAAACAATCAAGAGATTTTATAGGACTTATGAGATTATACCAGAGCCTGATATCTGTCTCCTTGAACAGGGGCTGATATGTATGGGTATTGCCACAAGAGATGGCTGTGGCGGGCTTTGTCCAAAGGTCAATATGCCTTGTACTGGATGTTATGGCACGCCTGATGGAATACTGGATCAAGGCGCAAAGATGGCTGCTGCCCTTGGCTCAATCTTAGATATAGGAGACGTTAAAGGACTTGAAGATGAGGAGATTAATAAAAGGATTGACGATATAATTGGCGCAATCCCTGATTTTGCGGGTATGTTTTATAAATATTCACTATGTTCATCAATATTAAAGGGTAGGGCGCTTTAAAGAATTCACCATTAAGGCATAGAGATAAGAAAATGCTTTCACCGCAGAGGCGCAGAGACGCAGAGGAAGACATTAATGAAGAAAATTACTATAGAACCAATAACAAGATTAGAAGGACACGGTAAGATTGATATATTTCTTGATGATAATGGAAATGTGGCAAACACATATTTTCAGGTGCCAGAGTTAAGAGGATTTGAGCAGTTCTGCGTTGGCAGGATGGCAGAGGATATGCCTGTTATAACTAACCGCATATGCGGGGTATGTCCAGAGGCGCATCATATGGCATCTGTCAAGGCGCTTGATCAATTATTTGGCGTAGTTCCTCCGCCTGCCGCCGTTAAGATAAGAGAATTGATATATATGGCATTTTTTGTTACAGACCATACGACTCATTTTTATGCCCTCGGTGGGCCAGATTTTATTGTAGGCCCTGATGCCCCTCCTAGTGAGAGAAATATCTTAGGCGTGATAAAAAAGGTCGGGCTTGATATTGCTAAGCAAGTGATAGACTGCAGGGCGCGGAATCATCATGTAATTGAATTATTGGGAGGAAGAGGGATTCATCTCGTGGCTGGAGTTCCTGGAGGATGGGCAAGGGCTGTATCAAAGGACGAAAGAGTAGAGATAGAAGATATCGCAAGAAACAATATTGATTTTGCATTATTTAGTCTAAAGGCATTTTCTGATATAGTTTTAAAGAATTCCGCTTACCTTGACCTTATTACCTCTGACATATATCTTCATAAAACCTATTATATGGGTACTGTAGATGACAAAAACCGAGTAAATTTTTATGACGGGCTTATAAGAGTAGTAAACCCTGAGGGTAAAGAATTTGTTAAGTATCATCCAAGAGAATACGCAAGTCACATTGCGGAACATGTTGAACCGTGGACATATCTAAAATTTCCATATCTTAAAAATATAGGCTGGAAGGGCTTTGAAGATGGTATTGACAGCGGGGTTTATTGCGCGACTCCTCTTTCAAGGTTAAATGTCTCTGATGGAATGTCTACTCCACTTGCTCAAGAGCATTTTGAGATGTTTTATGAAACACTTGGCTCTATTAAGGTCAATGGACGTTATCAACCAATACATCACCGCCTTGCAACGCATTGGGCAAGGCTTGTTGAGTTATTATATGCAGCTGAGCATATGCTGCAGCTTGCCTTAGACCCTGAGATAACCTCAGACCATATAAGAAATATCCCTAAGGAGATTATGTCCCCGATAAATCAAGGTATTGGCTCTGTTGAGGCTCCAAGAGGTACCCTAACGCATCACTATACATCTGATGAGAGGGGAGTTCTAACAAAGATTAATCTGATTGTAGGGACAACGAATAATTATGCCCCAATGTCAATGTCTATAAAGCGGGCTGCGCAAAAATTTATTTATAATGGACAGATTATTTCTGACGGGCTTTTAAACAAGATAGAGATGGCATTTAGACTCTATGACCCATGTTTGTCGTGCGCTACGCATTCGCTGTCGGGTAAGATGCCGATGGAAGTAAATATTATGGATAGTGATGGTATCAAGATAAAGACACTTGTACGATAATAAGTCAAAGACAAATTGGGGGCTGCTTTTTATCTATGGGCTAACCCTGCAAGGTATTAAAATGAAGACTATAATTATAGGGCTTGGAAATCCCATAGTCTCAGACGATGGCGTTGGGATTAAGGCAGCAAGAATGTTAAGCAAACTGATTAACGATGATTGCGTCACAATTAAAGAGATATATGTTGGAGGGCTGCAATTAATGGAGGCTATGGTGGGATATGATAGGGCGTTGATAATAGACGCCATAGTGAGCGCCTCTCCCATTGGCAGCTTTTATGAGTTGGCTTTGACAGATATTAAGCAGAGCCGAAATTCTTATTCAAGCCATGACACAAATTTGATGTTAGCTTTAGAAATGGGCAGAATGGCTGGATTGACTCTGCCTCAAGAGATAAAATTCTGGGCTATTGAGGCTAAGGACGTTACCACATTCAGCGAGAACCTGAGCGTTGAGCTTCAAGGTGTACTGCCTGATATAGTTAATAGTATTTTTAAGAGTATTTAAAAAAGAAAAGGAATTCACCACAGAGGCACAGAGTACACAGAGTACACAGAGGAAGACAAATAATCGGGTTTGGGGCTATTGACCCATTTGTTATTATTAAATCTTTTCTCTGCTCTCTCTGTGTCTCTGTGGTGAAAAGTTTTTAGTTTTTTTTGATTTAAATAAGGGGCAAATATGAAAACAGGCGTTTATTTCTGTAACTGCGGTTCTATAATATCAGACAAGATTGATTCTGAGAAGGTTAAAGAAAAGTTAAATGATGCCGCATATTTTAAGACTTGCGAGCTTATGTGCTCAGATGAAGGCAAGGAATATTTACATAGTGATTTAAAGGTAGAAAGACCAGACAGGATAGTTATAGCAGCATGTTCCCCTCGTGACCATGAAATGACCTTTATGAATGTAGCGCAAGGCGCAGAGATAAATCCATATCTGATGCAGATGGTAAATATCAGAGAACAGATAGCATGGGTGGTAGAGGATAAAGATAAGGCAATAGTCAAGACTGCCCGATATATTCAAGGCGCTATAAAGAGGGTAACCCTCCATAAACCTCTTAATATAAAGGAAATAGACGCATCAACCAATGTCCTTATTATAGGGGCAGGGCCAGCTGGTTTAAAGGCTGCCCACACAATTGCAGAGGCAGGAAGGAAGGTTATACTTGTAGAAAAAACGCCAGCAATTGGAGGCAAACCAGTACTCTATGAAAAGATATTTCCTATAATGGAGTGCGGCCCATGTATGCTTGAGCCAATGCTGGATGATGTGCTTTTTGGAAGAAATTCTGAAAATATTGAGACTCTGACCATTTCTGAGGTTATAGAGGTTACAGGATATTACGGTAATTTTACCGTTAAGATAAGACAGTCTCCAAGATATGTTAATCTTAAAAACTGTATCGGATGTATGGAATGTATTGAGCCATGTCCACAAAAGGCAATAGCCTTTCCGCGCACAGGGGCTATGCCAAATTCAGTATTTATAAATGATCTATGTTTAAGGACTAAGGGTGATTTGTGCCAGATTTGTAAAGATGCCTGTCCAATACCCGATACTATTGATTATGATGATAAGGAATTGATTCATGAGCGAGGGGTTGGGGCTATAATTATTGCAATTGGTTCAGGGCTTTATGATTGCTCTTATTTTCCAAATCTGGGTTATGGAACTCTTAGAGACATATATACAGCGGATCAATTTGAGAGACTGATAAGTTCAACAGGACCTACAGAAGGAAGGCTGCAAACAGATAATGGGACAGAGCCTGAAACCTTTGCCATCATTCACTGCGTAGGCAGTCTTGATAGTAATCATAAGGGTTATTGTTCTGAGGTCTGCTGTCAATATGCCTTTAAATTTAATCAAGAGATAAAAGAAAAACTGCCTCAAGCTCATATTTATCACATTTATAAAGAACTTGCCTTGCCGGGTAAAGATGGTTTTATTTTATATGACAAGGCTAAAGACTGCCCAGACACTACCTTTATTCGTTATAATGACATTAAGGATATAATTATTTCTGATAAAGATGCAAAGAAATCAATTACTATAAAAGGATTTAAAGATATTGAATCAGATATGGTAGTTTTATGTCCGGCGATAGCGCCAACAGGAGATTCTATTATTCTTAGCAAGATGCTGGACACAACATTAGACAGGTTTGGATTTTTTGAAGAATTACATGGCAGATGTGATTCAGCCCAGAGCAAGATAAGGGGAATCTATCTGGCAGGAGCATGTCAATCACCTATGGATATACAGTCATCTATGAATCAAGGGATGGCATCGGCAAGCTATATTCTTTCTGGAATTATTGAAGGAAAAAAATTAGAGATTGATCCTATAGTTGCGGTGCTTGATAGTGACAGATGCGCAGGATGTAAGGTATGTCAATTAGTTTGTCCATATAAGGCAATAGGCTTTGATGAAAAAGATGACATTTCTACAATAAATGAGTTATTATGTCATGGGTGCGGCACATGTGTTGCAGCCTGCCCGCTTGGAGCAATTGATATTAATCATTTTACAACTGAGGAGATATTTGCTGAGATAGAAGGGCTTTTGATATGAATAATGACCATTTTGAACCTAAGATAGTTGGATTTCTATGTAACTGGTGTTCATATGCAGGGGCAGATAAGGCAGGAGTTGCTCAGTCGCCATATCCTCCAAATGTGAATATAATAAAGGTGATGTGCAGCGGCAGGATTGATCCACAGTTTGTGTTAAAGGCATTTGCCTCTGGCGCAGACGGAGTTTTGATCTTGGCGTGTCATCCAGGAGACTGTCATTATAAAGAAGGCAACTATAAGGCATTACAAAGATATAAAATACTATCAAGGATGTTAAAGCAATTTGATATTAGCGAGCAGCGTCTTAGCTTTGATTATGTCTCTGCTGGAGAGGCTGAGAAGTTTATAGAGAGATGTACGAATATTATTGATAATATTAAGGCTCTTGGACCATTATCAATTAAGTGAAAAGTGAAAAATTAAAAGTTGAAGGCATTTAAATATAAAAATATTATTAACTGCTTTACACTTTTCACTTTTAGTTTTTCATTTTTAACTTAATACGGAGGTAATAACATATGGCAACACAAACATTAGACACAAAGGGACTAACATGTCCGCAGCCTACTCTTAAGATGACAATTGAGAGCAGCAAGATGAAAAAAGGCGACATACTTGAGGTTATGGCTGATTGTGATAGCTTTGAAGACGATGTGAAAAACTGGTGTCAGAGAAGAAAAAAGGTTCTTTTATGGATAAGAGAGGAAGGCTCTTTTAAACGCTGTCAGGTGCAGATGTGAAAAAGGTAATACTATGTTAAACAATCTAAAGATCAAGAATAAATTAAGGATATTAATAGCGCTTGCAGTATTAGGGCTTGTTATTAGCGTTTTCACTTCTTTGGGCATACTTAAAACAGCGCTTATGGAGGAGCGAAAGACCAAGACAAGGCAGCTTGTAGAGGTTGCATCAGGCGTAGTTGAAACCTATTACCTTCGTTTCAAGGCTGGCGAGATTACAGAGGAACAGGCTAAGACAAGGGCTGTTAGATATATAAAGGCGCTTAGATACGATAAAAATGAATACTTCTGGATAAATGACATGCATCCTACTATGATAATGCATCCTTTTATGCCAGAACTTGATGGAAAGGATCTTTCGGATATCAAGGATCCAAACGGTAAGTATCCATTCATGGAGATCGTCAAGGAAGTACAAAAAAACAAGGCAGGATTTGTTCACTATCTATGGCCAAAACCTGGGTTTAGCGACCCTGTAGAAAAAGTGTCTTTTGTAAAGGGGTTTGAGCCATGGGGGTGGATATTAGGCAGCGGAAGGTACGCAGACGATGTCAAAGCTGTTTATTGGGATTCAGTTATACATGAATCTGTAGTTGTTGCGTCAATCTTGATAATATTGGCTTTTGTGTCTTGGTTGATTTCACGGAGTATAGACAGACCTATTTCTAAAATGCTTGAAAAGATGAAGATTTTGGCAATGGGTGATCTTACTGTTGAAATAGAAGTGAAGACAACGGATGAAATGGGTCAATTACTTGCTAATATGAAAGATATGATTGAGAGATTAAGAGAGACATTATCTCTTTCCGTTGACGTAACAAAGAAGGTAAATTCATCCGTCATTTCAATAGCGGCAGCCATAAATCAGCAGGCGATAATAACATCTCAGCAGACATCATCAGTGTTAGAGATAAGCGCCACAATGGAGGAATTTTCAGCAACTTCAACTCATATTGCAGATAATGCGGCAACTGTTGTTGAAATCTCAGATAAGGCATTTGGAGAGTCAAAAGAAGGGGCTTACGCAGTTGAGACGATAATGGGTAATATGGATGAGGTAAGCGAAGACAATCAGAATATTATTAATGAAATAGTAGAACTGGGCAAGAAGTCTAAAGAGATAAATAAGGTCATGGAATTTATAAATACAATAGCTGACCAAACCAAGTTGATAGCCTTTAATGCGGCTATAGAGGCCTCAAGCGCAGGCGAGTCTGGTAAGAGATTTGGAGTAGTTGCGGCTGAAATACGCAGACTTGCAGACAGTGTTATGGAGTATACAGAAGAGACGCGTTCTAAGACAGTTGAGATAGGAGAGGCAATTAATCGTTTAGTCATAATATCTGAAAAAGGCTCAAGCACTATTGAGCGCGCAAAGGAAGAATCGCTTAACACAGTTACCATTTTGGATAAGATAGTAGCAGAGTCAAAATCAACATTTGACGCAGCAAAACAAATCTCCCTTTCAACCCAGCAGCAAAAGACCGCAAGCGCTCAGGTAGTAGTGTCTTTAAAGGAGATTGCCAGCGGCGCAGAACAGATATCTTCATCAATTAATCATATATCTTCTACTACCACCGCCTTAACAGATCTATCAAATCGTTTGAAGGAATTAATGGAGAAGTTTAATCTGTAGATATTTAATCAATTCTATTAAAGAGGCATTTGAATTTTTGATAACAGATATAAAGAATCAAGAATGTACAAAAATAAAGTGAATTTGTTGACTTTTAGGGGGCAGTACTTGACTACCTCAGATAAAAGAAATGTAATTTAAGGTTGACAAATATATTTTTAAATGTCAAAATAAATCAGATTAAAGGGATTGTAATTTTTACCAATAAGTATTTACAAGGATAATGTAATGACAGATTATTTATTTGCAACACCAAGTTTTATCGGAGGGATGGCGAGAGTCTTAGACTTAGGGAGTACATTGAATGTTTATAATACTTCACAAACGCCACAAGAGGCTGACCGCAATGCTTTTTTATCTGATTGGCTTGCAATAGGAAATGATTTGATGGCAGCACTCTCAAAATATGAAGAAAAAAACAAAGTTAAATAATAAGCCTGTATCCATAAATACACATCCTCATCAATCTACCCAACAGACGAATCTACCCAAAATTCGCTTGGAATGTTAGTTAAAGAATCATCTTTTGCTGGGCATATTCCATCTCCTTCAATGCTTGAATCTTATGGAAAGATATACCCTGAGTTACCAAGAAATTTAGTTGAACTATTTATTGAACAAGCTCGGCATAGGATGAAAAGTGAAACAAAAGTTATTAATACGGCGAGCCGTGATAGTATTATAGGTATAATTTTTGCTGGTATTTTGGGGCTTGCAGGAATATTAGGCGGGGTTTATTGTGTTTCATTAGGATATGAAAAAGGCGGTGTAGGAATATGCTCTGCTTCTTTTGTAACTCTTGCTGGTACGTTTGTATATGGAAGTAAACAAAATCGCAAAGAGAGAGAAGCAAAGATCAATAAAATTAAGAACCAATAAATATTTTTCTATAACGGAATTTGGGAAATTATATATGTTTGACAAAAATATCTGTTACAGTTAGTATAGATTATGATAATAAGTTAAATACTTGCTTTAAAATATAAAAAATATATTTTTAAGATGTTACTATTTTATAAGTGTGGATATGTTAAATTTATTTATAATATTGATATGTTAAAAGAATTTGTAAGAGGAGGGTTTATGGGATTGATGCCAACTATAGGAGATTTAAAAAAAATTTATGCAAATGAAATTAATAATAAAGCTATTGATAATGTTGCTTATTGGATAGAGAATAATCATGGTGAGCCTTTTAATGCTGAGGATTATTTAAAAAGAGGCAAAAAACAGATACCAATCTTTAAAGAGAAAATGAATAGAATTTGTAAATCTCTGCATGGGTTAAAAGAGGAATAATATTGGAACATTTTACTGAAGAACTCATCTTACAATATATGTATGTTTATAATGAAATCTATAAAGATATGTGTTTTGAAGGAACTTACTTGAACAAAGGAATTCTCAAGGAATGTGTTATAAGTATGGGCTTAGATTTATTGAGAATAAAAGCCTTTCATAAAATAATCAACCCTGATAGCCATAAACAAGCAGCTTATACAATAAAATGGCTTATTAAGTTACGTCCAATACAAATTATCAACGGAACCATAATAACCGAACCTATATTATTGGCAAATGAATTTTTTGCAATTGGAGCAGGGCTTAATCATTTAAATATTGATATGAATGAAATGTCAGATAAATATTTGCTGAATTTAGTATATACCCTTCATTATAGACCTATTATTGGTGAAGTTTTAGCATCAAAGATATATTTGCTTGAAAAAGCTATTAAAAAAGAAATACCTTAAAAGTAATAACGGTCATAGAATTTGTTGTAAAACTGTCTTCCATGTTTGAAGATAAAAAATAAAATTATTAGGCGCTGAGTAAAAATAAGTTGCTCAAATTGATGAATTTATTTTTACTCAGCGCCTTAAGGCTGGTACAGTTCAGAATTATAGAGTGTCTATTCTCAATTATATATTGCTCCCGCAATATTATCAACCAATTTAAAATCAACTATTAAAAGGATGCCTATTTATGAATAATAACACAGAATTATTGAATAATGCACTTATAGTTTAATGAGTGTCTTTTACAAATGAAGAAAAGGTTACAACAAAGTAACTAAAGAACAACAAAAGACGGAACAATATAAAAAATTGTTTGAATGTCCTGTTTTTTTGAAGGTTTAATTTCAGCTTTAGCATGTGAAAAACATAGTAAAAGACTTATTATAGATAAAAAGGCTTTTTTGTAGAAAAATGTAAAAATAATATCACAATATCGGGGGAAGATCAGTAAAATTTGCGTAATTACGGTTTATTTTAAGTCTCTTGGTAAACTAATCTTAAATACAGTCCCCTGTCCCAAAACGCTCTCGCAGGCAATATGCCCCTTCATGGTTTGGCTGATAATATTATATACCACATGAAGCCCAAGTCCTGTACCGCCAGAACCCCTTTTTGTTGTAAAAAATGGGTCAAATATCTTCTTTAAATTCTCCTCGGCAATACCACTGCCGTCATCACTATAGTTGATTAGTAAATCAGCGCCGACAGATAAAACATCAATCTTCATTCTGCCTTTTTTATCCTGTGATTCTTCTTTGGGATAGGCATGTATCAAGGAATTCATAATAAGATTAGTAATTATCTGAGCAAATGCCCCTGGATAACTGTCAATCTCAATATCATCACCACAGGTTATCTCTACAGTATGAGGCGAAGCTTTCAGCTTTGGAGAAAGGCTTAATAATATATCATCAAGATATGACTTGACGTTGAATATCCTTTTTTCACTGCTTGCTTGGTCTGAAGAGACCATCTTAAAACTCTTAACCAGTTCACTTGTTCTATATAGATTTTTTGTTATTATATCACAGTATTCATTAGCATCTGCAAGGAATTGCGTTAGGTCGGACTTCTTCATCTTCTGGTCGTTTAATGCGGATGTAATGTCTTTTGTCATCTTATGGAGATGTGATATAGCAGTTGTGCATACGCCTACTGGCGTATTAATCTCATGTGCAACGCCTGCTACCAGCAGCCCCAATGATGCCATCTTTTCTGATTGAACGAGACGCTCTTGACTGGTTTTAAGCTCATCAAGGGTGGTCTCTAATTCCTTATTTTTTATGGATAAGTCTTTTAATAGTCTTTCATTTTGTTCCTTTATCTCCTGCTTTTCTAAGACCTTATTAACAGACATAATTATTGTATCTTGGATATTTTCATCCTTTAACAGGTAATCATTTGCTCCGCTTTTAATGGCTTCTATGGCTATGTTTATCTCGTTGTTTCCAGTAAGGATTATAATTGGCGCTATGGAATTGGCTTCCCTTAGATTCTTGATTAACTGTAGCCCATTCATTTGCGGCATATTCATGTCAGAGACAATCAGTTTTAAATCTGGATGTTGATTATGTATTTCTATGGCATCAAGCCCATTAGAAGCGGTAATAATGTCAAACCCGCTGTCTCTAAGTATTTCAGCAAGCATCTCGCTTGTAAAAAGATCATCATCTACTATCAGAATTTTTAGGTTATCCATTTTTTATCTCCCATTTATTTAATAAAAGAAAGAGAATTCACCACAGAGTCACAGAGAGCGCAGAGAAAAGATTTAATAATATTTTTAATAATTTTTTATTTTCCTCTGTGTACTCTGTATCTCTGAGGTGAATTCTTTTATCCGTTTTTATATAATACGCTAACCTTTAAGCAAATTTTCAAAGAGTTTTGATAATTGCATGTATTTATCAATCAAATTATCCACTTGTTTTATCCTGTTCAAGCACATGCCGGTCTTTGATGACATCTCTCTACTTACGCCTTGCTTTTGCATAAACATAATATATATTGAGGCTGCTCGCAGATTTAATGTCATATTTTTAGGAAACATGCTTAATGCCTTTTCAATATTCTTAAATGCCTCATCCCAATTGCAGCTTTTGATAAGCTCTGGGCTTTTATTATTGATATTATTGACCTCATTTTTTAAGGTATTAATCATTTGAATTAATTCATCTTTTATTTCTGGGTCTTTGAATAATTCTCTTAAGGTTGAAAGAACGCCTTCATTATCAGTATTATTACCTATAATATTTTGAATCACATTTAAGAATCCTTGTTTATCTTTGCAAAGATATAAGGCATTTGCCATATCTATGCTTGCCTCTGTTGAAACGCCCTCAATCAAGCTATTATATTTTTCGAAGGCGTGGGTTAGAGCAGACTTTGACTCTGCTTCTAAGCCTTGATTATTGAAGATAATTGCCATTACAGCAGATATGTGTAAATCAGCATATTGGTCAACTTTGTATTCCTTTGAAGCTATTTCAAGCACTTTTAATCCCTTATCGCCTGCATTTGTGTTCAAACACGCCTTTGCAAGTCCAATATAATCTCTATAATCTCTGAAAAATGAATTCTTACTATTAAGAAGCGCAGAATTAAACGATTTAATGGCAGTGTTGTAATTGCCATTAATCAAAGCAATATTGCCCATCTTTCTCAAAAGCTGCGCAGATTTTGGAGATACCAATAGACCCTGTTGAAGGAAATCTTCAGCAGTCTTCAAATCTTTAAGTTCAACATATATCCTAGCCATCCAATCATATGCCTCAATAAACATATGGCTGAATTCAATGAGTTTTTGAAATGTCTCTAGTGATTTTGAATAATTCTTTTCAAAAAATAATGTTGATCCAAGACCAAGCAAAGCCCATGGAACCTTGACCATCCCAAGTATTTCCTCATACAAGGCATGAGCTTTGGCAATCTGCCCAGTCTTGAGATATAAAGACCCCTTTATTTTTAGAAATATTAGTATATGCTCGCCATTTGTCTCTTCAAGATAGTTATCACATATATTTATTGCTAAATCCAAGTTTTTTTTCTTTATTGCTGCATCAATCTTGAGATAGATTTGTCTCATCTTGAGAAGTTTTCTTATCCTTGTATCTATGATGCCCTTACTCAAAGGTTTGATTAGATAGTCATGAGGCTGGTATTCTATCACAGAGGCAAAATTTTCAATTGAGGCATCTCCTGTTACCATGATGAATATATTACTCAAGCCTATATATTCACATATCTTTGACTCTTCAAGCACTTGCTGCCCATTTTTTTGGTCAATGCCTAGGTTGTAATCACTCAAGATTAAATCATAGGCATTTTTTGAAATTTTATTGATTGCGCTTTGCCCATCTGATACGGTTTCTACGTCTTTTAATCCTATGGATTTTAAAAGTTCCTTCATCATTGCCCGTTCATATGTGCTGTCATCAATTATCAAGACCTTTAAATTACCTATATCAAGGTTTTGGAACTTAGATGAATAATCTTTATTGGTTACATGATTCTGCAGTTCTTTCAGCGTCTCTTTATTATATCTTGCGCCTAAAACTGTAGACTTATTTATGGGCGCAGACTCTTGACTTTTTATGGGTGTAGACCCTCGGCTTTCTGTCATTTTATATCTTTAGACCTCATGGACAATCTCTATAACCCTGTTTACTATCCCATTTTTATCTTTGATAGGAACAGCCTTTATGTTATAAGAAATGCCGTCTGTAGTTATCATGACTTCTTCAGTTTTGCCAGATGAGAAACTTAATTCAACTGGACAGCCTTCACACCTAGTTTCAAGATTGCCAAATGATTGGAAACATTGGGGCAATTCATCTAATAACATATCCTGTGGTTTAGGAGTCTTAGTATAATCGTTTGTCCAAATAATGCTAAGTTCAGGAGATAACATTGATATGCGGCTTTGGGAATAATCTAATACTGCTTTTAGTTCTTCTGTAACCTGTTTAAGTTTGATATTATTTCGGTTTAATTGCGCCTCATGCAGTTTACGCTCAACAATATCCTTTACTATGCCAATAGCGTGCCACTGCCCTTTTATTTGGACTGCGGCAAGAGATAGTTCTATCGGAAATTCTTCTCCGTCTTTGGTTAGAGCCGTTATCTCAACATGCTCGCCAATTGCAGAGCCTGTTCCTGTAGCGCTGAAGGAATCTAGCCCAGTCTTGATTATATTGTGATATTTCTTTGGAGCGAGCAGATTATGCAAATTTTTTCCCATAACCTCGCCGCTTCTATAACCAAATATCCTTTCAGCAGCATTGTTCCAAAATGAGATATTTCCGCTATCGTCCATCATTATAATGGCATCATTTGCCTGTGAGCTTAAAAGTCTAAATCTCTCTTCACTCTCAAAAAGTTCATGGTTTAGCTTGTCTAATTTAATTAGGTCATTATATGATCTCAGAGATGATATAAGCGTGGTAAAGAGCTTCTCTATGGTTAGGTCTTGCTTTGATTTATAATCATTAATATCATAATCAACCACAACTTTTTCTTCTGGCGCCTGCCCCGGCTGCCCTGTTCGAAGGATTATTCTTACAAATTTATTTTCAATTGTCTCCCGAACATATCTTACGACCTGAAGTCCAGAGTCATCATGCTCCATTATAACATCCAGCAAGATTATAGCAGTATCGGGGTTTTCTTTTATTGCTATCTCTGCCTCATGACCTGAATAAACGCTGATTAAATCAAGTTTTTTCCCTTCAAATGAAAATCCTTTGAGAGCCATACGCGTTACTTCATGAACGCCTTGTTCATCGTCAACTATCAGTATCTTCCATTTTGCCCCATCTTTTTCTTCAGGGATACTCTGTTCCTCAGCAAATAAAAAATCATTAGACTCTATTTCCATAACTTCTCCTTTAAAAAAACTAGCGTAAAGTTAAAAGATTAAAGAATTCACCACAGAGACACAGAGAGCGCAGAGTACACAGAGAAAAGATAAAAGTATTAATATAATTATATAAATTCGTTTTTTTTCATTCCTTTTTTTCCTCTGCGTCCTCTGTGCTCTCTGTGTCTCTGTGGTGAACTTCTTTTAATTCTCTCTATCCCGTAAGATTACGAATGGTCTCAATCAGGTTATTTTGTTCAAATGCCCCTTTTACTATATAAGCATTTGCCCCAACGCTAATGCCTCTTTTTTTATCTTCTTCCTTTTCCCTTGAAGTCACAATGATAATAGGGGTATATTTATAATCATTGTCGTTTCTTAGAGTCTGTGTCAAGGTAAATCCGTCCATTCTCGGCATCTCGACATCTGTTATTATTATATCATATTTTAATGCCTTAGCCATTTCTATAGCATTAACGCCATCTATCGCTAAATCTACATTATATCCGTATGAAATAAGTATATCACGCTCTATCTCTCTTGTATTAATAGAGTCATCTACTACCAGTATCTTTAAAGCCTCAACAACCGTAGGTTGAATGGCTTCTTTAGCAGCTTTTGCTGTCTCCATAAGCATTGGGGCATGGAGTATATTAATCAGTTCATTATTCCCTGTAATAATTATACCAGAGACTAATTTATTTTTTCTCATATGAGTTGGGAGAGGCAATATTGCCATATCTTGTTCATCAATAATGGCATCAATAATAAGTCCCATTCTTTCATCGCCTGCCTTAATTATCAAGATTAGCGGGTTATCATTTAATGCCTGAGCTTTATTAAATAATATTAAACTAAGCTGCGCAACTGGTATAAATTGCTCTCTTAATCTTATTGCCAATCTATCTGCAACTGGAATAATCTCTCCCTGCAATACCCTTAAAAGTTCTTGACAATAATATGAGGGGATGGCAAAGGATGAATTATTAACTGATACCAATAGTACGCGGGTGATTGCAAGGGTTAAAGGCAGTCGAATATAGAAGATACTACCCTTGCCCTCAATAGTTTTTATCTCTATAGTACCTTTTAAATCCTCAGTAATACACTTTTTTACTACATCCATACCTACGCCCCTTCCTGATATATCAGTTATTATTGGGCTAGTGCTAAATCCTGGATAAAATATTATATTAATTATCTCAGCAGATGTCATTTTGTTTAATGACTCTTTATCAAAAAGGTTTTTTGATAAAGCCTTTTCCTTGATTTTTTGAAGAGAAATGCCTGCTCCGTCATCACTTAACTCTATCAAGACAGAGCCTCCTTCATAACTTGCAGTCAATCTAATAGCGCCAGACCTTGGTTTTCCATTCTTTAGACGTTCATCAGGCATCTCTATTCCATGATCAACAGAGTTTCTAAGCAGATGTATAAAAGAATCTTCAATCTTCTCTATAATCTTTTTATCAAGCTCTGTATCACCGCCTTCACTAATAAATTCAACTTCTTTCTCAGAAGATTGAGCTATATCTCGTATTAATCTTGGAAATTGTTCAAACACTGTGGATAGTGGAAGCATTCTCAGATTTATTGCGCGTTCTTTCAAATCGTCTATCAATAGATCATATAGTGTGAGGTCATCTCTAAATATAGAAAGACAGCTTTTAAAGTTCTGTCCAAGCAAACTATCTTTGTCTAAATATGGATCGGCTTTTTCCAGTTTCCTTAAATCTAGATATCTCTCTTTTATCCTGATATGACTTGAGAGAATCTCGCCAATTAATTTTATAAGTTCATCTAATTTTTCCGTACTAACTTTTATGACCTTATTTTGTTCCTGCCTTGCTATGTTTTGGGTAGCAGCTTGTGGTTTTTTTTCGGTTGAGTGTCCTTGATTTTGTGGTTTTTCGGTCTTGTCTGTTTTGGGAGGAATAGTATTAATAACAGGCTCATTAGTTTCCATAAAATTCCCTAATTTATCACATAATTCTTTATAGTCTGATGTAATCTCTCCGCCAGAGGCAAGGATGTTTATCATATCTGAGATTGCATCTACTCCTCTAAACAAGAGATTTGACATCTCCTTAGAAAATGTTATTTTTTGTCCCCTAAGCTCATCAAGGATGTCTTCCATCTTATGGGCTACATCTGTAATATGGGTTAGTTTTAACATCTTAGATGCCCCTTTAGTGGTGTGGGCTGCGCGGAATATCTCGTTTATGGTTTCCATATCAGTAGGATTTTTCTCTAATATTAGCAGACCATTATTGAGTTTCTGCACATGATCTTTTGCCTCTTGGGCAAATCTGAGTATAAATTTTTGTGTATCAAATGCCATTATATCCTCAAAAATTTTTAGATTTATGATTTAAAAGCATTTAAGAAAAGTTTTTATATTTTTTTAAATCATAAATCTAAAATCTAAAATCATAAATTATTTAATTTACTTAAATTACTACGGCAAAGGCGCTGTAATTGTTCTATTGATACTGACATTGGAAACATGGTTAGTCCATGGTCTGTAATATTGCCAAGTTCTAATAATTTTAACACAATCTTATATTCTTTAGATGCCTCAATCTTTTCACCGTTATGTAAATGCGCATCAGCAAGATAAAAATGCGCCAGCCAGTTATTAGGTTTTAGATATAACGCCTCTTTTAATCTTTTTATTGTATTAAAATCATCCTGCTCAATCCTAGCTATTATCCCTAAAAGCAGATATGCTTCAATATTGAGAGTATCTTTGTTTATAACCGATAAGGCAGTGTCTTTTGCCTCTTTTAATCGGTTAAGATTTATAAGTATACTTGTTTTAAGCGCATATCCCTTATAAAAGGATGGGTTGCTGTCTATGAGAGTATCTATTGCCTTGAGCGCATCATTGTATTTCTTGTCTATTGCAAATGCTAAAGCCTCGTCAAAAAGATCTGTCTTAGGAGTTCTTCTATCAGCTTTTGCAGGGGGAAACGATTGCGTTCGCCCAGAATGGCTGACATGGTCTAATGCCCGTTTGGGAAAAAGGTCTGCCACTGCTAATAATTGAGTTTTAGGTTTTCTTCTATCAACAATTGGGATATCTATACCTTTATAATATACGAATAATCCATCAATCTCTTTTAATGATAGTATGCCAGTATTGTGACAAAATGTCTCTGTTGAACTCAATATTAAATAGCCATTATTATTTAAAATCTGTGAAAGTTTTTCAAATATCTCCTTTTTTGTATCTTGCTTAAAGTATATTGAGACATTTCTATAAAAGATAATATCTATTTCCTTTAAATTGTCAGGATAAGTTGGACTTTGAAGGTTGAGAACTTGAAAGACTACGGCATCTTTTACAAAATCCTTTAATTGATATCCCCCATCTTTGGTTTCATCAAAATATTTGATCTTAAAGGCATTATCAAAGTTCCTAAATGATTCTCCGTAATATTTACCAATGCTGGCTTTTTTTAGAGCGCTGGAATCAATATCTGCTCCAATCACGCTGCAGAATCTCCTAAAACCACTGCCATATTTTTCAAGCAAAGAGATTACTATTGAATATGGCTCTTGCCCTCCAGAGCATCCTGCGCTCATAATCTTTATAAGAGGCTTTTTTTGAAGCAGTTCTGGAATTATTGTATCTGTAAGAATCTTTAAATGCTGAGATTCTCGGAAAAAATATGTTTCATTAATTGTAAGCAAATTGATTAATTCATTGAATTCAAATGGATTAGATTCTATTATTTGGATATAATCTTTGAGAGTCTGCGCCGCATCAATAGTCTGCATCCTTTTATCAATTGCGGATGTAAGGGTTGAGAGTCTTTCATCCTCAAAAAATAGTCCGGTTTTATTGGTTATTAATCTTTGGATATATAGTAAGTCCATTTACATCCCGCCAATTATTAATTTTTTTCAGCTTTAATAATCTCTTGCCCTATTTTATCCAATGGCAGTATTTTATCAATACAGCCTTGTTGTATGGCGACATTTGCCATGCCAAATATGGTAGAGCTTTTTTTATCTTGAGCAATGGTAGTGCCTCCAGCTCTCTTTATGTCCTTCATTCCCTGCACTCCGTCATGACCCATACCAGTAAGAATAATGCCTATTGCAATTTTTCCATAAGCTGAAGCTACTGAAGACAATAGCCTGTCACAGGATGGATGATATATCTCAGCAATAGTTATTTCAATCAGTTTTATCCTTCCAAAACTCGTTATCTCCATGTGTTTGTTTGAAGGAGAGATATATATTGCGCATGGAGAAATGTCTTCTCCGTCAGCCCCTTCTTTGATGGTTATCTTTGTATAATCACGCAGGTATTTTATAAGGCGGTCTATGTGTTCATGTGTTATATGCTGGGCAATAACTATAGGCATCTCAAAATCTGCTGGGAGACGTTTGACTATCTCTGCTAATGCCATAGGGCCGCCTGTAGATGACGCAATAGCAATTATTTTATTAAATGTAGGCGTGTATTTGCCCCGATGAATAGATGTTTCTGAGTTTGTGTCATTGCTTGAATGTTTCTGTAGGTGTGTAATCACCTTTATCTTTGATAGTTGTATCAGCTTTTTTATCAATAATCTTGCTTCTTTTGCATTAATATCAACTGTTGAAATTACCTCTAATGCGCCTTTTGACAGCACGTCTTCAACTCTATCCTTATCAATAGTTGAACTCCAAACAAGAATTGGCGCTGCATGATTTGACATTATCTCTACAATTGCATCGAAACCATCCTTAACAGACAGGGCTATATCCATTAACACAACATTTGGTTTAAGCTTTGCTACCATCTTTAAAGCCTGATAACCATTGTAAGCTATACCTGTTATCTTAATCTCTTTATTATTTGATAGAATATCAGAGATTTTATTTATTACAGTGATATCACTGCCGGCTATTAATACACTTATTATTGAAATATCCATAGTTATATAAAAAAAAGTGAAAAGATTAAAAAGAATTCATCACAGAGGCACAGAGGACGCAGAGGTACACAGAGGAAGATAAAAGATAAATGAATTAAATAAATAATCGGATTTGGGGCTATTGCCCTAAAGGGTTAATATTAAATCTTTTCTCTTAGACCTCTGTGATCTCTGTGGTGAATTCTTTTTTTATTTTAAGTCTCAAACCTAAAAATATCTAAGAGTAAGACGATATCATCTCCTTTGATAAATGTACCCCAAATCGCATTGTGTACGCATCGTTCAATCAAAAACGGTAAGGGTTTAACAGATTTAATATTTAACTCAATAATATCTAAAGGCATATCTATTATAATACCATTTTTTTTATATTCATCATTGATTATCAGCGCCATTGGATTATTATATTTGACAATGTTCTTTCGAAATGGAATTAGGGTGTCAATATATGTTAGTTCTATAGATTTATCAACTACTAAGGCAGGAACTGTCATTTCATAAATCAGGGAGACATCTATCCCCATGTATACATCCAATATTTTAAATATTAATATTTTTAAAACATTTGTCATGCGCATATTTTGAGAAATATTTTTTTAATATCAATAATATTAACGTATTTATCCTCATGATATATCCCTCCCTCAACAAAATTCAAATTTGACGTAGTTGTCAGCTGTGGTAATATTTTACTGTCATCAATATCCAATACATCTATAAGCCTATCAAGCAAGATACCGAAGCGTTCATTATTTGCCAAATCTATGGATGCAATAACTAAACGACTCTTAGAGGTAATCTCAATCTCAGGCATTGACATAAGCGTTGAGAGATCAATAACGGATTCTATATCACCGCGCAGACTAAATACACCGCGAATATAATCAGGAGAACTTGGCACATAAGTTATCTTAGGAACTGTGAGAATCTCTTTAATATAAATGGCTCTAAAGGCATAGTAGATGTCAGAAAGCATAAAGATTACGAATTTTGTATAATGTTGTTCGACATATAAAATCTTGTTATCAATGATTAATTGTTTAGCTTCTGTTAGTATCTGGTCAGTTTTTTCTTTATATGTGTCTTTCAATATACTGTCCATAAGGATTGATCTCTCCTTTGAAGATAATTATATCTTCAAAATAATATAAGTATAGCTTAAAAGTCAATAATGAACATATAAAAATAAAATATGGTGTCAATTGATATTGGTGTGATATAATGTCTTGAACATTGAGGGCTGCTATCTCTCTCCATAGAACAAAAGCAAACCCTGCAAGGCATTAAGGAGTTTAAAGTGGATATTGGTAAACTTTATGTAGTTGGAATCGGCCCAGGCGGCATGTCTCATATTACCCTTGCTGCAGCTAATGCTATTAATCAATCAAATGTCATTGTAGGTTATTCCACTTATATCAAACTCATAGCTACATTAATTGGCAATAAAGAGATTATTGATACTGGTATGACTAAGGAAATAGAGCGCTGCGCATTGGCTATAGAAAAGGCTTCAAAAGGTAATATCGTTTCAATTATCTGCAGCGGAGACTCAGGCATATATGCAATGGCAGGGCTTGTCTTTCAGATATTAGAGAATTATGCAAAGGTTGAGGTTGAGGTTATACCTGGAGTTCCAGCCCTTTGCGCAGCTGCCTCAAGGCTTGGAGCTCCGCTGATGCATGATTTTGCCTCAATCAGTCTTTCAGACAGGCTTACTCCCTGGGCGGAGATTGAAAAAAGGATACATGCGGTATCTTCCTCTGATTTCGTTATTGTTTTATATAATCCAAAGAGCAAGGGCAGGAGGGATCACCTTCAAAAAGCGGTTAATATTATTCTAAAATATAGACAGCCTTTAACTCCTGCTGGTATAGTTAAATCAGCGACTCGTTCAGATGAAAAGATTATTGTTACAACCTTAGATAAAATACCTTTTGATGATGTTGATATGCAGAGCATTGTGATAATTGGAAATTCTAAGACCTTAAACCTAAATGGATTGATGGTTACTCCAAGGGGTTATGAGGATAAATATGATATAGGTTGATGCGTGAAGATAATATTTATAACAGGCGGAGCGCGCAGCGGTAAAAGCGCATTTGCATTAAAGGACTCGCTTAAAATCAAGGGTAAAAGGGCATTTATTGCCACAGCTAAACCTGTTGACGATGAAATGTCAAAACGAATAAAAGCGCATATTAAAGAGCGGGGCGATAGTTTTGTCACCATTGAGCAGCCTTTGGATATTGGTAAAGCGTTAAAAGATATTGCAGGATTATATAATGTAATCTTGATTGATTGTCTAACCCTATGGCTTTCAAATGTAATGGAAAGGGATATTAATAATACATATAATGAAATAGATAGTTTAATAAAAACTCTTAATGAGTCAAGGTCATACAAAAATCTAAAGGCAATATATATTGTATCAAATGAAGTAGGAATGGGGATAGTCCCTGAGAATAAAATCGCAAGGTTTTTCAGGGATGCAAGCGGTAAAATGAATCAAAACACTGCTGAAATTGCAGATCAGGTATATCTTGTAGTCAGCGGTATTTCATTAAAAATAAAATAAAAATCTTTATCTATAAGGAGAATGATAATGGAAACAACATTGAGTAAGATTGATATTGCGCCTGTTTCGGTTGAGCATATGAAAAATGCGCAGGCTAGGTTGGATATTTTGACTAAGCCTATTGGAAGTCTTGGAATGCTTGAGGAGTTTGTCAAGAGGCTTGCAGGGATATATAATACTGATATGCCTCTGATGCCCAAGAAGGTAGTATTTACTTTTGCAGGAGATCATGGCGTATGCGCAGAGGGTGTGAGCGCATTTCCTGCTGAGGTTACGCCTCAAATGGTGATTAATATTTTGAGGGGCGGGGCAGCGATAAATGTCCTTGCAAGACATGCTGGGGCGGATGTAGTTGTGGTTGACGCAGGAGTTAATTATGACTTTCCTGTAACAGTTGGATTGATAAATAAAAAGGTGGCGCATGGAACAAAGAATATGGCAAAAGGGCCTGCTATGTCTAAGGAAGAGGCAATAAAATCCATTGAAATAGGCATTACTTTGGCTCATGAATATAAGGAAAAGGGCTATAGGATGTTTGGAACTGGAGATATGGGGATTGGAAATACAACTCCGTCTGCTGCTATAGCATCTGTGATAACAGGAAAACCCGCAGCGCAGGTAACAGGCAGGGGTACTGGTATAGACGATAAAGTCCATAAACACAAAATTTCAGTAATTGAGATGGCAATTTCGGTTAATAAACCAAATTCTTCTGATCCTATTGATGTGCTTTCAAAGGTTGGGGGAGCAGAGATTGGGGCCATTGCAGGGTTATGTCTTGGGGCTGCGCAGCGCGCTATCCCTGTGGTAATAGATGGATTTATTTCAACTGCTGGCGCCTTGATTGCCTACTGCATTAATCCAATGGTTGGGCAGTATTTGTTTGCAGGTCATAAGTCGCAGGAGATTGGTCATATTGTAATGCTAGAGTTTATGAAACTGCGTCCAATCTTAGACCTTGATTTACGGCTTGGAGAGGGTACTGGCGCAGTTATGGCTATGACATTGATTGATTCAGGGTTAAAGATATACCGCGAGATGGCGACATTTCAGGAGGCTGGTGTATCTGAAAAGGAATAGGATAATTGATAAGAATATTTTTTAGTCAGCTTGCTCTTGCAATCGAATTTTTAGGTATAATTCCTGTGCCTTTTTTTAGGGGTTCAATTGCAAGTGACGAAGATATTGGGCGGAGCAGTTTATTTTTTCCAGTTGTTGGGTTTATATATGGAATGATACTTGTGTTAAGCTCATTAATTATAGCCCCATTTGTCTCTAAAGAGGTCTGCGGCATCTTGATTTGCCTGATATCTTTGATATTAAGCAGGGGGCTTCATATTGACGGACTTTCAGATACATTTGATGCCCTTGGCGCTAGATGCAGCAGAGAAAGAAAACTTGAGATCATGAAAGACAGTACGGTTGGACCATTTGGGGTTACAGCCATTATCTTCATATTACTGCTGAAGATATTCTTGTCAGCAAGTTTAGTAGGGCAGGGCGGTCTTTTTTATTGCTCTATACTGATTTTTCCAGTTATTGGCAGATGGTCTATGGTAATAGCAATATATTTTGGACGCTCTGCAAGAGATGACGGATTGGGAAAGATATTTTTCACATATACTAAGAGGATTGAGATTTTCTGGTCGTCCTTTATAACGGTTAATATTTTGGGTCTTGCTGTTTTAGTTGACAATGGGATGAGATTTTTTTCCTTCAGAGGATTCTTATTTTTTATGGTTATGCCAATTGTATTAATCTCCAGTATATTTTGGCTGCATATGTTTACAAGGAGTTTTGGAGGACTTACAGGGGATAATCTCGGGGCAATATGTGAGATATCAGAGGCGTTGAGTCTGCTTGTGTTTGTGGTGATTGGCGGGGTTGTTAGTTGATAATATTTGTTTTTAAATGTTAAATTAAAGAATGAAAATAAAATATTTTAAATATGAAAATAAGTCTACTGGATTAAAGATAAATACTATTGACTTTAACTCTAATCTTACATTATTGGTTGGGGCTTCAGGGGTTGGGAAATCACTTATCTTAAAAGCCTTGATAGATATGAGAAAAATTGCTGACGGACGTTCAATAAATGGAGTTGAATGGGAGATTGAGTTTTTATCAGATACAAAACATGATTATATATGGAAAGGCGCTTTTGAGTCAAAAGTTGTGCAAAACATAACATTGATAGATGATTATGAAGAAAAAGATACTGCCTTAAAACCAAAAATTAAAAAAGAAGAACTATGGCTTAATAATATAATTATTGTAAAACGAGATAATAAAGAAACTCTATTTAATGAAAAGCCTGCTTTTCCAAAGCCTTCATCTTATGAAAGTGTTCTGAGTCTTTTTAAAGAGGCAAAAGAAATTATTCCTATTAATAATAATGTAAAGCAAATTAAAATTATGGAGGATTTTGATCCGCGCGTATTTCATTTTTTTAGTAAAATTTTAGATATTCTGGAAGAATATAAAACTATTGATAAGATTCAACATTCTTCAATGCCAACAATTATTAAATTACATTGTGTCTATAAAAATCTCCCTGATATTTTTAATAAGATAAAAAAGGATTTTGTTTCAATATTCCCTCAAATTAAAGATATAAGAATCAAACTTGTTGTAGATAAAAATATCACTCTTCCAGCGTCATATGTTTCTTTACTTGAAATAAAGGAAAAAAATGTAAACAATTGGATTTCTCAACAGAATATTTCTTTAGGAATGCTCAAAACTTTATCTCTAATTAGTGAACTATATCTATGTGAAAATGAGTCAACTATTCTATTAGATGAATTTGAAAACAGTTTTGGCGTTAACTGTATGGACTCTGCGGTAGACAATATCCTTAATGTCAATCGAGACCTTCAATTTATTATTACCAGTCATCATCCATATATCATTAATAACATTGATATGAGTCATTGGAAGGTTGTTTCAAGAAAAGGCGGGATTATCAGCACAAAGAATGCGCGTGATTACGGACTTGATAAATATGACTCCCATCATGAGGCATTTTTAGAACTCTTACAGTTATCTGATTATTCAAATGGTATTAATTAGTAATGAATATCTATTTTTTAGTTGAAGGAAAGAAGGAACTTAAAATATATCTTGGTTGGCTTTCTCAAATTGTTCCTAAATTAAAACAAGTTCAATCTGACAAAGATGTTAAACAAAATAACTATTTTATTTTTAACGGTGGAGGGCTACCGAGCATTTTTAAACAAATAAGTCCATCTATTAGTAAGATTAACAAAATAAATAATTATAATTATTTTGTCATTTGTGTTGATGCTGAAAATGCAACTATCGAGCAGAGAATTTCTAAGATAAATGTTGAAATATCCAAAGGAGAACAACTTTCTGAAAAGACTAAATTAATAACTATTGTTCAAAATCGCTGCATTGAGACATGGTTTTTAGGCAATCGTAATGTATATACAGAAAAACCAATAAATCATCAAACATTTATTGAATATTCAAAGTTTTATAATGTTGCTCAAAATGACCCTGAACTAATGACAAAGCCTGATAATTCTGATTATAGTATTGCCAATTTCCATAAAAGATATTTAAAGGCAATGTTACATGAAAGAATGAATAAGGAAGATAGTCAATTTCATGAAGAGAAATATTTAAACGAACTAAAAAAAAGAGTTATCAATACCCCAACTCACCTACAAACATTTACAAATTTCTTAAATTTCTGTTCCCAAATAAGGACAGAACTCTCACCTGCCAATTAAAATCCGTTTATAAATCTCAAGAGCGCTTCTGCCAATGGCGTTAAAACTCAAATGCTCTAAATAATACATATACGCTTTATCTGACTCTTTATTGAGTTTGTCTGTCATCCTGTCTCCTCTTTTCTATTTAGAGACAGTTTAACAGTTCTTGATAGGACATTTTCACATTGGTAGATTAGGACATTTTCACGTTGGTGTTACAATTATAATAATAAAATAAATCTACTTGTTTTATTTATATCATATAGGGTATTTTATACTTTTAAATGAAATATTAACAATTTCAAGGATGATTAATGTTATTGAGAAAAACTCGGAAACAGATGATATGGGTTTACAGTATAAAGACTCTGTAATTGGTGTGGAGTTAAACAATGGTCATAAAAAGGACGACTCCTAATCAATCTTCTAAGTCAGCGAATGCGCTTAGAAAGACATCATTGAGACATGAACTCTCAAGGAAAACTATCTGCATAAATAAGGAATGCAGATTAAGAGTTAAGGGCTGCAAGGGGTTTGAAGGCTGCCCAGGATATAAAACTATTTGATGATAGATAAACTTATTACTGATATAATTGAGATATGCAGCGCTAAAGGCTTGACTATAGGACTGGCTGAATCATGCACTGGAGGTTTGATTTCAGAGATGATTACCTCTATATCAGGAAGTTCTAAGGTTTTTAAGGGCGCTATAATATCATATAGTAATGATATTAAGGAATCTCTGCTCAATGTATCGAAAATAACTTTGATTGTCCATGGCGCTGTCAGCAAGGAAACTGCTATTGAAATGGTTTTAGGCTGTAAAGAAACAATAATGGCAGATATATGTCTTTCAGTTACAGGGATTGCTGGTCCAACTGGCGGAACATCTGAAAAACCAGTTGGACTTGTTTATATTGCAATAATTGTGGATAATCAAAAACCTTTGATAAATAAATATATCTTTAAAGGTGATAGAGCAGAAATTAGGAAACAATCTGCCGATGAAGCCATAAAACTTATTCATGAAGCAATCAACAATTGATATGAATTTGACTTATTCACAAAATTGTGTAATAATACATCTTGAAAAGACAGTAAATTCTATATAGGAGGTAATATATGCCAATATATGAATATGATTGCATTGATTGTAATAAGACATTTTCAATATTAAAGGGCATTAATGATAACAGAGAGACTTTGTGTATTGGCTGCGGATCCATCAATATTAAAAAGAGGGTATCGGCATTTAGCTGCTGCGGTTCAGATGGAGGGTCGGATTTCGCGCCATCAAGCGGGACATCAACTGGGGGTCATGGTTGAGGCAAGTCTTACTGTTAGGCCGTGAGTCTTAACGATAAAATGATAATAGAACAAGATATGTCAAACCCATTTATCAAAATACAAAAAAGCCTTTCTATAATAACAGAACTCAAATATTCTTTGAGCTTAGGCGTAAGGCTGATAATTAAATGGGGACAGACCCTATTTAATGAGCAGACTAATAGTCAGACTAATATATTATTAAATAGGGTCTTTCCCCATTTAATTATCTTAGGACATAAATAATGCCAAAAAAACTCCTTGCAGCAGATGACAGTGTAACAATACACAAGGTTATAGAGTTAATTCTGGCAGATGAAGACTTTGTTATAACGTCTGTCTATAATGGTAAAGAAGCGATTAAATCGCTAAAAAACCAAACTCCTGACGTTGTGCTTGCAGATATTGAAATGCCAGATATTGGCGGCTTTGAGCTTGCTAGGCATATCCGAGATAACATGGGGGGGAAGATTATCCCTGTTATACTAATGGCAAGCGCATTTGATACAGTTGATGATGCTGAAGTGACAAAATGCGGGGCAAAAGGTTACATTAAAAAACCATTTGAGGCGCAAGAACTTTTAAACAAAATATCCTCAGTTTTGGGACAACCTGTAAAAAAAGCGCCTGCAAAGCCTGCCGCGCCGCGAAATGTTGAGATTAAATCAGAGAAGCAGAACTCAAGTGTAAGCGAATTTGATATTGATGCCCTTCTTTCTGAGGGCGGTAAGGATAGAAATACTGATACTGGAGACGACCTAGAAGAAATGGATCAGAAATCTGCAGAAGATATGCTCTCAGAGATTGATCTAAATTCATTACTTGAAGGCGTTGCCGTTGAGCAAGATATGAAGATTGCTGAGACCTCTTTTATGGATGAGGCTATGCTATCTGGTGGAGCAGAAAATAATCAAGAACAAGACGATATGGATCTTTGGGCAGAAGCCCTTAATGAACAAAAAAATGTTGAAGACAAAAAAAACAACCCTGATGCAGACATTCAGGCTTCAGACTTAACAGATGATGGTTTAGATGATCTGCTTAAAGAACCTACAGATACAGATAGAATCAAAAATGCGCCCTTTGAAGATAAAGAAGATAATGAAGATTTAATGATTGAAACATCACTTATTGATGATTTTGCAGTTGAAGCAGCCATTAGTGAAGATAAAAGATTAAAGAATGTCTCTAAAGATATAGAAATTGAAGAAACTCCTGATACAGAAACTGTTGCTGATATCTCGGCAATCTTAGAAGAGACGATTGAAACCAAAAAATATCCTAAATTTACCCCTGTTGGCGTTATCCCTAATATCGGAGAGCATTCAACAAATATTGCAGGCGGAATGGACCCATTTTTAAGCAAGGCAGATCTGTTAAATATTTTACAATATGGGGTAAATCAAAAGATTTCAGAGATATTATCCACTTTAGATAATCAAGCAATCGTATCAGTTTTAAAGGAATCGTTTAAGGAATTTATTTCTCAAAGCGTTGAAGAAACCAGTGAAAATTTCGCAGATATGATTAACACAGCCGTTGATAATAAGATTAACGAAATGCTCAATAAGATAAATCTTGAAAATATTTTAAATCAAGTTATCTCATCTACGATTAAAGGTATTTTCAGAGAATTTGACAATAATATTATAAAAATAACAAAGGATTTAATTGAACAAAATATAAGCGCTATGCTGCAAGAAAAACTCCTGCCTTTAAAGGCAGAGATACAAGGCATAGTATGGGAAAAACTTCCAGAAATGGCTGAAAATATCATCAAAAAAGAGATTGAGATGATAAAGACAGATGCCATTAATTAAATGGGGACAAACCCTATTTAATAACAATATTAGTCTTACTATTAGTTTTATAATTAAATAGGGTCTGTCCCCATTTAATTAATTATAGGAGTTTTAAAGGTGAATAAAAAAAATGAATTTATAGAATTACCAAAGTTTTTTGAGCCTGAAAAGATTGAGCAGAGGTGGTATAATTATTGGAATGAAACAGGTTGTTTTAAGCCTAATGGCGATGAGAAAAGTCCATGCTTTTCCATAGTAATCCCGCCGCCAAATATCACAGGGTCTCTACATATGGGACATGCCTTAAATATTACCTTGCAGGATATTCTCTGCAGATGGAAAAGGATGAGCGGATACAGAGTTCTTTGGGTGCCAGGCACAGATCATGCCGGTATTGCAACTCAAAATGTTGTTGAAAGGTCTTTAGAGAATGAGGGTTTGACTAGGCAAGAACTTGGAAGAGAGGAATTCATTAAACGCATATGGAAATGGAAAAATGAATATGGAGGCAGGATTGTTCATCAATTAAAGAGGCTTGGGGCATCATGTGATTGGTCTATGGAGAGGTTTACATTTGACGAAGGACTCTCTAACGCAGTGAGAAAGGTCTTTAATAGTCTCTTTGATGAAGGGTTGATATATCGCTCATTAAGGCTTATAAATTGGTGTCCAAGATGTCACACAGCCCTCTCTGACCTTGAGGTGGATCATGAGGAAATAACAGGTCATTTAACATATATCCGCTATCCTCTTGAGCAGGAAAATGGCTATATTGTTGTAGCAACAACCAGACCAGAGACAATGTTTGGCGATACTGCAGTTGCTGTAAATCCTAAAGATGACAGATATGCCCATCATATTGGCTCGAAGATTAAACTGCCATTGACAGATAGAGTAATACCAATAATAGCAGACCTAGAGGTTGATATGAAATTTGGGACAGGCGCTGTTAAGGTAACGCCTTCACATGATTTTAATGATGAGGCAATTGCAAATAGACATTCCCCCAAACTTCTTTTTATAACTGTAATAAATGAAGATGCGAAGATGAATAAGACTGTCCCAGAAAAATATATTGGGCTTGACAGATATGAAGCCAGAAAACTGGTAATTGAACAATTAGAGGCTGGGAATTTTTTGGAGAAACATGTTGAGCATATACATTCAGTTGGACAATGTTACAGATGTAAAACGGTTATAGAGCCAATTCCTGCAATTCAATGGTATGTAAATGTTGGTGATATGTCTAAAAATGCGCTTACAGCCGTCAAAACTGGCAAGATAAAAATCATACCTGAAGGATGGACAAATAGTTATTATTCATGGATGGAAAACATAAGGGACTGGTGTATCTCGCGTCAGATATGGTGGGGACATAGAATCCCAGTATGGTATTGCCCTGAGTGTGTTGGAAGCGATGGACTTAGTCATGGAGAAAATATATATCATACATTTACCAAAGTGATAAAGGGTCAAACCGAAGGCACATATTATAATCTAAGAATAATCGGATTAACACATAAAGAAATTATAGAAAATTCAGAAAAAATTAAGGTTGATTTAAAGGTCAAACCTCACTCCAGCATGACGGAATTAGAGCAATGCCCTGTCTGTGGAAGCAATAATCTGATTATGGAACCTGATGTTTTGGACACATGGTTTTCATCTGCATTATGGCCGTTTTCAACGCTTGGATGGCCCCAAGATAATGAAATATTAAAGTCCTTTTATCCTACAAGCGTACTTGTAACTGGATTTGATATACTTTTCTTTTGGGTTGCAAGGATGATAATGATGGGCATGAAATTTATGGATGACATACCATTTAAGGATGTATATATACATGCCCTTGTACGAGATGTAAAGGGCCAAAAGATGAGCAAGTCTAAGGGAAATGTAATTGATCCGCTAACTCTAATAGATAAATACGGCACTGATTCGTTTAGATTTACCCTTGCCGCATTTGCGGCTCAGGGCAGGGATGTCAGATTCGCTGAAGACAGGGTTGAGGGCTACAGGCATTTTGTAAATAAACTGTGGAATGCCTCAAGATTTATACAGATGAATATACTGCAGGCAGGTGGAAGTTCTTTTAATAAAACAGTGTTCAGTAAGAGTTACTTTACTGCAAAGCTTAATTCGTTATCTCTTCCAGATAAATGGATACTAGGCAGATTAGCAGTTGCAGCCTCTGAGATAGACAAACACCTAAAAGACTATAGATTTAATGACGCAGCAAACATTATATATCAGTTTATCTGGCATGAACTTTGTGATTGGTATATCGAGTTTTCAAAGACATCGCTTATATTAGACAATGTTGGAAAATTATCAGAAAGGGGGCAGTACACTCTTAAAACCCTGATGTATGTTTTAGATAATTCTCTTAGACTTCTTCATCCATTTATGCCCTTTGTAACAGAAGAGATATGGAACTCAATGTTTTCATTAGACAATAAAAGCATATCTATGTCGCCATATCCAATCGACCTCTCTATTGGCAAGGCTGCGGTTAGAGAGATGCAGAATGTCATAGATGTAATCTTAGGAATACGAAGCATCAAGGGTGAATTAAATATCTCTCCGTCAAAGCGCCTTGATGTTTATGTTAAACCGCTTTCTAAGGATGTAGAGAAAAATATCTCAGAAAATTTGGATTACATTATTAATATAGCAAAGCTAAACAAGATTGAGATTGACAGTGTTATTGATAGGAAAAAGGGTTCAGCGATACATATAAATGCTGGCTTTGAAATATATATTCCATTAATAGGTCTCTTTGATGTTGAATCTGAACAGGATAGAATGAATAAAGAACTCAGCAAGATTGATGAGACACTAAAGGCGCTTGACAAAAAACTCTTTAATGAAGATTTCTTAAACCGCGCCCCAGAGGCTGTAGTTCAAAAGGAAAAATCCAGATATGCAGAGCTAATAACAAGGAAAAAGAAGATTAATGAAAATCTTAAAAACCTTATTGATACTCAAAATAAGTTATAGATGGAAGCAGAGTCATTAGGCGATGCGAAAAAATAACCTCACAAATTATATCTGGATAGCGATATTGATACTCTATCTTATTGCGCCCAGGGATTTGATGCCTTTTACTATTGTCGATAATGTCATTGTGGCAATAATATTATGGCAGATGATTAAGAAGGTTAGAGCCTCAAATAAAAGATATAAACAAAGAAAAAAAACATTCACACAGACAAATAATGATAGATTTGATGCCTCCGTAAACAAGACAATGGATATCTCTGAGGCATATAAAACACTTGGCGCAAGTCAGCATGACTCCTTAGAAGAAGTAAGAAAGTCATACTTTGAAAGGATTTCAAAAAATCACCCAGATAAAGTCACTCATTTAAGCGAAGAATTGCAAATAATGGCATCACAGATTACTCTTAAACTTAATCAGGCATTTGATACTATAAAAAGACGCAAGTTGTAGCAATGCTAAGTCGTATTCACATAGTTTATAAAAAAGGAATTCACCACAGAGAACGTAGGGGCAGACCTATGTGTCTGCCCTTTGTCTGCCTTTTTTTGAATTCGGCGCAATTACTTTATTCAGGGCGAACACATAGGTTCGCCCCTACATCTCTGTGCTGAATCGTTTTACAGAATAAACCTAATAATCAGCAATGCAACGATATTTATAATCTTAATCATCGGATTAATAGCAGGCCCTGCAGTATCTTTATAAGGATCTCCAACTGTATCTCCAGTAACCGCTGCCCTATAAGCAAGGGACTCTTTTCCGCCATAATGACCGCTTTCTATATATTTCTTCGCATTATCCCAAGCCCCTCCTCCTGAAGTCATAGAGATTGCTAAAAATAATCCTGTAATAATAGTGCCAATCAATAACCCTCCTAAAGCAACAGGCCCAAGTAAAAAACCAACTAAAACTGGAGCAGCAATTGGCAAAAGCGCAGGCACTAACATCTCACGGATTGAGGCGCAGGTTACTATACTTACACACGCCGCATAATCAGGTTTTGCTTCTCCTTCCATTATGCCTTTGATCTCTTTAAATTGACGGCGCACCTCTTCAACAATAGCCCCGCCTGCCTTACCAACTGCCAACATTGAGAAAGATGCAAAGAGATATGGAATCATACCCCCTATTAAAAGCCCTACAACTACCTTTGGGGCAGCTAGTTCAAATACTAAATGTTTGCCAGCTGAGGAGATTTCTTGCAAATAAGCAGAAAAAAGCACTAAGGCAGCAAGCCCTGCTGAACCAATCGCATAGCCCTTAGTTACTGCCTTTGTAGTATTACCAACTGCATCAAGGGCATCTGTAATCTTTCTTGCCTCTGCTGGGAGGCTGCTCATCTCTGCAATACCGCCAGCATTGTCAACAATTGGACCAAAGGCATCTATTGCCACAATTATACCAGCAAGTGAAAGCATGCTCATTGAAGCAATTGCAATCCCATAAAGATTCGCAAAATAATTAGCAAGCAAGATTCCTATACCAATTACGATTGCTGGCGCGGCAGTAGCTTCCATTGAGATAGCCAGACCTGTAATTAGATTTGTTCCGTGTCCAGTAACAGAGGATTTTGCAATCAAACGCACTGGACGGTAATTGGTAGAGGTATAATAATCAGTGATACCAACTAACGCTATGGTAACAAAAACCCCAATAGACGCAGCGCAATAGAAATTAAAAAACTTATCCTGTCCAAATAACATCAAAGTAAAAGGATAAAAAAGAATTAACTCTAAGACACTAGATGCAAATAATCCCTTATAAAGAGAGCCCATTATATTTTGATTTTTGCTTAAACGAATAAAGAAAACTCCAATTATTGAAACAATGATTCCAATTGCCCCTAAAAGTAATGGATAAGTAGTAAATATATCTATTTTGTGAGACATATCTATACCTGCCCTCATTGCTCCGGTAAACTCATAAGGCAGTTTACTAAACTTCTCATAGAGAGCAGCTTCTGAGCTTCCAATAGTCATTGCAGCTATTGTAGTTACAGCATAAGTCTCAAATAGGTCTGCTGCCATGCCTGCGCAGTCTCCGACATTATCTCCTACATTATCAGCGATTACCGCAGGATTACGCGGGTCGTCTTCTGGAATGCCTGCCTCTAGTTTACCTACTAGGTCAGCTCCAACATCCGCTCCCTTAGTGAAGATACCCCCGCCAAGACGAGCAAATACTGAGATTAAGCTGCCGCCAAACGCCAAACCTAGCAGAGCCTTCAAATCTCCGTTAGTATATATATAAAATCCAGAAACGGATATTATCGCAAGTCCAACTACAAGCAGTCCAGTAACCGCCCCGCCGCGGGAAGCAATGTATAAAGCCTCTTTTAAGCCAGTAAGCGCGGCTTGTGTTGTGCGCACATTAGCGCGGACTGAAATATTCATTCCAATAAAACCAGCCATTGAGGAAGCAAATGCCCCTATTAAAAACCCAAGCATTGTTTGATAACCTAAGGCAAAATATAATACAACTGCTAAAATTATTGCCACTATAGCAATAGCGCGATATTGACAATATAAAAAAGCCTCTGCCCCATCTTGAATCGCCTCAGCAATCTCTAACATCTTGCCAGAACCAGGTGATTTAGTAAGAATTCTAACCATAAAAAACAAAGCAAAAACTATTGCCAATATGCCGGCAAAGATAGCCGTAATCGGTAAATCAATGGGAACACTGGAAAGTGGTTGGCTCATAATAGATAGTTCCTTTTCAATGATTAATTAGATTGAGACAACAAAGCTGCCTCTATTAATATATCACAAACTTGAATTACATTTACATAATTTTAACAAATGTTAAACTAAAATATCAAGAAAATGTAAGATAGGGCTATTTATTATATGTGTACTTTGTAATGCGAGGGGGGGGAGTCGAACCCCCACAGGTTGCCCCACTGGATCCTAAGTCCAGCGCGTCTACCAGTTCCGCCACTCTCGCTTTTGCTGAATAAATTAGAGTTTACAAGGATTAATTGGTTTTTGTCAAGGTTTAAAAAGTTTCATAATTGGGCGCATTTTGCGACAATATCTTCATGTTTTGCACCCAAAATGCATCCAGTTATTTTATAGTGTTTGAGTCATTATTAACCGCGTTTTTGTCTTAACCGTAAGGCATTTAGTTTAATAAATCCTTCCGCATCCGCCTGATTATAGATATTTTCCTCTTCAAATGTTGCAAGTTTTGAATTATAAAGGGATACTGGCGAGCGCCTGCCAACTACTGCGCAATTTCCCTTATACAGTCTCAGCCTTACAGTCCCGCTAACATTGGTCTGCGACTGGTCAATCAGTCTCTGTAAGGTAAGGCGTTCAGGGGCAAACCAATAGCCATAATATATCATCTCTGCATAGCGCGGCATGAGAGAATCCTTTAGATGGAGAACCTCTCTATCAAGTGTAATAGATTCAATTGCTCTATGGGCGATATGTAAAATAGTCCCGCCAGGGGTTTCATATACGCCTCTTGATTTCATTCCAACATAACGATTCTCAACTATATCAAGTCTGCCAATCCCATTAGTCCCTGCGATAATATTCAACTTGCTAAGTAATTGATAAGGCGTAAGTTCTTGTTCGTTAATCCCAACGGGATCGCCGTCTTTATATTGTATCTCTATATATTGAGCCTTATCTGGGGCATTCATTGGAGAGGTGGTAAGCAAAAACATATCCTCTGGAGGCTCTGCCCAAGGGTCTTCTAAGATACCCCCTTCATAACTTATATGAAAGGCATTCCTATCAGTGCTGTAGGGCTTAGCCTTTGTCACAGGAATGTCAATTCCATTTTTAGCTGCGTAATCAATCAGTGATTCCCTTGATTTGAATGGCCAGTGTCTCCAAGGGGCAATTACCTTGATATCTGGTTTTAGACCATAACATCCAAGCTCAAAGCGCACCTGATCATTGCCCTTTCCAGTTGCCCCATGCGCAACATAAGCTGCGCGCTCTTTTATTGCTATATCTATCATTTTTTTTGCGATTAGGGGTCGGGCAATGGAAGTGCCTAGTAAATAAGTCCCTTCATAGACTGTATTTGCTCGCAACATTGGGAATACATAATCCCGAACAAACTCCTCTTTTAAATCCTCAATAAATACCTTAGAAGCGCCAGTCTTTAATGCCTTATCGTGAACAGGAGACAACTCCTCGCCTTGTCCGATGTCTGCGCAAAAGGCTAATATTTCTGCGTTATATGTTTCTTTTAACCATTTAATTGCGATAGAGGTGTCTAGCCCTCCTGAGTATGCTAATACGATCTTATCCACTTAAAATCTCTCCTTTATTATTATGATACTATAATCTTATTATGAGGCGCTATTTAATTATTTATTATATAATTATTATTTTTATTAGAAAAACATGGGTTTCATGCAAAAATTTATTTAAAAGAAGCTAAGAATGTTTTAGCTGAAGACAAGAGATAAACTTTATATTGATTATTTCCATTTATTTATGGTAACATAATAAATTAGAATGTTATAATCAACCGATAGCAGAAAAAGCGTGGCATACTATAATAATCATATATGAATGTGGAGCTAAAATGCTGAAAATTGAAGATGTTTTAAGTGAAAGTGAACTAATAAAATATAATCAAATAGAAGCAAAATTAGCCTCTGGGGAGATTAAAAGAGCAACTCTCCCTAATACAGAAGAAGAGTTCAGTTCAGAAGAGGCTTTAATAAATTTTAAAGCCTTCTTAGCTACAGGAATTACAAAAAAACATATGGAACAAATGGATGACCAACTCTAATTATTCCTATATTTACGATAAATATAAAGAGAAGATTAGAGAGCGAATTGCCTTGCTTAAAACAGAATTTAATGATTTTTGCAATGCTACAGATATAGTCAAAGGCTCGCTTCAGCTACCGATTGAACTACTAAACGAGGTAGTATTGAATTATTTTGTTGATATTGACAGATTAAAAGAATTTCATACGATAGACAGAATAAACAATATAAAAATTGCAGCATATCTTACTTATTGGTGGGTAAAAATAAAACCCATTCAAATCATAAATTATCCTGGAAATAATTCATGGCGCTATTTAAAAATAAATGAGTCTTTTGCTTCAACTATTGCAATATCTATTGTATTTAAGACGAATGTTCGTTTTGTTACAGATGATCTTGCACAATTGAATAAATTTTATGATTTTTTGCATTATTGTTTGAAATATAGAAACTTGTCAGCTCAAGGTATAGAACTTGCCTTTATGGGGTTAACCACTAATCCTATTAATCCTATCCAAGAAATCAAAACCTAATCCTACGCATTGTTTATTATAGTAGTCAACTGTATCAATAAGTTCTTGTTCAGAGAATGAAAGAAAATTAATAATCAAGGTTTATTTATCAGCTTAAAGATCTTTTTTTTTAATCACGCCTTACTCCATGTATGATTATATTATACTCCATAGTCCGATATAGACAAGCGAGGTCATTTTAACAAAACCTCACGATTATTAAGTTTTATATCGCTCCACTATAAGGCGTGATATATTTTTTACCAGAAGATACAACCCTTATTGCAGAGGTTAGTTCTTCAGCAATACTTCCATTATTTATATAACCGTAAGCCCCGCTTTCAAAAGCCCTGATGGCAAACTTGTTTTCTGGATACATGGTTAGCATTATCACCTTTACCTCATTATGCATCTTTTTTAACTCTAGCAGCACCTCAAATCCATTCCTGTCAGGCAGGTTGAAATCCAGAACAAGGACATCACATTCAACCTTATTAATAAGTTCTATACATTCAGAGGCGGTTTTTCCCTTACCGACTAAGATCATATCACTTTGTCTGGATATAATCTTCTCCAGTCCATCCAATATTATAGGATGGTCGTCAACTATCGCTATTTTTATCTGTTTCACTATTATCCCCCCAAAATACAACTTCAATTGCGTGAGAAGGACGTCTCATCGTACTATATAACCGCAGGACAACAATGAGATGCGAATAAATTGGCTGACATTGTGAGTAAATTATTTTTTCTCATTGCTATAGTCTAATCAATTTACTTCTGATGACACTTTTCACAATTTTCAGGTTTATCCTTTGAAGCTGCAAATGCCTTTGTTCCATTATGACATGCCCCGCAGTATTTGCCTGCAAACATATCATCCATCTTAAATTGTGTTAGATGTCCATTGCTCTCAAATGCCTCTTTTGCATCAGGTATACTCATAAATATCTTACCATGACAGTCCATACATTTTATTCCTAACTCTGTATGTTTGGCGCGATTGAATACAACATGTCCTTCATTGCCTACAGCTGGGAACTCCAAAACGCCGACTGGTAGAGCAGATGCAGTTCCCATAAAGATTATTAACATAATAGTTACTAATAATACGGAAAACTTCGTTTTCATTTTAATCACCTCTTTAGGCGCTGAGCAAAAATAAGTTGCTCAATTTGGTTAGAATTTTTAAACGGCTTCAAGGCTGCGTTGGGCGCATAGCTGGCTATGTAACCGCCGAACAACGCAGAAGACGGATAAAAAGGCAAGCAAAGTGAGTAAGTTATTTTTGCTCATCGCCTTAATATTATATACCAATTTTAAATTAAGACAGTAATATTCCCACATAGAAATATTTACCGTAGAGGCAGGTCTTGTGCCTGCTTTAGTTCGGCGCTATTGCTTTATTCAGGGCAGGCACAAGACCTGCCCCTGCGTTGTTAATTTCTGTGCCAATGTATCGTGCTATTTTTACTACATAAATTGTGAATTGGTATTTGTAGATTATCTATACATTGATTCAAGGGGCTGAAGATCCTTACGGCCCCTTGAATTAGTTCGCTACTGTTATAGCTGCTATTATATTATTACAACCCGATCACCTGTATATCTGAAGGTACTAAAAGATTAATATAAAGTTTGCTAATAACGTATTGTCTACTATATTGCCTCCTTGGGACCCTCCAGCAGTTGTGGATTGAGTATTCTTATATATATAATCAGTAATTACCTGAAAATAATCATTAACACGATAATTTACAGCTACTAAAATTTGCTGTATACTATTATTGTCTATTTGATTTGATGGATCGTAAAAGGAATACTGGGCTTCAAATCCCAGTTTATCTGATACATGATAATCTATCTCTCCGAAATAGCCGAGACTATCGCCAATCTTTAAGAGTGATGCAATGCTTGAGTCATCAAAACTATCAGTTCCATACTCAACACCTGCTAATACATTAATCTTATTAGGCACTACATAATAATTTGCATAACCTGCAATTCTGGTATAAGAAGAAGTTACATCTGCAAACTTGTTCGTTGGGTCGTCTTGTAATAACATAGCGACTCTTTTTTTCGTGATGTTTACAGGCATCTTTACTTGCCCTTGGTACACGTATAGAGATATAGCCGATTCGTCGTTAATAAACTGGTTAATAAATATCTGGTAGCTTGGAGAGTTCAGTCCAGCATAAAGATTTGCATCCTTTGCATTGGTAAGAGGATCTGATTCTGGCACCAAATGTCCGCCTTGCCTTGGGTCAGCTTGGCTCGGCTGTGTGACTGGTACATCTTTATTGTAAATAATACCATTGCCTATCCTTGCAGCTATTGAAGTCCCTATCTTTGCTAAATTATAACCCAACTCAAACCCCGACTCATCAAGGTTCCAAAGATAAAAAATTGAACCAGTGGAAGGCGCTTTTTGAAACAATGGTCTGGTATTTGCTATAGGTCTATCTGAGGCTCCAATGCCTTCCCATGGATGCATAACGCCTATCTTTGCCTGTAACCATCCATTTTCATTACCGCAAACTCCTCTTACAAAAGCGTTTTCAACCTCAAAAATATCGCCTGAAGACATAGATAATTCAACTAATGAGCCAAAATTCTTACCCCATGCACCTGTGAGAGGATAGAGGGTGGCTTCATAAAACTCAAGTCCTCCATGTGTATAATTCAATTGCAGACCTTGTGTTGCTTCTTTTGAAGCGTTCAATTTTTCTGCGCGATCATCATTATGATCTTTTACTTGCAATCTGTTTTGAATCCTAGCGGTAAAGAAATTTTCTAGTTTAAAAGTTTTTTCATCCTTGCCAATATCTTCTGGCATTCTGTACCCTGCAAGCCTAAACTCGTAACCAACCCTGTTTAACTGAGGGACGTTGGTATGGCACATTGAACAATCTGCGCTGTATTTCCTTGCAAATAACGGCATTGCCTCACTATTTTTTGATATTATCAGTAACTCTAATACAAACATTAAAATAATTACTGCAATAATTTTTCTTGTCATACTGCCTCCTTTAATATTTTGAAATCCTATTTCATGGATTACTAATTCTGACAATCGTCGCTTTTGTTCTTATCAGTTTCGCCTCATATTAAAGGCTTATATACATATGCGGGATCTCTGCATTTCGGAGGGTTTCCGAAATATATATTCATATACATAATATCCACCTTGAATTTTAATATTTCCATAAGCATAGTAATATTATATTGGATAATAATCAGGGGAGTATACAGGAACGAATGGATTATTTTTTACGTATTTTTCTTATAGGATGTATAGATTATTCTTATAAGGGGATTAAAGAAAACTTAAATCAACTTGTTAATAACTGCATATCGTGTCAATTCAGCATTTGTTTTTATATTCATCTTAGTTCTGATTTTATCTTTATGAGACGCAACGGTTTTCAGACTGATACCTAGTTCAAAGCCTATCTCTTTCAAGAGCATACCAGATGCAAGCATTAACATCACCTTGTATTCTCTTTCAGAAAGCGTTTCGTGGAGCGGTTTTTCAGATTGATTTTTATTGATATACTGGGCAAGTTGCTGCGCAACCGCAGGAGTGATGTATTTCTTCCCAGAATATACTATCCTTATTGCAGTGATTAATTCATCGGTAACGCTTTCCTTGTTTATATAACCATAAGCTCCGCTTTCAAAAGCCCGAATGACAAACACGTTTTCTGAATGCATTGATAGTATAAGCACTTTTATTCCCATGTGCGTTTTATTTATCTCTTCAAGCACCTCAAATCCGTTCATGTCAGGCAAAGAGATATCCAGAATCAAGACATTGCATTCAACCCTTTTAAGTAGTTTTAGACATTCCGCAGCATTTTTTCCCTTACCGACCAAAGACATATCGGTTTGTCGGGCTATGATTTTCTCAAGTCCTTCCATTATTAGAGGGTGGTCGTCAACTATAACGATTTTTATCATATTCACTAATATCTCCTAAAGGTATGGAAAGGGTTATCACAGCGCCGTTATCTTTTGCGCTTACTATGTTCATCTCTCCACCTATCATATGAGCTCTCTCCTTCATGCCTAAGAGACCTAACGACCCGCTTTCTGAAATCTCGGAATCACTTATACCCCTGCCGTTATCTTTGATTGAAAAACGTAAAAACCCAATACTGTTTTCTATAATAACACATGCCTCATTCGCTTTGGAATGACGCACTATGTTTGTCAGCGCCTCCTGAATGATTCGGAATATGGCGATCTCAGTTGTATCGTCAAATTTTATATCTCTTTCATCACAATTTAACAAATACTGTAAAGAACATGAAATCCCAGTGTGTTTTTGAAAATCATTAATATATGTTTTTATGGCAGATATTAAGCCAAGACTATCCAGCTCTTTGGGTCTTAAGAACTTGGCTATATCTTTTATTCGCTTAAATATTCTATCTATATAGCCAGATAACGATTTCAGTTTCTCCATATAAACCTTATCACATTTGGATTCAAGCATATCTTCCATCAACAAGGAGAGGTCAATCTTCAATCTAGTCATTATCTGCCCTAACTCATCATGAATTTCACGGGAGATCATGACTCTCTCGTCCTCTTTAATAGAAAACATCCTTGATGTAAGCAAATGAAGTTGTTGCTCCATTTTCTTATGAATCTTAATTTCATCTTCAAGCTGCACATTTATATTCATCAGTTTCTGTGTGCGGTCAGTCACCATTCCTTCAAGCTGCTTGTTATAGCGAAGGAGTTCATTGTTTGTCTCCTTATTGAATAATCTGATTATTCCTACGATAGCAAGAGCGATACTCGGCGCAGCTCCAGCCCTGAATACCTGAACTGGAATGCCAATCATTGAATAAAAGTTATCTGAATTAAACAGATTTGAAGGGAAAAAATTGCCTTTAGGCACAACAATTCCAGCTAATATTCCATATATCCAAAACGAAATGCCAGCTAAAAGAAAATATTTGTCGACATTTAAATGCTTTAGGGCATACTTTTCGTGCCTATAGTAAAGGAAAAAACCAGCGCCTGTTAAAAATGATCCTGGAAGTCCTAATAAATATCTCGCCAAAATCTCTCCCTTATATAAGAATTTAACAGATGTATCTATACGGATAAAGAAAACAAATGTAAATACAATCAACAACCAGTACCATTTAAAATATCTTGACAATCCGTTTTTGGAGATATTCTCACTAATGATTAATATTCTCATACCGAATTCAAACAAGAAACAATATGAAAGTATAAGAGATATCAAACTCAATAATTGGATTTGGGCATTATCCGCATGAATAAATGACAGCAAGTTAAGCCATTCAGTGAAGCCATGAATAAGGGCAAATACTGCAAGCAGCCAGACAATCTCCGCAAATTTAAAGGCGCTATTTTTTTTAGGCTGTGCAAATATGAGAATTCCTGTTGAGATAAAACATGACCCATAGAAAAGATAAATTACATCCATATTATTTTGATACCATTATTACATTGATTTAAGTTTATCATAAACATCAGCAACAGCAAAAATCAGAAGATTTTCACAAAATTTAATTTTTAAATATTTTTAGTCTATCAACATTTTCATTAAATTAACATTTAAATTTATATTAACTGAGTGTTTCTCTTTATATCAACCATAAAATTTATTTATTACTCAAGTTAAACCAATTAATTACTCAAGTTTCGCACCCCATCGGCTCATTGAAAATGAGTAATGACGATAAAAATATTTAATTGAATCAACTATTTGCATAAATTGTTTATATATTGAATCTTGTATATTTACCTTACTTGACTT
>Ga0315281_10000630_pt1 | contig 49837 bp, 51 predicted proteins | sample YL17G07_0_MG_FD_204540 | JGI IMG/M metagenome (GOLD analysis project Ga0315281, IMG submission 204540) | Sediment microbial communities from Yellowstone Lake, YNP, Wyoming, USA - YL17G07_0 | ecosystem: Environmental > Aquatic > Freshwater > Lake > Sediment | place: USA: Wyoming | collected...
GAAGGGCGCCCCCTCTGGGAGTACTCGAGGGATTTCCAGCTCGGCAAACGCACGGGCATCGACCTCGTGAGCGAGATGGATGGAAGGGTGCCGACACCCGAGTGGAAGAGGGAGTTCAACAAGAAAACCCCGGCATACGGCGTCTGGTATCCCGGCGACACGGTGAACATGGCGATCGGCCAGGGCGACCTCTTGACCACCCCGCTCCAGATGGCCTACCTGTACGCCGGGATCGCGAACGGCGGCAAGTTCATACGGCCCCACCTCATGAAGTACCTCGAGGACGAGGACGGGCGCGTGCTGAAGAGGGCCACCGTCGAGACCGCTGACGAGCTCCAGGTTGACCCCAAAGTCATCGAATTCGTATCTCAAGCCCTGACGGGAGTGGTGAAGGGCAAGGGTACCGCCGCCGCGACGTTCAATGGATTTCCCGTGGACCGGATACCTGTTGCCGGGAAGACCGGGACGAGCGAGATAGTCGGCAAACAGCCTACCGCCTGGTTTATCTGCTACGCGCCGGCTCCCGATCCGCAGTACGTTGTAGCGGTCGCCATCGAGCAGGGCGGCCACGGCGGCGAGAGCGCGGCGCCGGTGGCGCGCAGGATACTCGAGGGGCTTTTCAACGTGAAGACCGAGGGCGAGATTCAGCCCAGTGCTGGGGACTAGGTGGTGGACCGGTAATGATGCATCTCGATGCTGACACCGAGTTCTCACCGGGACTGGTGCGCGCAAACCCGGCTAAGAGGGTAATGCGGCATTTTCCTCTGAGGAACATAGACAAACTCCTGTTGTTCTCCACCATCGCCCTGGCCGTGTTCGGAATCGTCATGATTTACAGCGCCACCCGCGCTGACATGCCCTCCACCTATTACCTGAAGCGGCAGGTCATGTACTTCCTGATCGCGCTGGCGGTGATGATACTCGCGGCCGGTTTTGACTACCGCAAGATAATGCCGTACTCAAAGATGATCTACGGGATCGTCATCCTGCTCCTCATGCTTGTCTTCCTGTTCCCCGCGCGGGGCGGCGCGCACAGGTGGATACCGCTGTGGCTCTTTGACCTGCAGCCCTCGGAGCTCGCGAAACTCGCGGTTATCATGATACTGGCGACGTTCATAGCGGACAGAAGGATGGAGTTAAAGTCGAACAAGGAGTTCCTGGAGGCGCTCGCGATAGCGGCGGTACCCATGTTCTTCATCTTTTTTGAGCCGGACCTCGGGATCACCATCTCCATACTGGTGATCTTTATCGGCATGATGCTTGTGGGAGGGGCCCGCTTGAGGCAGATCGCCGTGCTCGTGGTGAGCGCCAGCGCTCTCGTGATAGCGGGCATCGAACTCCACCTGCTCAAGGCATATCAGCTGACGAGGCTTCTGATCTTCGTCAAGCCGGACATCGACCCTCTCGGCGCGGGCTATAACCTGGCCCAGTCGAAGATAGCGATCGGGTCGGGCCAGCTGATCGGCAAAGGGCTTTTCCACGGCACGCAGACCAACCTCAAGTTCATCCCGGCCCACCATACCGACTTCATCTTCTCCGTGGTCGGCGAGGAGCTGGGATTCATCGGGGGCATGATACTGCTTGCGCTTTTCACGGTACTCATCTGGAGGGCGTTCAAGATCGCCGCGAGCGCCAAGGACCCGTTCGGTACCATGCTGGCCACGGGCATCGTGGTGATGTTCTTCTTCCAGATCCTGCTCAACGTCGGTATGACCATGGGCATAATGCCTGTAACCGGGATAACCCTTCCGTTCATGAGCTTCGGGGGGAGTTCCCTTGCCATAAACTTCTTATGTATCGGCCTGCTTCTCAGTATAGGTATGCGCCGGTTCCCTCAGGGGACCTGAGACGGGGCGATCTTTCGCAATTGCGAGGAGGCGGATCTTTCAGTTTTGGATGAGGAACAGAATTATCGATCCGGGTTCGTCGGCATAATAGGGCGCCCCAACGTAGGTAAATCGACCCTTCTGAACAGCCTGGTCCAACACAAAGTCGCGATAATATCGGAAAAGCCGCAGACGACCCGCAACAGGATACGTGCCGTAGTCACGAAGCCCGATTCCCAGCTCGTCTTCGTGGACACCCCCGGTTTTCACAAGCCGAGGGACGCGCTGGGGGAGAGGCTCAACTCCATGGTCCGCTCGACCATGAGCGATGTCGACGCGGTCGTGTTCATGCTCGACGGAGCGCAGACGGTCGGAAGCGGCGACGTGTTCATTGCGAGCGAACTCTCAAAGGTGAAGAACCCGGTGGTCGGTGTGGTGAACAAGATCGACCTGTTGACCGAGGACAAGGTCTCATCGCAGGTCGAGGTGGCAAAGCACCTGTTCCCGTTCGCCGAGGTGATACCGATGTCGTCGAAGCTCGGGGTGAACGTGGACGAGCTGGTGGACACTCTCGAGAGGTTCATGCCCCCCGGTCCGATGTACTTTCCGGAGGATACGGTCAGCGACCAACCGGAGCGGGTCCTGATCGCGGAGCTGATAAGGGAGAAGGCGCTGGAGTTAACACGTGACGAGGTACCCCACAGCATCGCCGTGATAGTGGACCATGTTGCGCCGCGGGAGGGCGGGGAACTGGTTGATGTCGAGGCGGTCATCTATGTCGAGAGGGACTCACAGAAAGGTATTGTAGTCGGGAAAGGCGGCCGCACGGTCAAGGAGATAGGGACGAGGGCGCGCCGCGATATAGAGCCCCTGCTCGGGAACCAGATCTTCCTGGACCTCCGCGTGAAGGTCGAGAAGGACTGGTCGAAGAACCCCGAGTTCATAAAGAGACTAAATTACGATTGACGGCAAGAGTACAAGGAATGGAAGAGCGAAACAGGATAATCGGAGAAACGGTAAAGGACATGCTGGAGGCGGGCGACCTGGCACAGGCCATCGTGACCGTTGAGAGCCTGCACTCCGCCGACGCGGCAGAGGTTCTTTTCAATCTGGACATGGACGAAAAGGTGAAGGTCCTGGTCGGCATGGAGCCCCGCTCCGCGGCGCGCGCCCTTCTGGAGATGGAAGAGGACCACCAGGTGGAGGTAGCTTCCGAGCTGAGGACCGGCGAGCTCCGCGAACTCCTCGAGCGAATGCCGGTTGACGAGGCGGTGGACCTGCTGGGCGATATCCCGAAGGAGCAGCGCCTGACCCTCTTGAGACTTTTCGGCAGGGAGGAGGCCGGCGAGTTCGCCGAGCTGCTTGCCTACAGTGACGACAGCGCCGGGGGGCTCATGACGACCGACTATGTCTCGGTGTCGCCAGGTGCTACCGCTCAGGAGGTAATCGAGCAGCTGCGAGCGGTCGACCCGGAAGTTGAGACCATTTACTATGTCTACGTTGTCGATGACGACGGCAAGCTGGTGGGCGTTCTATCGCTTCGCGAGCTCATAACTTCACCCCGTGGGAGAAAGGTCGGTGAGATGGTCTCTTCCGACACTATCAAGGTAAAGCCGGACGATGACCAGGAAAATGTGGCGGAGGTCATCGCCAAGTACGACCTGCTCGCGTTGCCGGTGACGGACGACGAAGGTTCTATGCTCGGAATCGTGACTGTTGACGATGTGCTCGAAGTGATCGGGGACGAGGCCCAGGAGGACATCATGAGGTTCGCCGGAGCGACGAGCCGCGAGGAGGAACTCCGGGTCGGCCTGTGGGCGAACATGGGCCGCCGCCTGCCCTGGTTCGCGCTCGCCGCCTTGATAGAGATATTGATCGCGGCCGGGATCCTCAAGCTGTACTCGCCCGTGCTCGAGAAGTACGTCGTTCTCATCTTCTTCATCCCGCTTCTGGTAACCATGGGAGGGAATATCTCCATCCAGTCTTCTACCATTATGGGTCACTGGCTGACTTCGGGGACGCCATTCTCGAAGGGAACTCTCAGGACGTTCTCGGGCGAGGTCGCCTGGGGAGTGCTGTTCGGTGTGTTCACAGGGGGCGTCATCGCAGGTTTGTGCTTATTGTTGGACCTGGGCGCATCGATAGGTATCGTGGTGGGGCTGTCGCTTGCTCTTACCGTTCTCGCAGCCAGCCTGGTGGGATGCGGATTGCCGTTCGTTCTCAAGACCCTGAACCGTGACCCTGCCGCCGTATCAGGACCATTGCTCGGCACCACGATGGACGTGGTGAGCCTGGCGATATACCTCGGTATCGGCAGGCTTCTTATCTAGGGAGGGGGTAATGGGGAAGTATCCTTCCATCGACCCGGACTCGCTTACGCGAGAGGACCTGGTCCGGCTCATAGATTTCACCTTGCTCGAGCCGGATGAGACCCTGGTCGCCTACGCGCGCTTTGATTGCGGCTGGAGCCTGCCGGATAGGCACAGGTACCGGGCCCGAACTCGTGGAGGGTTTTCTCCGTGAAACCGGGACCTGATAATCGTTCTTCCCCGACAGGGTCGGGCCGCGGCGGCCCGGTATTTTCAGACCTCGGCATCGTATTGCGGTCACACAAGCTCGGCGAGTCGGACAAGATACTGCGGATCCTCACCAGGGAACACGGCAAACGTTCGGCTGTCGCCAAGGGTTTGCGCAAGACGACGAGCAGGTTCGGTGCCAGGCTTGAGCCCTTTACCTGCGCCGTCCTTCTGATGCACAAAGGGCGCAGCATGGACATAATCAAGCAGGCTGACATCAAGACGTCCTTCCAGGAGGTCAGGGAGGACCTGGACCTTTTCATGCGGGCTTCGGCCATGGCCGAGCTGGTGGATACAACAACAGAGGAGCACGAACCGAGTCCCGAACTCTTCGATCTCCTGTTGAAAGGCCTTGAGCTTCTCAAAGAATTCCCGCACCGTGCAGTTTTCGTCCTCGCCTTTTTCGAGTTCCGCGTGCTTGCAGTTGCAGGCTTCCAGCTGAGGGTAACGGCCTGCGCGGGCTGCGGTAAGGGCACCGGACCCGGCGAAGTCTCGTTTTCCCTCAAACAGGGCGGGTTCGTTTGTGACGCATGCAGGGACGACGCCCGCAGGGATGCCGGCAAGGTCATAAGGATAAGCGGGCAGGCGGCCCGACTGCTGGGCTGGATGTCCGCCCATGATCTGGGAGAGTGGCCCGACGACATGAAGGAGAGCCCTGTTGAAGGCGAGTTCGTTTTCTTGATGGACAGGGTGCTCGAGCATTGGATGGAGAGAGAGTTCCGCTCACGCCGGGTGATGAAGGTGGTCCCCGGCGGTTCGGGGAGAAACAGCGAGGGGGGAAATCGAGATGGCTGAGCGGTCTTTAGAGATACCGACGAAGGTCGCGATCATAATGGACGGGAACGGGCGCTGGGCGACCTCCCGGGGGCTCCCCCGCACGGAGGGCCATAGAGCCGGAGGCGACTCCGTGGTTGCCACGGTTGAGGCTGCCGTTGAGCTCGGCATCGAGGTGCTGACCCTTTACGCGTTCTCGACCGAGAACTGGAAGCGCCCCCTGGAAGAGGTCAGGTTTCTGATGAGCTTTAACGAGGAGCTATTGGACACGCGTGTCAGGGGGTTCCATGCCAAGAACGTGAAGGTTTCTTTCATTGGGCGCAGGAGACCCCTGCCCGGTTCACTCAGGAAAAAGGTAAAGGAGGTCGAGGACCTCACTCGGAGCAACACCGGGCTCAAGGTGAACGTCGCCTACAACTATGGAGGCAGGGCCGAGATCGTGGATGCGGCCAGGAAGATCGCGGGGGACGTGTCAAAGGGGAAGCTCAAAGCGTCCTCTGTAAACGAGAAGCTCTTTAGAAAGTACCTGTACGACCCGGAAGCGACTGACTACGATCTTCTCATAAGGACCGCGGGGGAGATGCGGATAAGCAACTTCCTCCTCTGGGAAGTCGCCTATGCCGAGTTCTACACTACCCCGGTGCTGTGGCCGGACTTCCGCAAAAAGGATCTTCTTGATGCCGTCGAGGAGTACAACCGCAGGACGCGCAAGTATGGAGGTATCTAGCCGGCCCTATCTGAGGTCAGGGGCGCTCCTCGACTCCCAGCCTCTCCAGGTGCTGGACGGTGGGTATGCCGATCTCGCTCCAGCCCCTGAGCCTGTAGTACTTAAGCAGCATCTTCGTGATCGGGACGACCTTGCCCGCCGTCGGGCCCTCGCGCATCGGCGAGCCAATGAACCTCAGGGGCAGGTTGTCGTCCTTGCTGGTGAAGCCCTCTCTGAGGTTGAAAAGCCTCTCGAGGTTGAGCACCCGTTCGCCTGTGCGCAGGAACACACGGCGGTCGTAACGGACACCGGTAACAAAAGAGATGGCCCTGTAGTAGTCGAAGAAATTGACGAAAGAGATGGAGAGCGCGGGGGCTCTGCCCGTGAACAAGCTCGTTACGGAACCCGGAAGGGCCTCCACCCAGGAAGGCACCCTGACGAGCGAGTAGGCCGCGCGGAAGCAGGCTACGGTGCAGCCAAGGGAATTGAAAAGGTCCTGTGCGAAAATGGTCATTCGAACCTTGCCAGCGGAGCTCGCACCGGGCAGTGCGACCGGCCTGCCCTGTATCTCCGGTGCGGCCAGCATGGAGCCGACATGGGTGCCACCCGCCGGGCAGGTAGCGAAAGCGAGCCCCTGGCCCCAACATCCCCTGGGGTCATAGCCCGATATCTCCATGCCTTTTACAACCATCGCGAGCTCCCTGTACCCGTACTTCGTAACCAGGCTCAGGGCCCCGTCGGCCAGGTCATCACCGGGTCCCTTTCGCTGCGCTATCAGGGGCAGAAGAGGTCCTATCTCGCGGGCGCTGCCGAAGTGCAGGGGAAGGTCGATGCGTCCCTTCTCGGCCAGTTCGATTGATATTGCGATGGTCCCGCCCAGGCTGACGGGATCCATGCCGAGCAGGTAGCAGAGGTAGTTGTTGCGGATTATGGCTTCGAGGTCGTCGACCAGCAGGTTGCTGCCGAGCATGGCAAGCGGCTGATACGAAGGACTCTTCACGCGGATGGTCCCGGACCGAGTTGTGAGATTCACCTCACCCGTGCAGGCTATGGGACATCCCGGACAACCCTTGCCCTTGCGCTTGATCTGGGCACGGAGCGCCTCGCCCGATATTTTCAGGTAGTTATCAAAAGAGCCGAGAGCGAAGTTCCTGGTGGGAAGCACGCCTTTCTGGTTCGAGGCCGCCAGATTGCCGGCCGTGCCCTCTCGCGGATAGGTATCCGTTACCCTTATGCGCTCCCTTATCGCTTCGGACGGCCCCTTCAAGCGCTCGCGGTCGAAGACAGGTGTCTCGAATCGCCCCCCGGCCCTGACGGCCTTCACGAGCTTGGAGCCCATGACCGCGCCGGCTCCTCCCCGCTGCGCGGTATGCTCGCCCGAGACGATCGTCGCGTAGCGGACCATGTTTTCTCCGGCCGGCCCGATGCACGCGGTGCTCGCGACCTTGCTCTCGAGCAGCTCCTGCGCCTGCACCACGTTCGTACCCCAGAGGTCCTCGGCTTCCCTTATCTTCCAGTTGCCCTCCGTTATGTCTATGATGACCGGACGCGGTGATTTCCCCCTCAGTATCAGGCCGTCGTAGCCGCACGACTTGAGCTTGACAGCGAAGTCACCACCGAGGTAGCAGTCTACGACGGTGCCGGTGAGAGGTGACTTTGTGCACACGGCCAGGTGATTGACGGCAGGTATCCCCACGCCGGTGAGTGGACCGGTCATGAAGATCAGCACGTTCTGCGGACCGAGGGGGTCTGTGTGGGGCTCGAGCCCTCTGTAGAGGAGCCATACCCCGATCCCCTTGCCACCGAGGTACTTCCTTACTATCTCCTCCGGGACCAGGAACTCCTTCCCGCTCCCGTCGTCCAAGTTGACGTTTAAGACCTTCCCCGCGTAGCCGTCCATTGCAGAACACCCTCGGTACCGTTGCGTCTGTAAAACAGAATCTTAATTGCTGCTGCCATATTCTACGACAACGACACCTAATGGGGTATCTTCGAAGGATAGTGCCCGTTATAATTAGCGGGTGAAATGCACACGGAACGGCGATTCTGACCGGATCACAGGCGAGGGGTGAACGAATTGAGGAAGCTTCTTGTTCTGTTGCTGATAATCCCGTTGGTGGCCATGCTTGCTGGCTGCGGCGGACCGAGTGCAGAGCAGGTACTGAAGGACTCGATGCGCGGCTCCAAGGAAGTAAAGACGGCGCACTTCGATATGGAAGAAGTAACGAGGTTGCCTCGAGCCCCGATCACGCAGGGGAAGGTCGGTAAGCGGAACTACGTTCAGAAGTCCCAGGGGGATTACGACCTACGCACAGGTGATTTCAAAGTGAGCACGAACGTGTTGGGGATGACAATCACGGCCCTGCAGGTCGGAGACAAGCAATACTGGCAGATCGCCGGCAACTGGTACGAGGTACCGCAGGCGGTGCAGATAACGCCGCCCCTGGCCCAGACCCTCTCGGTTTCGCAATATATAAAGTACTTCAAGGACGTGAGGAGCCTACCGGACAAGAACATCGACGGTAGTGATTGTTACCACGTGCAGGCCGTGCCTGACATGAAAAACGTGGTCAAGCAACCCGGCATATCCGACCTCTTGAAGGATCCCTCGGGAAAGCAGATACGCACTATCGACGAGCTCGAGGAACTCAAAGCGGTGTTCGAGTTCTATATCCAGAAGGACAACAATTACTTCCGTCGCTCGGAGGCGGTTGTAGAGTCACGCGCGCCGAACGAGCTCATCCAGATCGGGTACGCCGAGCCCGGGGATAACATCAAACAGACGGCGAGGGTCACCTTCAGCAACTTCAACGAGAAGCTTGACCTGAAAGCCCCCGAAAATGTTAAGCCCTGGGAGGGTACGACACCCGCGCCCTGATAGTCACAAGGGGGAGGCTACTCGTAGATCTTCTCCTCTTCGTTGTAGGCCTCCGGGGCGTCGAACTCGGTGTCCCTTCCTGCAGGCTTTCCGTCCGCCATCTCCTTGTAGAACTCGTGCTGGATGATGAGGTTCATTATCTCGTTCGTGCCCGTCCAGATCATGATGAGGCGGCAGTCGCGCAACGCTCGCTCTATCGGGTAGACGTTGGTGTAGCCAATCCCGCCCATCACCTGCATGGCATTGTTGACCACGTGCCATGACATCTCGGTGGCGAACTTCTTGGACTCGGAGACCATGCGGCGGGCTCTTGAGTGCGGTACCCCGCTGTCGAGCGCGCGCGCAGTCGTGTACACGAGCGACCTCGCGGCGTCGAGCTCCGTGATGGATTCCGCTATCTTGAACGAGACTCCCTGGAAGTCCTTTATCCTCTGGCCGAAAGCCTTTCGCCTGGTGCTGTAACGGGTGGCGACCTCGAGCGACGCGCGCGCCCCACCGAGAGCGCCCGCGGCAGAGGTCATCCGCTCCGGGACCATCATCCTGTAAAAGATCTTCCCGCCCTCGTTTTCCTTGCCTACCAGGTTCTCGAGGGGGACCTTCGCCTCGCGGAAGAGTACGCGCCCGGTCCCGCCTCCGCGGGCCCCGAGGAGGCCGTAGACGTGCTTTACCTCGACGTCGTCGTCCCTGTCCACGAGGAAGCAGGAAAGGCTGTCGCGAGGCTGCGCTTCGGGGTCAGTCTTCGCGTACGCCATGAAGTAGTCGGCGCCTTCAGCGCCCACGATGAACCTCTTCTGCCCGTGGAGCACGTAGTGGTCGTCCTCTTTGCGTGCGGTGGTTGTAGCTCCGAAGAAGTCAGAGCCTCCGCGAGGTTCAGTCAAAGCCTCGGAGCAGAAGAGCTTCGCCCCCAGGGTAGGCTTGAGATACTTCTGCTTATGTTTCTCGGTGCCGAACTCGATGATGCACTCACCTACGATTGAGACGAGCGAGTAGAGGCAGGCGGGCGGAATGCCGAGCGTCGCCATCTCCTCTATGGCGATTATCTCCTCCGTCCACCCGAGGCCGCGCCCGCCGTACTCCTCGGGGAAGCGGAGGCCGAGCAGTCTCCGCTCGGCGGCCTTCTCAAGTATCTCCTTCGGGTACTGTATCTCCTCCGCGTCCATGTCCAACAGGTACTGTCGGTCTATCGAGCGCGTGAAATCCCTCATCTCTTCCTGGAGTTCCTTCTGCTCATCGGTCATCAGAAAATCGAACATCTGCGACCTCCTTGTTTCCACCGCAAACTGTGTACCCAACTATTATAGAATAGGCGGAAGCGAAAGAGGTCTGAGAGGGTCATGGCCAAGAAGAAAAAGAAAAAACAGCGCAAGGGAGGGCAGAGGCCCACCTACGCCAAGGGAAAGCCGGTCGAGTCTTCCGGGAAGAAGAAGGCAACGACGGCCCCGGCGAAGAAGGCGGCGGCAGCTCCTGCCGCAAAGACATCGGCGAAGGGGGCGGGCGCGGGGGGCAAGGCGGCTCCCGAGAGGGTTCAGTGGAACCTGATACGCGGGAACAGCCTCGAGAGAAAGGTCTTCATGACGCTCCTCTACGTAATCGTCGTGGCGACTCTTCTCTCATACCCACTGCGCCTGGCGCAGGCCCAGCGCAGTTACGACGAGGCGAAGAAAGACCTCAAGAAGTGGGAGCAGAAGTACCAGACGAAGGCCGAGCAGAAAAAGCACGAGAAGACAAAGCCTGTACTACCACCCAAGCCTACCAGCGGCATAATGCTCCTCGAGCTGTTCACGGGAGCGGTGCAGGGGGTCCTCTTCGCGTTCCTCGGGTTGAACATCTCGAGGAGAACGGACCTGAGGACTCCGCTCCTGGACAAGTTACATACGGAAGGCTTCGACCCGGGCGACCTGAAGGGTCTCCTGATGTATGCTTTGCCCGCCGCGGTGCTTTTGCTGATCCCGCTTGTCGGCAAAGACGTCTTTGTCGACCACTTTTTCCCGGCGCCGAAGGGAGGGAGCGTCAAGTACCCCGTCTGGAAATATGGTCTGAGCTCGATAAACGATGCCGTGCAGTTCCAGTTGCTTTTTGTGTTTCTGGTCTTTTCGGCCCTGGTATGGTTGTTCTTCCGGTACCGGGAGCAGGTCAGGGTAGACCCCCACTGGCCTGCGATGGCGGTGGGCTTCCTCGTTGCCATGGGGTTCATCTATTTGAACATGTTCGGAGCCGGGGGGGTATCGGGAGTGAGCGTCACCGGTGGCAAGATGCTCGTGTTTGCCGCCCTGTTCTCGCTCCCGGTCTTGATCCTGGCTTATCTTTACTGGAAAAAGGGGTTAGAGTACTCTTTACTGGCCGGGGTGGTAGGCTTCGGCGTTTACCCGTTCCTGGCGACGCTTTTCATCAAGTGAGACAGGTTGGTGAGGTTCCTCGTGGCACTCACGCTGCAGCAGATAATACTTTCACTGGAGGAGTACTGGTCGGGCAGGGGGTATCTACTTGCTCAGCCGTACGACATGGAGGTGGGCGCCGGCACGTTCCACCCGGCGACGCTTCTTCGCTGTCTGGGGCCCGAGCCCTGGAAGGTGGCGTACGTGCAGCCGTCGCGCAGGCCGACGGACGGGCGCTACGGGCAGAACCCGAACCGGGTCGGGCGCCACTTCCAGTTCCAGGTGATTGCCAAGCCCTCGCCTTCCGATATCGTTGCCGTGTACCTGGATAGCCTTTACGGGCTGGGGATAGACCCTCGCGAGCACGACATAAGGTTCGTTGAGGATGACTGGGAGTCGCCTTCGCTCGGGGCCTGGGGCCTCGGGTGGGAGGTCTGGCTCGACGGCATGGAGATAACGCAGTTCACCTATTTCCAGCAGGTGGGAGGGTTCGACTGCCGCCCGGTTTCGGCCGAGATAACGTACGGGATCGAGCGTATCTCGATGTACGTGCAGAACGTAGACGACATCTTCGATGTCTCCTGGAACGAGGTGGTCTCTTACGGCGACCTCTGCCGCTCGGCAGAGGTCGAGTATTCGCGATACGCCTTCGAGGAGGCCGACACCCGGCTGCTCTACCGGCTCTTCTCCGATTTCGAGGCGGAGTCGAAGGGCCTCATCGAAAAGGGCCTTCTTCACCCGGCGTACGACGCGTGCCTCAGGTGCTCGCATATCTTCAACCTGATCGACGCCCGCGGCGCCATAAGCGTGACCGAGCGCACCGGTTTCATCGCGAGGGTCCGCGAGCTGGCCAGGGCTTGCGCCGAGCTTTTCCTCAAGTGGCGCGAGGAAGAGGGTTATCCACTGCTGAAGGCAATGCAGTGAAGGGGTTGAACCTGTGGATCTCCTGTTTGAAATAGGGACCGAGGAGCTCCCCGCTTCGGCGGTCTATGAGGGGGTCTCTCAGATCGAGAGTCTCCTGCCCACGCTGCTTGCTCATGCAAGTCTAAGTCACGATTCGGCCAGGGTGCTCGCGACACCGCGCAGGCTTGCCGCCATAGTAAAGGGATTGCCGGAGAAGACCGGCGGGGAGGTCTCGAGGAAGAAAGGGCCTCCACTGTCTGTTACCCGGAAGCGGGACGGCTCTTGGTCGCAGGAGGCCGTCGGGTTCGCGCGGTCCCAGGGGGTTGAGCCTGAAGAGCTCCAGGTAGAGGAGACCCCGAAGGGCAGCTATGTTTTCGTGGTAAGGGAGACCGAGGGCGAACCCACAGGTGTTGTCCTCGGCGGGTTGCTTTCCGAGCTCGTGGCTTTGCTCAAGTTCGGCAAGTCGATGCGCTGGGGCGAGCGCGACGAACGTTTCAGCCGCCCGGTCCGATGGCTTCTCGCCGTACTGGATGGAGAGGTCATCCCGTTCGAGTTCGCGGGGCTTGTTGCATCGAACCTGACTTACGGACACCGATACCTTTCGCCCGGGCCGTTTGAAGTCCTCTCCGTTTCCACCTACGAATCGATGCTGGAAGAGGCCAACGTGGTGGTCGACCAGGATAGGCGCCGGGATACCGTCATCGAGCTCTCCGAGGAAATATGCGGTGAAGCGTCGCTGATCCCAGTTCTGGACGAGGATGTTCTCAACGAGGTCGTTCAGCTCGTCGAACGGCCCGGGGTCGTGCTGGGGCGCTTCAGCGAGCGCTACCTTAAGCTCCCTCGTGAGGTGCTTGTGCATGCAATGGAGGAGCACCAACGCTACTTCCCGGTGGAGGACATCGAGGGCGAGATAAAGGCCGGTTTCATAGCGGTGCACAACGGCGACCCGGAGAGCGCCGACAGCATCAGGAGGGGCCACGAACGGGTGCTTGCCGCGAGGCTGGCCGACACCGGGTTCTTCTACCAAGAGGATTTGAAGCGGCCGCTGGCGGACCGCCGAAAGGACCTCGAGCACGTCGTCTACCAGTCGGAGCTGGGGAGCATGGCCGAGAAGTCCGTGAGGCTCGCGCGCCTGTCGCGGCGGATCGGCGAAGAACTTGACCTGGCTGAAGATGTTGTGAAACGGGCGGTGCGCGCCGCCGAGCTCGCGAAGTGTGACCTCGTTACCCACATGGTCGTGGAGTTCCCGTCACTGCAGGGCACAGTTGGCTCGATCTACGCCAGCGAATCCGGAGAAGACGACGCTGTGTCGACCGCTATCTCCGATCAATACCTGCCGAGGAGGCTAGGCGACATCCTTCCGGATACGGTGGAGGGCGCGGTGCTCTCATTGGCGGAGAAGGCCGACAACATCGCCGCCTCCTTCGGGCTCGGGCACGTCCCCACCGGCTCTGAGGATCCGTACGCCCTGCGGCGGCAGGCTCTGGGTATCCTGCTCATAACCGTTGACAGGGATTTCATCTTATCGGTAACCGACATGGTGCGGGCGTCGGCGGCGGAGCTTGAGGCGGAGGCGCACGGTTTCTCATGGACCCCCGACGCCGAGCGGGCCTTCGCGGAGTTCTTCTCGGTCAGGGAGAGGGTCTTCTTCGCGGATCAGGGGTACCGCTACGACCTGGTCGAGGCCGTCCTCAACATCGACTGGGACAGACCGTTTACGGCCAAGTTGCGACTCGATTCGCTCACCGAGGCCCGGTCCTCAGGGTTGCTTGCACGCCTTTACACGGCCTTCGAAAGGTGTCATAACCTCTCGCACGGCCGGGAGACCGGCGAGATCTCCGAGGAGCTGTTTGCTCAGGCAACCGAGCGGGAGGTTTTCAACCTGCTGGTCGACGCCGAGGGACGTGTCGGGGAAGCCCTTGCGGAACTTGATTTCCGGGGGGCTCTCAAGTCCCTGGAGGCTCTCTGCACGCCGGTCGACAGGCTTTTCGACGACGTATTGATAATGGACGAGGACCCCGCGGTGCGGCTGAACCGGCTCTCGCTTATCTGGCGAGTCGACACGCTCTTTAACCGCGTCGCGGGTTTTTCCGAACTCAAGTTCGATTGAGGGTGAAGTACGCGGCGTGATGACCCGGACGCCTTGAGGCGATCGGAGGGGGGGGTTTTGAGTCGTGGGCAAGAAGTTCGTTTACGACTTTGACGAGGGAAACAAGGACATGAAGGAGCTCCTGGGGGGCAAGGGCGCGAACCTCGCCGAGATGACCAACCTGGGGATCCCGGTCCCACCCGGTTTCACGATAACCACCGAGGTCTGCGCCTGCTACTCGGCGAACGGGGAGTATCCTGCGGGTCTGGCGGAAGAGATAAAGGAACACCTCGCGGCCCTCGAGAAGAAGATGGGCAAGACGCTCGGCGACAAGGACGACCCCCTGCTCGTCTCAGTGAGGTCAGGCGCGAGGGCGAGCATGCCGGGCATGATGGACACCGTTCTAAACCTCGGCCTGAACGACGAGTCGGTCGAGGGCCTCGCGGAGCAGACCGGGGACGAGCGCTTCGCCTACGACTCCTACAGGCGGTTCATACAGATGTTCTCCGAGGTCGTACTCGGGGTCGAGGGCGAGGGGGAGCTCAAGGGCAAGCTCTTTGAGAACGCCATCAACGAGCTGAAGCGGGAGAAGGATCTCGAGCTCGATACGGACATGAGCAGCGAGGACCTGAAGGAGCTGGTCGGCCGCTTCAAGGAGATAACGAGGCGTGAGTCCGGCGGCTATTTCCCGGCCGATCCGAAGGTCCAGCTCGATCTTGCCATAAAGGCCGTCCTCAACTCCTGGAACAACAGGAGAGCCGTTGACTACCGCAGGCTTTACAAGATCCCCGACGACTGGGGAACGGCGGTGAACGTGCAGTCCATGGTCTTCGGCAACAAGGGGGAGAGCTCCGCGACCGGCGTCGCCTTCACCCGCGACCCGGCGACGGGGGAAAGGGTCCGCTACGGCGACTTCCTCATAAACGCGCAGGGCGAGGACGTCGTAGCGGGTATAAGGAACACCGAGCCGATCGGCAACCTGACCGATGAGATGCCACCTGTCGCGGATGAGCTCGAGGGGATAATGCAGAAGCTCGAGAACCACTACCGCGACATGCTGGACATCGAGTTCACGATCGAGCAGGGGAAGCTCTGGATGCTCCAGACCCGCGTCGGAAAGCGAACCGCGGCTTCTTCGTTGAAGATAGCGGTGGACATGGTGAAAGAGGGGCTCATAAGCAAGGAAGAGGCTCTTCTCCGCATAGACCCCTACCAGCTCGACCAGCTCCTGCACCCCCAGTTCGACCCGTCGGCGAAGGTGGAGATTCTCGCAAAGGGGATGAACGCGTCCCCCGGAGCGGCGGTCGGGAAGGCAGTGTTTGACTCCGACACGGCCGAACGTTTGGGAAAAGAAGGCGAGGATGTAATCCTGGTGCGCTGGGAGACGACCCCCGACGACCTGCACGGCATGATAGCGAGCAAGGGCATCCTCACAAGCCACGGCGGGAAGACGAGCCACGCCGCGGTAGTCGCGAGGGGTATGGGCAAGCCCTGCGTCTGCGGCACAGAGGCTCTCGAGATAGACGAGGAGAAGCAGATCGGCCGCGTCGGGGGCATCGAGATCTGTGAGGGCGACGTTATCAGTATCGACGGCGCAACCGGGGAAATCGTCAAGGGAGGAGTACCGCTGGTGCCCCCGAGGGTTACCGGCGACTTCGACACAGTACTTTCCTGGGCGGACGAGGTACGAGAGCTCGGTGTCTGGACTAATGCCGATACCCCCGAGGACGCGGCCCGCGCCCGTGGCTTCGGCGCCGAGGGCATAGGTCTTTGCCGCACAGAGCATATGTTCCTGGGGGACCGTCTTCCGATAGTGCAGGGGATGATCCTGGCGGAGAGCGAGGAAGAAGTCGAAAAGGCCCTTACCCGGCTTCTTGACGTGCAGAGAAGCGATTTCGCGGGGATATTCGAGGCGATGGACGGACTTCCCGTGACGATTCGCCTCCTGGACCCGCCCCTTCACGAGTTCATGCCGGACGCTGTTGAACTCGAGGTCGAGCTCGCGAAGCTCAAGATGACGGGCGGCGACCCGGCCGAGATAGAGAAGGACGAGCGCTACCTCAAGAGCGTGAAATCGTTGAGGGAAGCGAACCCCATGCTGGGGCTCAGGGGCTGCCGCCTCGGCATTACGAACCCCGAGATATACCAGATGCAGGTCCGCGCTATCATGGAGGCCGCGTGCGAGCGTAAGGCCGCGGGCGGCGACCCCAGGGTGGAGATCATGATTCCGCTCGTCTCCGTTTACACAGAGCTGGAGGTCCTCAGGGGTGAGTCCGAGCGGGTAATCGAAGAAGTCTTCCGTGAAAAGGGCATGACCCTCGAGTATCACATAGGCACGATGATAGAGCTTCCCCGTGCCGCCCTCACCGCCGACGAGGTAGCACGATACGCGGACTTTTTCTCCTTCGGGACCAACGACCTCACGCAGACCACCTTCGGGTTCAGCCGCGACGACATCGAGGCGAAGTTCCTGCCGCGCTACCTGGAAAGGAAGATACTCGCCGACAACCCGTTCGAGACGCTTGACGCCGCAGGGGTCGGAAAGCTTGTCAGGATGGGGGTAGAGCTCGGGCGTGAAGCCAACCCGGACCTGAAGGTCGGCATATGCGGTGAGCACGGAGGCGACCCGAGGTCGATCATGTTCTGCCAGGAGGTAGGTCTAGATTACGTATCGTGCTCGCCGTTTAGAGTGCCGATGGCACGAGTGGCGGCCGCCCGTGCCGCACTCAATGCTCGTTGATGCAAAAAAGCAAAAAAGGGGTCAAACCACTTTTTTTGCATGATTGCCGGTTAGACTATAGAAACGCAACAAGAGTGGTTTGACCCCTTTTTTGCGGGCGCGTCAGGGGGGTATCATTCGATGGTCGTCAGAGAACGGATAGAGCAAACGGAACGCGAGATACTCTCACCGCGCGCCGCCCTGGCTGCTGAGACGAGGGGGCGCGAGAAGCCCGAGGCGCCCTGCTCGATAAGGACCGAATACCAGAGGGACCGCGACCGCATTATCCACTGCAAGTCCTTCAGGCGCCTCAAGCACAAGACCCAGGTCTTCCTGGCGCCGGAGGGGGACCACTATAGGACGAGGCTGACACACACGATGGAGGTCGCGCAGATATCGCGCACTGCTGCGCGTGCGCTCCAGCTCAATGAGGATCTGACCGAGGCGATAGCCCTTGGCCACGATCTGGGACATACACCATTCGGGCACATCGGAGAGGACGCCCTTTCCAAGTACCTTCCCGGCAAGTTCAGTCACAACGAGCAGAGCCTCAGGGTAATCGACTTGCTCGAGTATGACGGCAGGGGGTTGAACCTCACATGGGAGGTACGAGACGGGATACTGAACCACACGGGAGATGGGATACCTTCCACGATAGAGGGCGAGATTGTCCGCCTCGCCGACAGGATAGCGTATATAAACCACGACATCGATGACGCCTTGAGGGCGGGGATCATCGCCCCCGAGGACCTCCCGGCGGAGCCGATACGAGTGCTTGGCTTGCATCCTGCGCAGCGTATCGATGCCCTGGTGCACAATGTTGTTGAGAACAGTATGGCTTCGGATACCATAAGGTTGAGCGATGAAGCCTGGTCGCTCATGGACGAGTTGCGCGAATTCCTCTTCGACAGGGTCTACATAGGTTCCGTCGCCAAGGCCGAGATGGAGAAGGCGGTGAGGATCCTTCAGACTCTCGGTGACTACTATTTCGAGCATACCGAGTTGTTGCCACCCGAGTACCGGCCGAAGGATGACGATGAGCTGGCGGTCAAGATCTGCGATTACGTTGCCGGCATGACCGACCGGTATGCCCTGATGAAATACGAGCAGCTGTTCCTTCCCCGTTCCTGGATGGTCGAGTAAGGGGTTGGCCAGGTTTTGTCGGGTCAATGCGGTAAAATTGCAAGGAGTTTTCACGTCTTAAGTAGAAAAAACCTATCAGACAGGCCGCGCATCTACATGATTATTCCCGAGAGGTAGAGTTGTCCCCCGGAGGCAGGATCAAGGATTCCGACGTCGATGCGGTGCGGGAGCGCACCGACATCGTCGGGCTCATATCTGAATACGTCCCGCTCAAGAAGTCCGGACGGGAATACAGGGGCGCATGTCCTTTTCACCAGGAAAAAGACCCGTCTTTCTACGTCAACCCGTTAAAAAGTGTCTACTTCTGCTTCGGGTGCAAAGCCGCCGGGGGCGTCTTCAACTTCATCATGCAGGCGGAGGGCCTCAACTTCAACGACGCGGTGGAGCGGCTGGCCGACAGGATCGGCTACCAGCTCTCCCATGAGGCCGCGAGTCCCGACGACACAAGAAGGCGTACCGAGAGAGACCGCCTCTATGCGCTCAACCAGACGGCCGCTGATTATTTCCATTACATTCTCAGGGAGACTGAGGGCGGCAAACAAGCGCTTTCATACCTGGCGGAACGCGGGTTGGAGGAAGGTCTCGTCGATGCATTCCACCTCGGGTTCGCCCCCGCGGGCTGGGACAACCTGAGCGCTTTTCTCGTCAAGAAGGGCTATAACGAGAGGGAATTGGTGACGGCAGGGGTCGCGAAGGAGCGCCCCCGGGAACAAAAAGACGGTCGCGGCGTTTACGATGTCTTCCGAAACCGCATCATCTTCCCCATCATGGACCACCGAGGCAGGGTGATCGCGTTCGGGGGGCGGCGAATGGGGGAGGGAACGGCCCAAGGTGAACCGAAGTACCTCAACTCACCCGAGACCCCTGTATACCGGAAGGGCAGAACGCTCTACGGATTCTACCAGGCGCGGACGGCCATACAGGATGCAGGCGAAGCGGTCGTCGTGGAGGGCTACACAGACCTCCTGGCGCTCTGGCAGGCCGGCATCACGTCCGTAGTCGCGACCCTCGGCACCGCAATGACGGAGAACCATTTTGAGCTTCTGAACCGGTTCTGCGACAGGGTCTATCTCGCTTTCGACGCGGACAGGGCCGGGGTGGACGCGGCCCTGCGCCCGATCGAGTTCTGGAACAGGTTCAAGGTCGAGGTCATGGTGGTCACGCTTCCCGAGGGAGAGGATCCCGCCTCTCTCGTCGAGAAAGGCGGAGCCTCCGCTTTCAGGGGATTCCAGGACAGGGCCGAACCACTACTCGATTTTGCAGCCCGTAAGAAAATCGAGGGCTGCGACACTTCGACGCCGCTCGGCCGCCGAAGGGCAATGGAGGGATGCGTACCTATAATAGCCAAAGTCTCGAGTGAGGACATGCGGCCGGTCCGGAACGACCTGTTGCGAAAGGTAGCGGGCCAGCTCGACATGCCGCTTGAAACGGTGGAGGTCTATATGAGGGAAGCGTCCCGGCTGTCCGGCAGGCCGGCCGAGCGCGGCGCCGGCGTAGAGATCCCCGCCATGTGGCAGAAAGTCGAGAAGGAAGCCCTGAGGGTCCTTCTTCACGACCCGGAAGCGCTGATCGAGCACGACTACCTGGACTCGGACTACTTTTCAGATGAGAGTTACAAGAAAATCTTCGAGAAGTTAAAGGAAATCTCAGTCTGTGACGAAGATGTTCTGAGAGCCGATTTCAACTCCATCATGTCTCGATTCGTCGAAGGCATCGAGGATGAGCGCCTGCGGAGCATCTTGACCGAACTCTTGATCGAGCCGCCCCCGCAGTCAAACCCGGGGTACGAGGACAAGGTGTTTGACAGGCTGAGTTACCTGTTCTTCAAGAAGCGTAAGGGCAGGATCGAGTTCGAGATGACGAGGGTCAACAAGGAGATTGAGCCCAAGAAGTACGACGCGCTCTGCAATCAACTGCTCGAGCTGGACCAGGTGATAAAGGAACAGTTTCCATACGACCACCGTTAGCGTTAATACAGGTGGCAAGTGTAACGGGCGCCGGAGGGCCTAGGTGGTGACTTATTTCTGATGTCGGATGAATTGAAAGAGCTTGACATAGACGAAGTGCGCGAGCTCACAGTGTGGGGAAAAGAGAAAGGTTTCCTTACCACCGACGAGATCGTTGAGCGCTTGAAGACGGTCGAGCTCACACCGGACCAGGTCGACAGCGTGTTCGTTCTCCTGGCCGACAGCGGCATAGAGATAACGGACGAGGCGGTCGACGAGATCAAGGAGGAAATGGAGGCGGAGAGCAGGGGGACCCCGGCCAAAGCGATTCAGGGGGCGCTCGACCTGTCCGTGCAGCCGGCGACCAATGACCCTGTCCGCATGTACCTGAAAGAGATAGGCAAAGTGTCTCTCCTGACAGCCGAGCAGGAAGTATCGCTGGCGAAGCGGATCGAGGCGGGGGAGGAGGCCTCCATGCGCCTCACCTCGGATGAGAAACTCAAAAGCAAGGACATCGAGAGACTCCGCGACTTGGAAGAGGATGGCCTCGAGGCCAAGCGGAAGCTGGTGGAGGCGAACCTGCGCCTCGTCGTGAGTATCGCGAAGAGGTACGTGGGAAGGGGCATGCTCTTTCTGGACCTCATCCAGGAGGGCAACCTGGGGCTCATCCGTGCGGTCGAGAAGTTCGACTACGAGAAAGGCTTCAAGTTCAGCACCTACGCGACCTGGTGGATACGCCAGGCCATAACACGCGCCATAGCGGACCAGGCGCGCACCATCCGCATTCCGGTGCACATGGTCGAGACCATAAACAAACTGGTCAGGGTCCAGCGCCAGCTCCTCCAGGACCTCGGTCGTGAGCCCTTGCCCGAGGAGATCGCGGACGAGATGGAGCTTTCCCCCGAGAGGGTGCGCGAGATATTGAAGGTCAGCCAGGAGCCGGTCTCGCTCGAGACCCCGATCGGCGAGGAGGAGGACAGCCACCTGGGCGATTTCATCGAGGACTCCGGGGCGGTCGTCCCGGCCGACGCCGCGGCCTTCAAGCTCCTTCAGGAACAGCTCGAGGAAGTACTCGATGACCTCAACACAAGGGAGAAGCGCGTCATCCAGCTCCGTTTCGGTCTTCTCAACGGCCAGCCCCATACGCTTGAAGAGGTTGGACGTGTCTTCGGTGTCACGCGCGAACGCATACGCCAGATAGAGTCCAAGACCCTCTCAAAGCTCCGGCACCCTTCAAGGAGCGGGAAGCTCAGGGACTACATCGAGGAATAACGGACCGTAATACTCATGCCTGCCACAACAGGGACGAGGAGAAAGAGCATGCCTCGATGCTGCTCGAGTGGCTGAGGCGGAGAGACCCGGCCTTTTCACACGAACTGAAGGATTATCTCTTCACCGAGGGCGACATACTCGAGCTCGAGAAAGAAGGGTAGTGACAACAGGACTCGACAGAGAAACGCTCGAAGGACTCTATGACAGGTACAACCGCAGAGAGTTCGTACACCCCGACCCGCTTGAGTTCCTTTATGACTATGACGAGCTAGCCGACCGTGAGATCGTCGCGCTCATCGCTTCATCGCTCGCGTACGGGAAGGTCGCGCAGATTATAAAGAGCGTGGCGGCCGTCCTCGAGCGGATGGGACCGGCACCCGCCGTCTTTCTCCGGGCCTCTTCTCCCCGCTCGCTCGAGATGAAGCTGTCCGGCTTCAAGCACAGGATGACGACCGGGAGGGACCTGGCACGTGTACTGACGGGAGCGAAGACGGTGATCGAGCGTCACGGTTCGCTCAACGCCTGTTTCACCTCGAAGATGAATGCAGGTCACGAGACCGTGATCCCCGCGCTGTCGTCTTTCGTGGCAGAGGTATCGGGCGAGTCGGGCGGCTCCTGCGAGTTCCACCTGCCTTCGCCGGATGGAGGCAGCGCGTGCAAGAGACTGAACCTGTTCCTGAGGTGGCTTATCAGGAAAGACGAGGTCGATCCCGGCGGTTGGAAGGGCGTGCCGCCCTCCAGGCTTGTGGTCCCCCTCGACACGCACATGCACAAGATCTGCTACAAGTACGGCATGACGAAGCGGAAGCAGGCGGACCTCGGCACGGCGCTCGAGATAACGGCGAGATTCAGGGAGATCGCGCCCGATGATCCCGTGAGATACGATTTCGCTCTCACCAGGCTGGGGATAAGGGAGGATGCTTCCTTCGACCAGATCTCAGGTTGACCCAAATCTCGCAGGCGCCGCACGGCGGGCGGCAGACGTGCGGCATCAATCACGGCAATTGTCTTATTACCTATTGACGTTGCTCAATGCTGTAAGATTTCCTATGTGGTATTTCTTATCGGTAAAAAGGGGGGATCATGGCTGAACTGAAGGGATCAAAGACCGAGGTAAACCTTCTCACCGCTTTCGCGGGCGAGTCGCAGGCGAGGAACCGCTACACCTACTTCGCGAGCCAGGCGAGGAAGGACGGCTTCATCCAGATTGCGGACATCTTCGAGGAGACAGCCAACCAGGAGAAGGAGCACGCCAAGCGTTTCTTCAAGCAGCTCGAAGGCGGGGCGGTCGAGGTCAGCGCCGCTTTTCCCGCGGGCGTGATCGGCACGACGGGTGAGAACCTGAAAGCTGCGGCCGCCGGTGAGAACTACGAGTGGACGGAGATGTACCCGGGGTTCGCGAAGGTCGCGAGGGATGAGGGCTTCGAGGAAGCGGCAAAGATCTGGGAGGCCATTTTGGTCGCGGAGAGGCAGCACGAGAAGCGCTACCTGGGGCTTCTCGCTAACGTGGAGGCGGGGGCCGTTTTCAAGAAGGACAAGCCCGTCGTCTGGCGCTGCCGCAACTGCGGCTACCTGCACGAGGGCGCCGAGGCACCGGCAACCTGCCCCGCCTGCGCGCATCCCAGGGACTACTACGAGCTCCTTGCGGAGAACTGGTAGTAGTGAAAGAGTATTTTGCATAAAGACCATAACGAAAGGGGGAAGTGAAATGGCGGCACGATTTGATGTGTACGAGTGCGAGGTATGCGGACATATCGTGGAGGTGCTGCGAGAGGGCAAGGGCCAGCTTGTCTGCTGCGACCAGCCGATGAAGCTCCTCGAGGCGAACACCGTGGACGCGGCGGTCGAGAAGCACGTCCCGGTCGTCGAGAAAGCCGGGGGTGGGACAAAGGTGAAAGTGGGAAGCGTTCCCCACCCGATGGAGGCGGAGCACTGGATCGAGTGGGTCCAGGTCATCAACGACGGGACCTCCTACATGCGCTTCCTCAGCCCCGGCGATGGGCCGGAGGCGTTCTTCGGGATAGAGCCGGCGGGTGACATGATCGCCCGCGAGCACTGCAACCTGCACGGACTCTGGAAGGGATGATACCATGCTCGGAGAGAAGATGGAGGAAGCCCTCAACGGGCAGCTCAACGCTGAACTTTATTCCGCTTACCTGTACCTGTCGATGTCGGCATACTACCACTCAACAAACCTGCCCGGTTTCGCCAACTGGATGCGGGTCCAGTGGGCGGAGGAGCTCAAGCACACGCTGAAGTTCTTCGATTACATCGCGGAGAACGGAAGGGTGCTCCTGAGGCCTGTCGAGGTGCCGCCGGCAGAGTGGGATTCGGCGCTTGCGCCTTTCGAAGCGGCTTACGCTCACGAGCAAAAGGTGACAGGCCTGATCAACTCGCTCGTCGAGCTCGCCACCTCCCAGGGCGACGAAGTCACCCGCGATTTCCTTCAGTGGTACGTGGATGAGCAGGTCGAGGAGGAGGAGTCCGCATCCGAGGCGGTGGAGAAGATCAGGGCAGCCGCCGATTCCGCGGACGAGCTCGATAAACTGGATCAGGAATTCGGTCAGCGCAGATAGGGCTTACCGGACGGTATCCTGCAAGGTGAGGTGGTAGCATGAGCGGGCCTTTTGAAGCAGTAAAGATCAGCGACCACGTTTACTGGGTGGGGGCGATCGACTGGGGGATCAGGGACTTCCATGGATACTCGACCTTTCGGGGGTCCACCTACAACGCGTACCTGATCGTCGCCGACGATGTGATCCTCATCGATACCGTGAAGGCACCTTTCAAGGACGAGCTGCTTTCACGGGTAGCCTCAGTTACGGACCCCAGGAACATCAAGTACATAATCTCGAATCACTCCGAGATGGACCACTCAGGCAGCCTTCCCCGGGTGATCGCGGAGGTCGAACCCGAGAAGGTCTTCGCCTCGCCGAACGGGGTGAAGGCTCTCGCGGCGCACTTCCACATGGACCGCGAGATCACGGCGGTGAAAGACGGGGAGAGCCTGGCGCTGGGCGGCGTCAACCTCTCGTTCCTGGAGACCAGGATGCTCCACTGGCCCGACAGCATGGTGACTTACGTCGCGGAGGACAGATTGCTGTTCTCGCAGGACGGGTTCGGCATGCACCTTGCCTCGGCGGAAAGGTTCGCGGACGAGATAGATGAATGCGCGATCGTCGAGGAGAGCGCGAAGTACTACGCGAACATACTGACCCCCTACTCCGCTCTTGTGACCAAGTTGATCGAGAGGGTGGGAAGCCTGGGCATCCGGATCGATGTACTATGCCCGGACCACGGCCCCATCTGGCGCAAGGATCCTGGCAAGATAATAGGGCTCTGGGGCAAATGGGCGGAGCAGGCCCCGACGATGAAAGCGCTGGTGGTCTATGACACCATGTGGGGGAGCACCGGGAAGATGGCGCGGGCCATCAGCGAGGGCCTCGTCGGTGGCGGCGCGGCGGCGTCGGTGATGCCGCTTCACTCCTGCCACAGGAGCGATGTCGCGACGGAGCTGTTGGAGGCCGGGGCGCTGCTGGTCGGAACTCCCACCATCAACAACAACATTTTTCCGACCGTCGCCGACGTCCTCGCTTACCTCAGAGGCCTCAAGTTCAGGAACCTCGTCGGCGCGGTGTTCGGCTCGTACGGTTGGAGCGGTGAGGGCCACAAGCTCTTGAATGATGAACTCGCATCGATGAAGGTGGAGATCGTGGCCGACCCCATGGCGGTCAACTACGTTCCGGACGGCGAAGCGCTTGACAGGTGCCGCGGGCTCGGGCTCGCGGTTGCGGAGAAGCTGAAGGAAGTGGTCAAAGGTGGAAGCTGAGCTCGACCCCAAGGCTCTCTGGAGCTGCAGCTACGGGCTCTACGTCGTGACATCGTGTCACGAGGGCAGGGCGAACGGCCAGATAGCCAACACGGTCATACAGGTCACGGCCGAGCCGCCGCGCATCGCGGTAGCAATAAACAAGGACAACTACACCCACGAGTTCATCTCGAACAGCGGCGTCTTCGCGGTGTCGGTGCTCTCCAGCACCACCCCGATGCCGTTCATCGGGAGGTTCGGCTTCAGGACGGGCATGGAATTCGACAAGCTCTCGGGCGTCGAGCAGGAGGAGGGGGCGACCGGCTGTCCTGTTGTCACCGAGAACGCGGTCTCGGTTTTCGAGGGGCGGGTCAGGGACAGGGTTGACGCCGGCACGCACACCGTCTTCATCGCGGACGTGGTAAGCGGCAGGGTCATAAGCGAAGGGAAGCCATTGACCTACGCGGAGTACCACGCGATGAAGGGCAAGGCCCCCAAGAACGCGCCGACGTACAGAGGGCCCGAATTTGAAGAGAAGAAGGAGAAGGCGAAAGGGGAAGGCAAGATGCAGAGGTACGTTTGTAACGTGTGCGGATACATATATGATCCCCAGGAGGGGGACCCGGATAACGGAGTGCCCGCCGGGACCCCGTTCGAGGATCTACCGGACGATTGGGTCTGTCCCGTTTGCGGAGCGGCCAAGGACGAGTTCTCGCCGGAGTAGGGGCCTCCTGCAGCACCGGCTATCGGGGTGATCAGCGCGACATCCATATTGGCTGTTGACATCTCTGTATAGTTGGGAAACGCGAACAGGGAGGTAAGGGAATACCTGTCAGGGACGAGGTTCTCTGAACTGGCTTACGTCTGCGGGGGGAAGAAAGATGACGGTTAGGAATATGGTGAGGATCGACGAGGAGAAATGCGACGGCTGCGGTGAGTGCGTGACGGCCTGTGCCGAAGGGGCGATCCAGGTTATCGACGGGAAGGCCCGGCTCATCAGCGAGACCTACTGCGACGGGCTGGGCGCGTGTCTCGGTGAGTGCCCCCGGGACGCGATCACGATAGAGGAGCGCGAGTCGGAGGAGTTCGACGAGGAAGCTGTCCGCCGGCACCTGGAGGAAGAGAAGAGCGGCACGCTCGAGTGTGGCTGTCCCGGGTCCGCTTCCCAGGTCATCGAGAGGTGCGAGCTGCAGGACAAGAAGGGAGAGACTTCCTATGAAACCGCGGTTCCGTCGCAACTGGGCAACTGGCCGGTGCAGATACAGCTGCTTCCCGCAAAGGCGCCTTATTTCGAAGGTGCCAGCCTCGTCATAGCTGCGGACTGCGTCCCGTTCGCCTACGCCGACTTCCACCGCAAGCTTCTCGAGGGAAAGGCACTCCTCATAGGATGCCCCAAGCTCGACAGCGCCGACTTCTACCGCAAGAAGCTCGCGCAGATATTCATCCAGAACGACATCAAGTCGATAGATGTTGTCTACATGGAGGTGCCGTGCTGCTTCGGGCTCGTACATCTCGTCCACGAGTCGCTGAAGGAATCGGGAAAGGATATCCCTCTCACTCTCATCAAGGTCGGTATACGGGGCGATATCATCGAGACCATGCAGGCAGGGCATGGCGGTGAGGGATAATGGCCGATACCATTTGCCCCGGCCAGAACACCCTGTTCTGGAAGCCCGAGGATATCTTCGAGACCCCGTGCCCGGTCTGCGACTACCCGGTCGAGTTCTTCAAGGACGACGTGTCGCGCAAGTGCCCCAAGTGCGGCTTCAGGTTCCCTAATCCCCGGCTCGACATGGGCTGCATGGAGTGGTGCCAGTACGCCGACAGGTGCGCCGCCGCGATAGGCGAGGGGCAGCCGCCCGGGATACCACCACAGGAGGCAGGCGAATGATAAACGTCATCGATTACAACAAAGCGCAGGAAGCAGAGACGCCTCACGGTGTAAGCGTCAGGAAGCTCTTCGAAAGCGAGCACGCGCAGGTGATCGAGATCATGCTCAAGCCGGGTGAAGGCCTCAAGAAGCACATCACGCCCGTTGATGTCTTTTTTTACGTCCTGGAGGGGACCGGGTTCGTAGAGATAGGTGACGAGCGGGCGGCGGTCTCGCGCGACATGCTTGTAGAAAGCCCCGGGGGAATCCCTCACCGCCTCGCGAACGAGAGCGACGCGGATTTCAGGTTCCTGGTAGTAAAGACCCCGAGGCCCACCACCGCCACCCGCCTGCTCTAGGCGACGCCGTTCTCTGCACACGGGCGTTGCCCCCGCCCACCACGTTCCTTATAATGTGATGCAGCCGTAAACGGTGAGATTTCATCGACGATCCCCGGTAGCTCAATCGGTAGAGTAGGCGGCTGTTAACCGCTTGGTTGCAGGTTCGAATCCTGCCCGGGGAGCCAGACAGACGATAACCTCCCGGACTCGAACCTGGGGGTTTGTTTTTACGGGGGGAGAATCCCCCCCCGTAACCTATTAGCGATGGCCGGCAGGGGTAGCACCAGACAGGTCTAGCGAGGCTCGAGCCTGAGTGTACTCTCCAGGTTCTCGAGTATTTTCTCCCTCGAATATGGGAATGGGAAGTACTCCACCCTGTACCATACGGGGAAGTGGTCCTTGTAGTGCCTGCTGAGCCTTTGCCCCGACTGTCCCATGTCGAGCACGATGCGCGAGTTGTCGAGGTCGGAGAAGTCCAGCACCATCCTCAGGACCGGCCCGGCGTATGCCGAGTGGTCGTCAGGCCTGGGCAGCATCGACATGTCGCCCGAGCCGCCCAGTGCCCCCCTGGAGTGAACCTGGGTGATGCTGTCGCTCGCCGGGTTGGAGGGACGCACCGTGCTCCCGTCGCCGTCCATCGGGACCGGGCCGATGTTGAATATCCTGTTCAGCGGCCAGAAGAGGCCGAGCGGGTACTTGAACGTGAGGCGGTGGACCTCCCCCCACTTCCACTCGGACTGTTCCCCTGTCCCGAAGACAGCCTCCAGTTCTTTTACGCCCTCCTCGAGCGAGTCGAGGAGGACCTCATCGAAGGAACCGCGCCCGGGCGGGAGCCAGAACCCGTCGCCGGCGTCGAGTATGTTCTCCACCGCGAGATCGACGGTGGTCCAGTTGGTAATATACTCGTTGAAGAGCGGGCTTCCCAGGCGGTGCTTCAGGACCATCTCCCGCAGGTGCTTCCATGAGTAGAAGCATATAGTCATCGCGACGGATTCTTTATCCGCGCGGAAGTCCCATCCCTTGAGGCTCTCCAGGGCGCTCGCCGCCGCGGGTGACAGCTCGCGGGAGGAAACCGAGCCGCCTCCGGGGGCGAGCGCAGCGGACACAGCCATGATGACCATCCGCGCGAAGTGCCTTCCCGGGTAGGTGAGGATGTCCCCGTGGATATCGCCCATGTCCTCGGGGGAGTGCTTTCCCTTCGACCGTATCAGCTCGGAGATCCTCGCGTTGCGGTACGGAGCGTTCCATTCCTTTGAAATGAGCTCGGGGTAGCCCTCACTCGTCGCCTTGGAGTTGGCCGTGGCTATGAAACCTTCCTCGGGGTTGAACGCCCTCGGCATTCTCTCGAAAGGAATCGTCCCTTCCCATTCGCACTCTGAGCTCCGCCCGTCGCAGGGGATTGTGCCGTCGCCCTTGCGCCTGACGGGGACCTTCCCGATCGCCAGGTAACCGATGTTGCCGTCGATGTCTGCGTAGACCTGGTTCGAGCAGGGCCCCAGAAAGTCCTCCATAGGGGAGGCGAACTCCTCCCACGACCTCGCCCTGCACTGCCTGAGCATGGCGCTTACCGCGTCCGGGTGAACCTCGTTGCTCATCCAACGCAGCGCGAGGCCCTTGTTACCCTTGCGCCTTATGATGGGGCCGTGCCTGGTGACGAGGACGCGCAGCCTCTTGGGCTTTGAGAACCGCACCTTGACCTCTTCCTCGATCACCTCCGCCTCGAGCCACTCCCCCTCGTAGAGATAGCGGCTAGAGTCCTCCGACTCGAACGTCTCCACGTAGAGGTCGATGGTGTCGGCGTCGAGGTTGGTCAAGGCCCAGCCGCAGTAGCCGTTGTGGCCGAAGACGACCGCGGGCAGGCCGGGGAAGCCCGCCCCCGCGACGTCGAAGCCGGGGGTCTTCAGGTGGAACATATAAAGAAGGCCGGGGGCGTTGTGCTGCATGTGCGGGTCCGACGCGAGAATCGGCTTTCCGGTGGTCGTCCTTTTGCCGCTTATCACCCAGTTGTTGGAGCCGTATCCCGCGACCGGGCCCAGGCCATCCATCCACTCGCCCCCACTCGTCCCGCTCTCGAAGCCCCAGTCTATCTCCTCGCCGGGCTGGAGGGTCTCTGCGGACACGCCGGGCCCGTCGGCCTTGCAGGGGGGGTTGTTGTACTCGGCTGTCTCGGGCAGCAACTGCCTGGCGCGCTCGATACCGAGGCTCCTGATGAGATTCTCGCGCATGATGTCGGACGTCCACCAGGTGTCGAGCAGCCATACCACGTACAGGAACGCCGACATGCAGTCCACCGGTGTCCACGGGTCGGGCCTTCCTCCCAGGAACATGAACTCGAACGGAAGGCGGTGTTTGCTTTGCGAGATGTACGAGTTGATGCCCTGTCCGAAGGCGTTGAGGAACTCCAGGGACTCCGGCTTCAGGGTGTGGGCGATCTTCTCGGCGGTACGTCCGATCCCGAGGGTCCTCACGAACCGGTCCATGGCGAGGCCCTGCGCGCCGACGAGCTCGGAGAGCCTGCCCCTGGCGAGCGCGAGCATCATCTGGATCTGGACCAGGCGGTCCTGCGCCATCACGAAGCCGAGCGCCCGGAAGCCGTCGAGATCGCTCTCGGCGAAGATGTGCGGCATGCCGGACCTGTCGTATATGATCTCCACGGGGGAATCGAGGCAGGGCAGCCGCAGGTTTCCCGAGTTCCGGGGCTTCGACAGGTAAAGCCTCGCGGACACGTATCCGGCAACGCCTCCGAGCGCTCCGGACAGCCCGAGGAACAAGTCTTTCTTGAGTTTTCCGTCACCGGCCATTTTTTTACCTCTTTCGCCAGGCGTGCGCGTAGAGTTCAAAGCGATGAAATCATAACACGCCGGTAGTGGCAGCCCAAACATGAAAAATGGCAAGAAAAGACCTGAGAGCCTGTTGCTTGAATACTACACCTGATTCGTCGGGTTTGCTTACAATGACGTCACTTTGTCGGTTCCTGGTCAAGCGGGTGATGGCTGGGAGCCTCCCGACCCTCGTCTGCCGGTAATGGCAATCCCTTGAGTCCTCCGACGAAGGCGGATATCCCCGTAATAAGGAGCGTTGAGTAGACAAAGACGCTGGAGGGTATAGCGAAGCGTCCCAGGGGGGACCGGGGTTTCTCTTGGAGGAGCGAACGGATGTGAGCGATGGTTCGAATCCTGGTCGGGGAGCCACAGATGTTTTAACCCGGCCTCTCAGGCCGGGAAATGCGGGCCTGAGAGGCCCGCCTGGATGTATAGGAAGTGCTAAGCGGAGAATGAAGTTGCCGATGTTCTTTGCCAGCACGAACATGGCGAGCCTGACCTGATTGGATGCGAACCAATAAAAGCCGGACGCCTCGATTAAACTCGGAAAGCGTGTCCCTTGTGTCGGACCGAGCAGAAAGGAGACGTCCTGTGAGAAAAGTCCATGTCGGGTCTTGAAGTCACTTTTCTGCATCTGGATCCTTGTCCACCCGGGGCAACCCGAAATGCAGAACAGTGACCTGACCCCGATGTTGCACCGGCTAGAAGAGCTCCAATTCCATGAACGGCTCGACGTCTCCCTTGAGCACTAGCTTGCCGCTCATGACGGCGCCCATCGGGTCCAGTTCCTGGTTGAAGAGGTCGACGAAATTCTGCTCCTCCCCGAGGACCGTGGCCGTGGGCTCGTCGACGGTGCCCATCTGCAGGGAGAGCTTGCCCTGGTTGGCGACGATCACCATGTCGTCGCCATCGGTGACCTTGAGCTGAATGGTCTGCCCCATGCACTTGCCCAGCTTCTCCTGCCTGTCGGGGTCGTTGTTCGCGGTCTCCAGCAGCTCACTGAGGACTTCTTTGAGGTCCGACATAACTACCTCCCCTGTCTCGATGCTCCTAGACGAGTTCCTTTATCGAATTGTAAATCCCGTTGGCGTCCAGCCCGTAGCGCTCGTACAAGTCGTCGGGTTGGCCGATGACCGAGTAGATATCTGGAATGCCCAGGCGCTTGAACTTGACCCCGACCCCGGCTTCGGCGATAGTCTCTCCGACCGCGCTTCCGAGGCCGCCGATGATGTTGTGCTCCTCCACGGTGATTACCTTGCCGGTCTCTTCCGCGGCCTTGACGATGACCTCAGTGTCGAGCGGCTTGATGGTGTGCATGTCGATTATCCGGGCATTGATGCCCTCTTTCTCAAGTTTGCGGGCGGCCTTGACAGCAGCCATCACGCATATGCCGCAAGCTATCACCGTAATGTCGTCTCCCTCGCGCAAGGTGTTGGCCCTGCCTATCTTGAAATCGAACTCGCCCTTGTAGACGATAGGCTCGGCCCCCCTCCCAAGCCTCATATAGATCGGGCCCTGGTAGTCCAGCGATTCGAGAATGGCCTTAGCGCAGCAATTTGCGTCCGCGGGTACGATGACGGTCATGTTGGCCATGCTCCGGGTGACCGCTATGTCCTCGGTCGAGTGGTGGGTCGTGCCGCCGTTGCCCATCGAGAGCCCTGAGTGGGTGGATATTATCCGCACGTTGAGGTTCGGGTAGGCGATGTCGGTTCGAATCTGCTCCGCGCACCGCAGCGAGGCGAAGACCGCCATCGTCGAGGCGAACGGCACCTTGCCACTCACCGCGAAGCCGGCAGCGGCCGCCATCATGTTCTGCTCGGCGATGCCGAAGTTGAAGAACCTCTCGGGGCATGACCTGGCGAAGTCGCCCGTCTTGTTGCTCATCATGAGGTCGGAGGTCAGCACGACTATCCGCTCATCAGTGGGGCTGAGCTCGGCGAGGATCTTGCCGTACATCTCACGCGTTGCGAACTTGTCGACGTCCAGCGTTGTCCAGGTGAATCCTTTCGGCATGACCCATCACCCCCTCTCCGGCCGGCAGGCTTCAAGCTCTCCTAACGCCTGCGCGATCAGCTCGTCGTCGCATCCGGCATAGTGCCATTCATTGGCGCCCTCCATGAACGACACCCCCTTGCCCTTGGTGGTGTTGGAGATTATGCACGTCGGCTTGTCTGCGTGCGATTCGGTCACCCTGTCGAACGCGTCCAGCAGCTGATCTAGGTCGTGGCCGTCGATGTCGTATACGTTCCACCCGAAAGCGCGCCACTTGTCCGCGAAAGGCTCGAGTGCCATTATCTCCTCGGTCGGTCCGTCTAGAGAGAAGCCATTCCTGTCGACGATGGCAGTCAGGTTGTCGAGCTTGAAATGGCTCGCCGACATCGCCGCCTCCCAAACCATGCCCTCGTCGCACTCACCATCGCCCAGCAGGCAGAACACTCGCCAGTCCGCCCTGCCCAGCTTCCCGGACAGCGCCACGCCGACGGATATCGAGAGCCCATGCCCCAGGGATCCCGTGGACATCTCAATCCCGGGGATCTTGTTCATGTCGGGGTGCATCCCGAAGGGGCTATCCAGGTCGTTGAAGTTACACATCAACTCCTCGGGATAATAGCCGACATCGGCCAACACCGGGCAAAGGGCCAGGGCGCCGTGGCCCTTGCTCATGACGAACCTGTCGCGCTCGGGCCAGTCCGGGTTCTTGGGGTCGTACTTCAAGACGTGATAGTAGAGGGCCACCAGGACCTCCACCATGGAGAGCGAGCCGCCGAGGTGGCCGCCACCCGCCGTCGCGCTGAGCTCGATTATCTTCTTGCGGATGTCAACCGCCTTGTTCTGGAGCTCCAACGTTTCACCGTGCATGGAACATCACCCCTCGCTGCTCTTTATGAGGATCTTTATACTCTGCTGTTTCTTCTGCTCCTCGAAGGCCTCAACGACGTTTGAAAGGGGAAAGACCTTGGATATAAGCGGCTTCAGCTTCAGCTTGGGAAGTAGCGCCATCGTCCGGGGGAAGGTGTAAGGGGACATGAACACGCCGCGTACGGTCATCTCTCTCGAGTACAGGTCGAACGGCTTGATGGGGAGCTCGAAATTCATGGGGTACACCGCGAAATAGACCATGGTGCCGCACTTGCCCACCAGGTCCATCGCGGCCTTGGCCGACTCGAGCGCGCCGGACGCCTCGATGACGGTGTCGAAGCCCCGGTTGCCGGTCGTCTTCATTCCGACGGCCCAGAGGTCCTCCGTCAGAGGGTCGAGCGCAATGTCGGCGCCCATCTCCAGGGCCAGGTTCCTCTTCGACTCGACGGGGTCAACGACAACCACGCTCGACGCGCCGCCCAGCAGGGCGAGCTGGAGCAGTATCTGCCCGATGCCCCCCAGCCCCAGTATTGCCACCGAGGAACCTTCTTGTATGTTGGAGAGGTCGATCCCGCGCAGGCAGACGGAGACCGGCTCCGCCAGGCAGCCTTCCTCGAAGCTCATCGAGTCGGGCAGCTTGAACACCTGCTGCTCGTGCCACACGACGTACTCGGCCATGGTGCCCGGCGGGAACAAGACCGCGAGCTTCAGGCAGTAGTGCTCCTGCCCGTTACGGCAGTAGTCGCAGACGCCGCAGTAACGCACCGGGTTGCCGGTCACCCGGTCGCCCACCTTCAGGCCCTTGGTAATGGCCTGGTCGCCGAGCTCCACCACGGTCCCCGACACCTCGTGTCCCATGACCCTTGGGGGGTAGGAGACGGGAAGCTTTCCTGAGACTATGTGTGGGTCGGAGCCGCATATCGACGTGTACTCGACCTTGATCTTCACGTCCTCATGCCCGACCTCCGGCTCGGGCACGTCGTCGACCTCCAAGACGTTCTTTTTCTTCCAGACCGCGGCTTTCATGGCCAGACCCCCTTTAATCCGACATCCCCTATATGCCGCTTCCAGCGCCGACATTCTAACATGATTCGAGCCTTGACAGGTATTGTAGAAGCTGACGATCCCATCAGGAGAGGACGACATGTTGGCGACGACAGACCCGATTCGTGGGAAGAGCTCTCCTTGATGCCACTCGACCTTGAATGTCACCATTCTCGACCTTTTCGAAGAGGCGGCCCTGTGTGAGAAGTCGTGGTAGAAGACTCTTGGTTTCTTGGGAGGTCTTCCCACGGGTCCCGTCATGACACCTGCTATTTTATGAGCCCCGTACGGCGGTCGAGAAGCAGTCCGATTTGTTATTTTTGGCTTTCACACATTGGATTCCCGCCCCCTGGAAACTCGTATGAAGAATACGGGTCTACTTGTCCGTAAAAGTTCTATCTATTATCCTGCTGGGGGAGCCACAGATGTTTTAGCCCGGCCTCTCGGGCCGGGATGTGCGGGCCTGAGAGGCCCGCCTAAAGAATAGACAGGGGGAAATTAGATGTTCAACGGAATCTTTCACATCCCGGAGCCGCAGAACGAGCCAATTCTCGGCTATGCGCCGGGCAGCAGGGAGCGGGCCGAACTTAAGGCGAAGCTCGAGGAGATGCTCTCCAACCCGGTTGAGGTACCCAGCATCATAGGTGGCCGCGAGGTCAGAAACGGGGACCTCGTCACCATGACGGCACCCCACAACCACGAGCAGGTGCTCGGAACCTACCACCGCGCGGGCCCCAGAGAGGCGGAGATGGCGATCGACGCCGCCAACGAGGCAAAGGTGGCCTGGAGCGAGATGGACTGGTCCTCGAGGGCGACCGTGCTCCTCAAGGCCGCTGAACTGCTTTCCGGCAAGTACCGCCAGACGCTGAACGCGGCGACGATGCTGTGCATGAGCAAGACCTGCCACCAGGCGGAGATCGACTCGGCCTGCGAGCTTATCGACTTCTGGCGCTTCAACCCTTACTTCATGACAGAGGTCTACGACGACCAGCCGGTCTCCGCCAGGGGCGTGCTCAACTACATGGAGCACCGCCCGCTGGAGGGGTTCGTGCTCGCGCTTACGCCCTTCAACTTCACTTCGATAGCCGGTAACCTTCCAACGGCGCCCGCGCTGATGGGAAACGCCGTCGTGTGGAAGCCGGCTTCCGCCGCGGTGCTACCCGCCTACTACATCATGCAGATCCTCAAAGAGGCCGGGATGCCCGACGGGGTTATAAACATGGTACCGGGACCCGGACCCGTGGTGGCACCGCCGGTCCTGAACCACCTGGACCTGGGCGGGGTGCACTTCACCGGCTCGACGTACGTGCTCTCCACGATATGGCTCACCATCGGCTCGGATATCCGCAAGTACTACTCTTACCCGAGGATAGTGGGCGAGACGGGTGGTAAGGACTTCATCTTCGCGCACAGTTCGACCGACATAGAGGTGCTGGTCACCGGCATAGTGCGCGGCGCATACGAATATCAAGGCCAGAAGTGCTCGGCCCCGAGCCGTGTTTATATCCCTGATGATATCTGGCCCGTGGTCAAAAGCCGGCTGCTCGAGGAGATAGAGACGCTAAGGGTCGGCGACATCTGCGACTTTCGCAACTTCATGGGCGCCGTGATCGACAGGAACGCGTTCGAATCGATCAGCGGCTACATAGAGTTCGCCAGGGGTGACCCCAACCTCGAGATACTTTGCGGCGGGACCTGCGACGACAGCGAGGGGTACTACATCCAGCCCACTGTTGTGGAGACCGGGGACCCCCGCTCGAAGCTGATGTGCGAGGAGATCTTCGGTCCGGTCGTGACGGTCTACGTGTATCCTGCGAAGGAGTTCGAGAAGACGCTGGAGCTCTGTAACACGACGAGCCCATATGCGCTGACCGGCGCCATATTCGCCCAGGACCGGTTCGCTATCGTGAAGGCCGCTAAGGCACTCAGGGGTGCCGCGGGGAATTTCTATATCAACGACAAGCCGACCGGAGCCGTGGTGGGCCAGCAGCCGTTCGGCGGGTCGCGCGCATCGGGAACGAACGACAAGGCGGGCAGTTGGCTGAACCTGGAGCGCTGGATCTCCCCTCGTGCTATAAAGGAGACCTTCCTGCCGCCGACCGAGTACCGCTACCCGTTCATGGAGAGCGAGTAGGCATCCCTATCAAGGTTCGTCGGCGAGGTGCTCGATCGATGCAGCCGCCGCCTCGGCATCGATCCACGTCTTGAGCAGGGGGTCGCCGGCCGCTATAACCTCTTCTATCAGCGTGATCGTCTCTTCGCGGAGCTGGCGCTTGATCTTAGCGTATCCGCCGTGCGGCAGGCCCGCGAGGTACGAGGCCATCTCCTGCGCCCTCGGCAGCACCAGCTCCGGGGGCTGGAGCTCGTCAACGACACCGCCCGCCAGGGCTTCTTCGGGGCCGATCGTTATCCCGGTCAGCATCAGTCTCCGCGAGACCTGTGGCGCCAATCCCGACCTGACCACCTCCAGCGTGGCGATCGGGAAGGAGATACCGAGGCGGCTTTCGGTGACGCCGAGCTGGCAGGGCGAGCTCGTGCAGACCCTGTAGTCGAAGGCCATCAGTATGATAAAACCGCCCGCAATGGCATGGCCGTTGGCCGCCACGACCGTCGGCACCGGAAGGGAAAAGATGCGAAGAACGACGCTGTTCACCGCTTCGACCAACTGACGCTGCTCGGCAGGGTTGTAGCCGGGTATAACCTTGAGGTCAAGGCCCGCGGAGAGGCAATCCCCCTTTCCGGTGAAGACCACAGCGCGTACAGCCTCATCAGCTTCAAGGTAAGACAGGGCCTGGTCTAGATCGTCGAGTACTTTGAGCTCGATCGCATTGACCGGAGGGTTATCGAAGTACATGGTCGCGATGCCATCGGACTTCTCGACCCGGACTGTCCCTTTCTCATACATGTTCACCATTCCCCCGCGGAAGCTCGATTGTCTCTGTGACCTACGGTACAACATTATATGTCATGATAAGGTCTGAATGATTATGGCTGCAGTTCAAGGGCATGTCGTCTTTCCCGGCCTGGAACAGGCGGAGGTGAGCCATGGAATACGAGCCTACGCGACGCTCTGTCAGCAAGCACCCGGTCCCGGACTGGTACCACGACGCGAAGTTCGGGATATTCATCCACTGGTCGCTCTCGTCGGTGCCCGCATATGCCCCCAGGGACAGGGGCGACATAGTCGAGATACTCGAGAAAGAAGGGCCGACGGCTCTGATGGCGAACCAGCCGTATGCGGAGTGGTACCTCAACTCGCTCCGCATAGAGGGAAGCCCTGTACAGCGTTACCATTTCGAGAAATACGGAAGGGATTATCCCTACTTCGACTTCGCCGCTGAATTCAATGACTCACTTGGAGAGTGGGACCCGGATGACTGGGCCGACCTGTTCAAAGGGGTCGGCGCCCGGTACGTCGTCTTCGTGACCAAGCACCACGACGGCTTCCTCCTCTGGCCGAGTGAAAGGCCAAACCCCAGCAGACCCGACTACCATGCCACCAGGGACGTCGTCGGGGGACTCACGAACGCCGTCAAGGAGCGCGGGATGCGCATGGGGTTCTACTACTCGAGCGCGCTGGACTGGTCCTTCACGGATGAGCCGATAAGGGATTTTGCCGATCTACTGGTCAACGGGCCCGCCGACAGGCGATATGCCGGGTATGCGGAAGGCCACTGGCGCGAGCTGATAGACCGCTACGAGCCTTCGGTCCTCTGGAGCGATATCGGTTACCCGCCGGGGTCCGACCTCAACGCCCTGTTCGCATATTTCTATAACAGGTTCCCCGACGGGGTTGTCGATGACAGGTGGGCAGTGACGCCGAAGTACGCCAGGTGGTTCGTCAAGTCCTGGTTTGGGAGGCAGCTTGCGAACCGGATTGGCCGCCGCATGTTCATCAGCGGAAAGACGACGCCGGTCATGACCCACTGCGACTACGTCACGCCGGAGTACGCCACATTCAGCGAGATCAGGGAGAAGAAGTGGGAGTGCGTTCGCGGCATGGGCAAGTCCTTCGGATACAACCGCGAAGAGGTTCCAGAGGATTTCATAACGGTCCCGGAGCTCGTCAGGCTGCTCGTCGATATCGTCAGCAAGAACGGGAACCTGCTTCTGAACGTGGGCCCGATGCTGGGCGGGACCGTTCCGGAGATCCAGAGGGAACGCCTACTCGGCCTCGGCGCCTGGCTCGATGTCAACGGGGATGCGATCTTCGGGACCCGGCCCTGGCTGAAAGCGGAAGGAGAGACCCGGGAGGGCATCGGCGTCAGGTTCACCGGGAAGGGTGAATCCCTTTATATAATCCTGCTTGGAACACCGGAGGGAGAGGTAATCACTATCAAGTCTATGAAGGCAGCTGCGGGCACGTCGGTCCGCCTGCTCGGCCACGATGGCGAGTTGGGCTCAAAGCAGGATGGAGCCGACATCAGGATTGAGCTTCCCGGCCCCCTGCCGGAGAGCCCTGCCCATGCTTTCGTTCTGACACCACGGCCGTCAGTATAGTCCGTCCACCAGCCAGGCCACGTTGGCAGCGAACCTGCGGACGGTATCGATCCCCTCCTGGTCGTCCCATACTTCCCCTGCTTCCCGTCCGAAGACCATGTTCCAGTAGGTCGAGCCGGCAATGATCATGTCGTTGATCAGGTAGAACATGAGCGTCTCCTGGATGGTCGCCGTATGGCCGCCGCGCCTGGCCACCACCACGGGCCCGCCCACCTTCCTCGAAAGGAAGTCGTTGCTGCTCTTTGAGACCATGCCGATCCTCTGCAATGCCGACATGAGAGCGCCGCGGGCCGTTCCGAAGTAGACCGGCGTGCCGATAATGAAACCCTGTGCGCTTTTCAATTTCTCGATGATCTCGTTCAGGCCGTCGTCCTGTGAGCACTCGCCCAGGGTCTCGCACTTCCCGCAGGCGATGCAGGAAAGGATTTTTTTCCCGGCGAGCGACACGACCTCCGCCTCCACGCCGTTCTCCTCGATAACACCGGCGCATTCGGCGAGCAGCTGAGCGGTGTTTCCCTTCTTGCGAGGGCTGGCGGACAGCAATAGTACCTTTTTCACCTTGTCACCTCCGTCATGTAACATTACGTCATTATTTCGCATACGGTGCCAGGGCGCACCGCGTTCGTATCCGGTACCTCCTTCTGAGGTTACTTAATTGTCCAATTCCTTTTTGTCTTGGCTCATCGATTTCCCCTGACGCTTTCCGAAGTGTCTAGATATCCATATTATAAATGCATAAAAGCAATCAACGCGGTGGTAAGAAAGGAGCTTTCAAGATGAAAAGGAGAAACTGGTATCTGTTACTTGGGTTTGCGCTCGTCGCACTCTCGGTAATCCTTTATGCCGTACACTATGCCATATTCAGGAACTCGCACCACATATTCATCTACATGCTGGGCGACATGGCCTTTCTCCCGCTCGAGATCCTCTTCGTGACCCTGATCGTCGCCGGTCTCCTCGACGAAAGGGACAAGAGGGTGGCTCTCGAGAAGATGAACATGGTCATCGGAGCGTTCTTCAGCGAGGTTGGAACGGAGCTTCTAAGGGCGATCTGTACCGTGGCTCAGGGGTCGGAGGAGAGGAGAGAGCTGTTCTCGGTCAGCGGCAAATGGACTGACAGTGATTTTCGGGCGATGAGCGAGGCTCTTGGAAAGCAGGAGTTCAAGGTAGACAGCAAGGAGGTGAGTCTGGAGGATGTCAGAAGCTTGCTCGTCAGGAAAAGAGATTTCATGGTCCGGCTGCTGGAGAACCCGCTTCTTTTGGAACACGAGACTTTCACCGACCTCCTCTGGGCCGTATTCCACCTCACCGATGAGCTTGACCTCAGGGCCGACCTCGCGGGGCTGTCGGACGCCGATTACGCGCACCTTTCGGGCGACCTCGGGAGGGCTTACAACCTGCTCGTTCGGGAATGGCTCCTGTACATGAGGCACCTGGAGAAGAGCTATCCTTACCTTTTTTCGCTCGCGGTCAGGCTGAACCCGTTCAACCCGGACGCGTGCGCCGAGATTATGTAGCAGGATGCTGCAATAATGTTTGCCGGTAATTTGTCTTTACTTTATCGCGAATATATAATTTTCCTCATCTGCGCCGGGGTTGTTTTGGGAGAAAAGGAGGAAGGATGAAAGGTAAACGGAGATTGGCAGCAGTGACGCTCATGCTCGTGGCCGCTCTGGTTCTGGCGGCGCTGGCGGTCGGCTGCGGTGGCACAACAACGACCGGGGCCAAGGTCACCACCCTCAAGCCAGGAACCCTGATGATGGGCAGTGATACGACTTACCCGCCTTTTGAGCTCATGGAGGGGGACAAGGCCGTCGGGTTCGACGTCGATATCGCGACGGAGATGGCGAAGCGCTTGAACGTCAAGCTTGACGTGATCCCCACCGCCTGGGACGGGATTATCCCCGGCCTGAAGTCAGACAAGTACGACATCATCATGTCCGCCATGACGATAACCCCTGACAGGTCGAAGGAAATTTCCTTCTCGGATCCATACATCGATTCCGACCAGTCGATAGCAGTGAAGATCGGCTCCCCCATCAAGACCGAGGCCGACCTCAAAGGCAAGGTCATAGGCGTGCAGATAGACACAACGGGCCAGATGACGGCCGAGAAGATGACCGGACTGAAGGAGATCCGCAAGTTCGATACCATACTGCTCGCTTTCGAGGACCTGGAGATGGGCAGGATCGACGCCATCATCAATGACTACCCGGTAAACGCCTACTTGAGCCAGAAGAGGGGCAAGGCCGAAGTGGCCCAGAAGATAAAAACGGATGAGAAATACGGTATCGGTGTGAAGAAGGACAACAGCCAGCTGCGCCTCGCCATCGACGACGAGCTCAAGAAGCTGAAGGAAGACGGCACGTACGATACCATCTACAAGAAGTGGTTCGGGACCTCCAAGACAACCTGATCACTAGCAAAAATAATCGTACGGGCAAGGTGTTAGTCTGTGGGCCTGCATTGGACATGCAGGCCCACACGCGTAAAGGAGTGCATTTTGAAACGCCGCACCCATAACGGCGAGGAGACAGGAGAGTCCCTGGCCCCGGAGCCCCGGATACAGGTGAGGAGATGCCGGAAGGCGACTGCCTCCCTTGTGTTCGGCATCGGAGCGCTCTCGTTCCTACCGGGGATCGGGGCGGTCCTGGCGATCGTGTATGGCGCGCTCGCAAAAAGGGAGATAAAGCGCGACGAGCTGGAGCTGAGGGGCTCGAAGTGGGCGACCGCTGGCATAACCCTGGGAATACTGGGGATCGTCCTGCCACTCGTGGCACTTGGCCTCTATCTCAGTAGTGACAAGGTCAGGGCCTTATTCAAGGAGTTCATCAACCTCAGGATCCTCAAGGAATCGATGCCTTACCTCTTGAGGGGCCTGCTCGTCACCATAAAACTGGCCGTGGTATCCGAGGTATGTATCCTCTTCTTCGGACTTTTCGTAGCACTTATCAGGATATCCCGCATCAAGGTCTTACGGGCTGTTGCAGCTGTTTACATAGACGTCATACGAGGCATGCCTCTCCTCCTACAAATATTTATAATCTACTTCGGGCTCGGTTACCTCGGCCTGAACCTCTCCCGGTTCACGGCGGGCGTCCTGGCGCTGACCATCTGCTACGCGGCCTACGAGGCGGAGATATTCAGGGCGGGGATCGAGTCCATACACAAGGGCCAGATGGAAGCTGCGCGGTCGCTCGGGATGGGGTACCTGAAGTCGATGCGCTACGTCGTCCTGCCGCAGGCCGTCAGGCGGGTCATCCCGCCGCTCTCGAACGAGTTCATAGCACTGCTAAAGGACACCGCCCTCCTTGCAGTGATCTCGGTGCCTGAGGTCTTCCAGAGAGGGCGGGAACTGATGGGGTTCAAGGCGAACGTGACGCCGCTTATTGGCGTGGCCATCTGCTACTTGATCATAACCCTTCCCCTCATGAGAGTAGTACAGTATGTTGAGAAGAGTCTTTCGAAGACCGACTGAGGAAAGTGCATGATACGCATAGTCGGACTTTACAAGCTGTTCGGTGAGCACGAGGTGCTCAAGGGCATCAGCCTCCACGTCAAGCCCTCGGAGGTGGTCGTGGTAGTGGGGCCAAGTGGCTCGGGCAAGAGCACCATGCTGAGGTGTATCAACGGCCTGGAGCACGCGAGCGCCGGCCATATCTATGTCGAGGGTACAGACATCACCGACCCCCAGGTCGATATAAACGAGGTGCGCCAGAAAGTGGGGATAGTCTTCCAGAGCTTCAACCTCTTTCCCCATCTCACGGCCATGCACAATGTCACCCTCGCCCCGCTCAAGGTCAAGAAGATGCCGCAGGACGAGGCGAATGAAAAAGCCCTTCAGCAGTTGGACAGAGTCGGCCTGAAATACAAGGCGGATGCTTATCCCGCGCACCTGTCCGGGGGGCAGCAGCAGCGGGTCGCCATAGCGAGGGCGCTTGCGATGGACCCTGACGTCATGCTCTTCGACGAGGTGACGTCCGCCCTGGACCCCGAGCTCGTGAAAGAGGTCCTCGATACGATGAAGGGCCTGGCCCAGGAGGGGATGACGATGGTCGTGGTCACTCACGAGATGGGGTTCGCCAAAGAGGTCGGGGACCGCATGATATTCATGGACGAAGGGCTGATCGTGGAAGAGGGCAAGCCTGAGGACGTTTTCACCAACCCGGTGCACCCCCGCACGAAGGAGTTCTTCTCAAAGATCCTGTCTCATATCTGATCTATTCGCTTTCACCCCAGGAATACGAAAGTGCGCCCTTGGCGTTCTTTCCAACGGCGATGGCGGCCCGCACGTCCCTGCCGAATGCGATGGCGCCCCTGCTCTTCAGGCCAATAGAAATCGCGCCGGCCGCTCTAATGATCCCGATCGAGACCGCCCCCACGGTGATGAGACCAACGGCCACGGCGCCTGATGCCAACAGACCGAAGGCTACCCTGCCGTTCGCCACCACCCCTACGGCGGTATCGCCGGAAGCTATTATCCCGAGCCTGAACCCATCCCCACTGTTGATTATCCTCATCCCGACCTCGATTCATGAAGTGCTATTTATTGATAAGACATCAGCATAAAGTAGAATATTACAAGTGCTGATGCCCATCAATCGGAAACGGTCGCGGAGGGTCAACAAGCCGAGGGGCGCGCATCCCGGCGGGACGTGCCGTATAGGTGAGGTCGTGAACACAGACCTCGAGACGGAGGTCAAGAACCTCTTTGTCTGCGACGCTTTCGTCATCCCCGATTCCCTGGCTGCCCCCGTCGTCATCACCATCGTGGCTCTGGGAAAGAGGCTCGCGGACCACATCCGGCTAATAGCGTAAGATGCGCCGATATCAGGTTGATTATTCTCATTAACCTGCCCGGCGGATTGGCCTACGCTTGAGCCATGAAAAGGTTGAAGCCCTATCTGGGCCTTCTGATAATAGTGGCGATGATGGCCGGTGCGATTGCCTACGCGGTTGTGCGCAGCCGGAGCCCCGTGGCGAAAGTGACTTCTCCCGGCGGCAAGACCGTCGAGGTCACACCTACGGACAAGATGAGGGTCAGGACGGCGGAGGGCGCGCCAGACATAGACCCCGCCACCTACCGGCTCAAGGTATCTGGACTGGTCGAGAGGCCACTTTCGCTATCCTTAGATGAAATAAAGGCCTTGAAGGCCGAGGAGAGGCTTGTGGAGGTGCCATGCGTCGAGGGATGGACCGAGAAGGCTCTCTGGAAGGGCGCGCGCCTGGCCGATGTACTCGAGAAAGCGGGCCTCAAGGGGGACGCTGAGACCGCCATCTTTTCCTCGCCGGGCGGTTACACGACCTCTCTTACCCTCAAGGACATAAAGGACACGGATCCGCTCCTCGCGTACGAGGTCAACGGCGGGAAGTTGCCGGCCGACCAGGGATTCCCGCTGAGGCTGGTGGTGCCGGACAGGCTCGGCTATAAGTGGATAAAGTGGGTCACCGGTATCAAGCTCGACAAGGGCGACTATCAAGGATACTGGGAGAGCAGAGGCTACTCGAACGAGGCAGACGCCACGGGCCGCTGAAAGCCCACCGGCGCTCTCGCAGAAACCTCCCCGAATCTATAGAATAATATCGCCATACTATGAAAGAAGGGGAGCGACATGGCCGAACAGTTCGACGCAAAAACACAAAAGAGAGCGGATGTCTGTCTTAACAAGTGCAGTACATGTAAGAAGGGGCGGGAGAAGCAGAGCGGGTTCTCGTTCAAGCTCGTGAAATTGGAGGACAAGCTCAACATCTGCCCCTGGTGCAAGGCCTACCGGAAGGTCTACGGGGTGCCCGCTTGGGAGAACCCCCCGGAGTCTTGAGCGGCAAGTACCTTTATGATCGGTCATGAAGTCTAAAGAGAAGGGCTTAGCCTCGCGGCTTTTACCCTGCTGCCTTCTGATCTCACTTCTTGGTGCTGTCTCCGGGTGCAGCTTATTCGATAAGTCGAGCGAGGTCTCGCGAACAAAGCATGCCAGGAGCAGCAGCCACGCGGAATCGAGAAAAGAGGTCAAAAAGGAGCCGGAGTTCGAGACCGGGACGGTCACCGGACTGCAGACCATAACTGTGCTCCGCGTCGAGTCGGGCCCGAAGTCCGTGGAGCTCATGCCCGGCGGAAGCCGTCTCTTCGTGAACGACCTCTACGCCCACAAGAACTTCATCTTCGACGCCGACAACTACGGCGTCCTGAAAGTGATACCCCTTCCCGACGAACCCGTGGAGGCCGACTTCAGCAAGGATGGGCGCTTCGCGTGGGTCTCCCTTTACAACTCGTCGAAGGTCCTTGTGGTGGACACGGAGGCCGGGGCTGTGGCGGGGGAGGTGACCACGGGTAGCATACCTAAGGAAGTCGCCGTGAGCCCTGACGGGAAATGGGTGTACGTCGCTAACTGGAACTCGAACACCGTGACTGTCATCGACGCAAAGCTCCGTGCGAGGGTCAAGGATATCCCGATGGCGGGGACTCCGAGGGGCATGTGTTTCTCGCCCGAGGGCGATTTCGCTTACGTATGCATCATGGGCGGGAGCACGCTCACCGAGGTGAACGTGGGCGCGGGCCATGTCGTGTCGCGCCAGATCCCCTGTGGCAGTAATCCGCGGCACGTCTTGACCAACAGGGAGGGTAACATCCTCTATATCAGTAACAACGCCCCTGGAACGGTGACGCTGGTTGACAGGGCGGCGGGTGCCGTAATCGCGACAATAAAGGTCGGAAGGCAGGCCCGGACCATCGCGCTCACCCCCGACGAGCGATACCTCTTCGTCTGCAACTATGGAGAAGAGACCGTGGGGTGCGTGGACCTGCTGGCGAGGGCCCAGATATTCAAGGTCCCCACATCCCAACCAATAGGCATGGTGGTCAGCGCCAGGGGCGACCGGTTGTTTGTATCGAACTATACCCCGCCCCAGGTCACGGTGATGCGGATAGTGAGGCAGTAGTCTAGATGTTGACCCTCGCTATCGCGCGCAGCGCCCTGGGAACCGACGGGTATACCGGGATTCCCTCTTTGAGCAGCTTCCAGCGCATCCTTCGCAGCATGCCCTCGAGGGTAAGCTTGTCGGGGTCGAAGGACCTGGAATACAGTACGACAACAAGTGGCTTTCCGATATCACGGTGTATCCGTATCAATATGTCACCGACAAGGTCGAGACCCTGTTCGCCGGCGAGGTCATAGCCGAAATTGATGGCAAGGTCGAACATGAGGATGTCGGTAGAGTGATTGGATGCGGCTTCACGCATCGTGCCCTCGAACTCCGGCAACGGTATCAGGGGGGCGCCGATGTCCAGCGGGTTCCCTGCGACCGCTCCGGCGCGGTTCAAGATGGCCTGCATCCTCTTGAGGTTTTCGCCTTCCAGCGGCGGTAGGGTCAGCTCCTCGGCCTCGGCGATGTCGCCCGCGTAGGTCCCGATCCCGCCGCCGCCGCTCGCCATGAGAAGCCGGCGCCCCGGCCTGACCCCCAGGTGCTCGAGGGCGAGGAGGATGTCCACAACTTCGTCCACCCCGGAAGCGGGGATGACATTGTGCTGGCGGACGAGCCCATCCCATATCTCGGAGGACCCGGCCATCGAGCCTGTATGAGAGGCGACGGCACGCCTGGAGGATTCCGACCTGCCGACCTTCCACAGGACAACCGGCTTTACAGCAGCCGCCTCCGAGAGCGCATTTGAGAAGCCCTCTCCATCCATCACGCCTTCAAGGTATCCTGCGATTACGTCGGTCTGGCCGTCCCGCGTGAAATAGCGAAGGAAGTCGGTCTCGTTCAGGTCCGCGGCGTTGCCGTAACTCACGACCGCGCTGAATCCGAGGCCGAGGCTCTGTGCCTGCCTGGCCACGTGAACGCTGTAACCCCCGCTCTGAGAGATGAACGCTATCCTCCCGGGCGTTTTCGAGAAATCGTACCCGGGGAGCACGGTCATCCTGTTTCGCGGGTTGTATATGCCGAAGCAGTTAGGACCGACGATGCGGAAGCCGCCCTCGCGGGCAAGCTCGAGTGCCTCCTCTTCCAGCGCCCTCCCTTGCTCACCGATCTCGCTAAAACCGGAGGCTATCATGATAACTCCCTTGACGCCGAGCTCGGCGCAGTCCCGTAGCATTTCTATCGACCGGTGAGCGGGGATGGTCAGTGCCACGACGTCAGGGGTCTCCGGGAGGGACTTGAGGTCCGGGTATACCTCACGGCCCATGATCTCTTCTTCATGTGGGTTTACGAGGTATAAAGGGCCGTCGAAGTCCATCTGGAGCTGGGCGGAGGTGTAGAAAGAGCCGAACTTCATGGGAACGCCGGAAGCGCCCACTATCGCCAGTGAACGGGCGTTGATTATGCTGGCGATTTCGTCAAAGTTGAAACTCAAGAACATCACTCCCATCGCGGCCCGCAGCATTATAGCACGGGAGCGCAAACCCTGGATAAGGGGTGCATGATTGCATAGAATCATCGAAGACTATGATATTCTTCGATAGGGAGTGATGACATGTCCAGGCCGATGTGGGTAGTTAAACTCATAAAGAAGGGCTTTCCCACCCGTTTCATCCCGGCGAGGCTCACCAAGGTTCCTCTCATCGGTAAGCTGATAGAACGCTGGCTCTTCGAGGGCGACAGCATAATAATCCTGCCGCGGGAGAACGTCGTACCGGTCAGAGAACCCATCGATGCACCCGAGAACGTGCTGTTGCCCTCCAAGGTAGTCGAGCACTTCATAGAGAAGGCAAATTATCAGTGGATAATGAATACCTGTATCTGCCGGGAGTCGACGAAATGCAAGGACTACCCGATCGACCTCGGATGCTTATTCCTCGGGGAAGCGGTGCTGGATATCAACCCGAAACTCGGACGCCTCGTGACGAAGGAAGAAGCACTTGAGCATGCCAAACGCTGCAGGGAGGTCGGACTTTTCCACCTGATAGGAAGGAACAAGCTGGATTCCGTCTGGCTAGGGGCCAAGCCTCCGAGCAGGCTGCTCACCATATGCAACTGCTGCACCTGCTGCTGCCTTTGGCGGATAATCCCGTTCGTTTCTGAATCGATAAGCTCCTGCGTGACCAGGATGCCCGGTGTAGAGGTGAAGGTGACCGGGGACTGCATCGGATGCGGTACCTGCACAGAGGGAGTCTGTCTCGTGGACAACATCCGCCTCGAGGGTGATCGCGCGATACACGGAATGGAATGCAAAGGCTGCGGGCACTGCGTAGAGGTCTGTCCCGAGGGAGCTATAGAGATATCGATCGAGGACGATACATTTGTGACGAAGTCCATCGAAAGGATAACGTCCCTGGTCGATGTCTCTTAACGCGGACTGCGGACCGATCAAGCGCATGTCTATCTTTATCGATCCGCAGTCCCTCGTGGCCTACTTTACCGATCTGTTGATCTCCGTCGCATCCCCTCCTGGTAGCTCGCAATGCCGGTCGTGTGCTGACCCGGGCGCAGGCGACTTTCAGGCTTATGCCGACCCCGGAGCAGTTCAAGAAATATCTCGGTTGGTGAACCGCTTTTACTTTAACGACGCGTCCTTCAAAGTGAGCTCCGGCCACTCCGGGATAGACATCCTTGCAAATCCCAGGTAGGGAACGAACGTGAGCTTGACCCCGCCGGCAAGACCGGTTCCGGACTCTTCTTGAAGAACGAACCCGTCTTTCTCGCCCCAGGGGGTAACCTCCTTTACCTGTCCCGTCACGGCCATCAGGGCGGGAGTCGGGGTTCCCTGGATCGCGGTATTGTACTCCCGGCCGACCTGGAGCGGCTTCTCGAGCCATATGTAAGGAGTGCTGAAGAACTGGGGGTTGACATTCATCTGTTTGACTCCCCAGAGCTTAACCGAATCCGGCGCAAGCTCGAGGAACAACCCCTGCTCGCTGACGGTGAAATCTCCCAGGCTTCCGGTGATCCGGATATCGTAGATGCCTTCCCTCAGGTTGAGCGCCGGGTCCGGTTTTACGACCTTGATTTCCAGTTTCATTGTCGAGGTGTCCTGGGTACCCTCGTACAACCACGAGTTACCCGGGGCGAGCGCGAAGTAGTCCTTGCTCTGGGGCGCGCTTTTGAAGCAACCCGCAAACACGAGGGATGATACGACGACGAGAACGGCCGTGACGGATATTATGAAAATCTTAATCCCTGAGCTTTTGTCACCAGGCAATATGCTGGGAAGCCTTGTCTCAATCAAAGCCCTTTACGGAATTCGAACTCCTCGAAGCGCTCCCTGCCCACTTTGCAGATCGGACAGGTCTCCGGGGGAACGGGGCGCGCGCACAGGTACCCGCAGACCTTGCACCGCCAGACCTTGATCTCCCCAGATGCTTTCGCGGAGGCCGCCTTCTCCTCCGTTTCTTCTCCCATCTCTTCGGGCCGCCTCTCCGGAATCGGGACTACCTCAACCCCGCCGTCCAGGACACGCCCGGACACGTATAGCCCTCAAAAGCAGGTGTCGTATTCGTCCAGGTCGGGATCGCGGTAATCGCAGGGGCAGATGATATCGAGGTCCGCCTCACTGCTGCCTCCCGTCAGGCGGCAGGGACAAAGGCCGTAACCGTAGCGCTTGGTGTTGGTGACGAGCCCCTCGACGAGCGGCATGGTGTTGCCCATATCGGGGTTTATGTGGTAGCCGCCTGCCTTGGCATCCTCGACAAGCCTGCGGTAGAGTTCCTCTATTTCCTCGGCGGAGACTTCGACTTTCACAGCAGCTTCTCGCCGTATGTCGAATCGTTGAAACCTACGACCACGTCTTCGTCGTCGATGACAAGCGTCGGGAACGTCCTCTGGGGGTTGAGTTTCTTGACCTCGTTGAAGACCTCATCCCGCTCGTCTCCCTCGAGGAGGTCGACGTATACGAAGCGGTACGCGATGTCGTTGTCACCGAGAAAGGATCTTGCCTTTTTGCACCATCCGCACGTGCTGAGGGCGTAGAGCACAAGGTCGTGGTCCTTCTTAGAGCCCTCCACCTGTTCGAGGCATTTGAAGTCCGGCATTGTTCGCTCCTTTCTCCTTAATTACGCGCTATCAAGTATAGCACCGCAGTGTTCAAGACTTTCATTGATGCTCCTCAAGGTGGTTTTCCTATTGCAGGCCGGCACAAGATCATGGCCCCGGGTGATGGTGAGACAATGCGAATCACTTGTAACGATCAGGAGTCCGGATTCCTACCGTTACGACTAATGAGTCCTCCATTGCTATAATCTTAAGTTGGAGGTGCACCCGGGTGGACAGGGAAAAGGCTCCTTATATCTATATCATCGATGACGACGAGCAGGTGTCCCGCGTGCTCGAGATCCTTCTTGCCCAGGACGGGTTCGAGGTGGGGGCAAGCAGCGACAGCGAAAAGGGCCTCCAGATGGTGAAGGAGGCGCAGCCGGACCTCGTCATCCTAGATATCATCATGCCGAAGAAGAGC
>Ga0315281_10000631_pt1 | contig 49834 bp, 43 predicted proteins | sample YL17G07_0_MG_FD_204540 | JGI IMG/M metagenome (GOLD analysis project Ga0315281, IMG submission 204540) | Sediment microbial communities from Yellowstone Lake, YNP, Wyoming, USA - YL17G07_0 | ecosystem: Environmental > Aquatic > Freshwater > Lake > Sediment | place: USA: Wyoming | collected...
CAAAATTGACAATGAGAAAAGCGTATGGTTTTAGGAACGTAGAAACACTGCAAACGGCCTTATATCATACGCTTGGTAAACTACCCGAACCAAAAATCAACCACAGATTCTGCTGAGGAACCATTTTATTATTACTATTATAGAGCTGATTTTCCAACACAGCTCTCACATGGTAAATCTTATTACTTCTTTGTGAATCTCCTCAAGCCAGCCAGTCCAGCCAGGCCAAATCCAAGTAGCATCATGGTTGCCGATTCCGGAACCTGGTGGTAGAGCTGGTTCTGTACACCATGCCCTTGACTATCGACAATGTTGAGCACCAGTGTCCCCCAGGAATGTTGCAAAGAAGTGTTTGTATTATAACTGGCCAGATCATCGGCCCAAGGGGTATCCATTGAGCTAATGAATGTGGGCCCTGAGCCCTGCAGACTCCAAAGTGTCCTCTGCAAATCATCCTGATATACCTTATTATCAGGGTCGGCATATAGCTCACCGTCATATGCTCCAGTCGAGAACTGATAAAAGAGGTAGTCAACCCCACCCGCAAGAGCACCAGCACCGTCAGGCTGAGGGGTCTCGAATTGACCAACGGTGGTTTATATATCCTTTACAAGAAACGATGTTCCTTGCCAGATACCTACATTGTCCTGAATGCAAAATGTATCATAGTAACCTGTTATGGCGCCGCCCTTAGTATCTGACACCGCATAGGTCATTATGCCGGCATTATCCAGGTTGTTGTAAGCCGTAAGCTTAACCCAATCATTAACGCTTATTGTGGTCGCCATTGCCGCCGGTGTCAAACTCAGTGCTACCGCCAAAATCAGCGCCGACAATGCTAAATTGAAATGCTTTTTCATAATAAGAGTCCCCCTAAGAATTACTTAATTACGACTAATTTATTACTATTAATGCAGAATCCGTGCCAATCATTATATTGTTGATTTTATACATATTTTTTTCTGCATTTTTTTTATAATACTATGATTGTAAGAAAAATCGACAATGTTTTATACTTCATGGTCATGAAAAAAGTCAGTGCCCGCAACAAGGTAAGTCTTTGTTTTTATTGGTGCCCCTGGGGTGACTCGAACACCCGGCACGCGGTTTAGGAAACCGCTGCTCTATCCACCTGAGCTACAGGGGCTTTTTTATAGGATTTGATGAACGCGGAAGTCTGAATACGTACCTGCAAATGTAAAAACATTTAACACTCGGCAAGCCCTTTCAAAACCTTATTTTATTACAGCATTTCTTCCAAATCGATTTTTTTTCGTCTCATCATGACGCGGAGCTTATTGAGGGCCTGGGTCTCTATCTGCCGCACCCGCTCGCGAGTAATGCCGAAATCCTTGCCGATGCTATCGAGGGTCTTTGGTTCTCCGTCACCCAGTCCGAACCGCAGTTCAATGACCTTCCTTTCGATCACCGAAAGCTGCTGAAGCCATTCATCAATGTGCTCCCGTCTCTGAATATCCTCCGAGGCGCTCGCCGGCGATAGCGCATTGGTGTCCTGCAAGATATCTTTGAGGGTGTCTTCCTCCTGGTCGCCGATGAGCATGTCCAGAGAGTAAGTCTCGCGCACCACCTGAGAGATGCTCCGCACCTTATCGACGGAGACCTTCATCTTCTTTGCGATTTCCTCTATCTGAGGATCGCGGCCCAGGGCCTGTGTGAGTTGTCGCACGGAGCGCAGATAGGAATTGACGATTTCGGCTATATGGACAGGCAGGCGAATGGTCCTCGTCTGGTTGACGATCGCCCGTTCGATGGCTTGTTTGATCCACCACGAAGCGTAAGTGCTGAACTTGAAACCCCGCTGGTACTGGAACTTTTCCACAGCCCGGATCAGGCCAAGATTGCCTTCTTCGATGATGTCTGAGAACTGCAACCCCCGATTGATGTATTTTTTTCCGATCGCCACAACAAGCCGGAGGTTCGCCTCGATCATTTTGGCGCGAGCCTCCGGGTCGCCCTTCTCGATTTTCTTGGCAAGCTCCTGTTCCTGCTCAAACGTTAAGAGGGGGGTCTTGCGGATTTCCTTGAGATAGTACTTGATGGCATCAAGGCCCTTTGATGCCGGTGTTTCGGATGCGCCGCCGGAGGAGTCGTTGCTGCTTTCCTTGTCTCTGCCTTCATTATCGTCGAGTTTCTCGCTGTAAGGCGCCGCGCCTATCAGATCATCAACCGATCGTTCCCTCTCACTCATGAACACCTCATGGCATGAAAAATAGGTCTCAAGGTGCTCCCTTTTGCAGGTTCTTAGAGCTGATACGTTGCCGTTTACAAGCAGGAAAAATGGTCGGGGCGAGAGGATTTGAACCTCCGACCCCTTGGTCCCGAACCAAGTGCGCTACCAGGCTGCGCTACGCCCCGACAAAACCGCCTCATAATATACTAACCGCATCCTTATGTCAACCACGTTGGAGCTCAATAATGGATTATTTCCCCGCGAAAAAAGCCTTCCCGCCGGACCGAGTGCGGATACTGCGATATCTGTAACGGGGTCAACGCACAACCTTTTTCTGCGCCGCAGCAATGAAATTATCAAAAGCTTCCTGATAATAGTCCTTTTTTGCCCGGATAACGGCGGGGACCCGACCTTCGTACAGGTCTCTGCCTTCACTTACATCCGCTTTGAGAATCTCAAAGAAGGTCCCGTTCCGAAGGCCTTCGATCACCGCCTCCTGATTATAGAGGGCGATGTCGGACACAATGATCCGAGCGAACCGCCGCGCCTTCTCCACGGCCTCGGGATCGGCTTCATCCACGCGGGGGATGTTGCACTCCTCTTTCTGAAAGATCGAGGCATCGAGACTGAGAGACTCGGGGAAAAGCGCGGTCCAATCCGGCTCGTCCGTTGATGCGGGCTTCGGCGCCGCGGACCGGGACGGGGCGGATTCAGGGATGTCGCGTTCCGCCGGGGCCTGGTTTTGGGGACTGAGCAGGGACGACTTGAACTCCCTTGCCGGCGGCCGGGACATCTCCGGCAGCTCGTGGTGAAAAGACTCTTTGCTCGCGGGCGCTTCAGCTCCACACTGTCCCGGAAATATGAGTTTGCGCAGTTTGGTCACCAGAAAATCGGGGATGTGGTGCTTCTCGATATAATCGTCGGCGCCATACAGGTTGGTCGGCGTGCGCTTGTACCGCCTCATGTCGTACACCGATGAAAGAAGCACGATTTTGATCGCTTGCGTCGCCGGATTGGCTTTCAACCTTTCACACAGTTCGAAACCATAGATTCCCGGCAGCCCCACATCGAGCACCATGCCTTGCGGTATGTTCTCCGTGGCCTTCCTGAGCGCCTCAACACCGTCTGCCGCAGTATCCACCCTGAATCCGGCGCTCATCAGAATATCGGCGACCATCTTTCTGACCACATCGCTGTCATGCGCAACCAGCACCAGAGCATCTGATAATCCGGAGTGAAGCGCGGTCGGCGCGGCTGTTTTCTCCGAGGGCCCTGACAACTCCGGAGACGGTTTCCGGACTGGGATCATGTTGCCGCACCGCGGACAACGCACCTTCACGCCCTTGCCGGTTATCTTGTCATCGTTGATCTTGAGTTTTGCGCCGCACTCACAGGAAACGATCATGGATAGCGAACTCCCCTCTTCCCGCCGAACAACACGTCTCTGCGCTTAAACAGCCCTATCAGGAGCATCCCCGAAACGAAACCGGCGATATGCGCATGCCACGCCACACCTGAGCCCAAACCTCCCGAAATCAGGGCGCTCAAAAACTGCAGCACAAACCAGAAGCCCAGAACGATCATGGCGGGCACCTCAATGGTCCGTATATAAAAACCGAAAAACACGAGCGTTACGACCCGCGCGCGCGGATACAGGAGCAAATAGGCGCCGAGCACGCCCGAAACAGCCCCGCTTGCCCCGATCATGGGTATAAGCGAAGACCGGTCCATGAACGCGTGAGCAGTTGCGGCAAGAAGACCGCAGAGCACATAGAACGCCAAAAAGCGCGCTCTCCCGGTGTCGTCCTCCACATTGTTCCCGAATATCCAGAGATAGAGCATATTGCCCGCGAGGTGGAGCAGGCCGCCGTGCAAAAACATCGATGTGACCAGGGTCGCTGTTACCGGTATCGTACTGCCCGTCACAATATCAGGGGAGAACAAGCGTTTCGGGATAAGCGCAAAGGAGACAAGGAACGCCTCGCCGCCCATTGTCCCCAGGGTCAATGCGTACACGAACACCGCGATATTCAAAACGATCAACGTGAAGGTAACGACGGCAAAGCGGTTCGTCGGGTTAATGTCACGTATAGGAATCAAACTTCAACTCCGCTGAATCCAGCGCGATGCCTGCGCCCCTCTTCCGTCTTGCCTGCCTAGCCGGACGGCCTTCACGATCAAGTTCATCCACCTGCAAACGAACATTGACAAGATACAAGAAATAACCTTTTTTGTCAATAAAATGGAACAGAGCGTCCGGCGTCAATCGCGGTGCACAGCCGCTCTCACAGGGCGCTTGATCAAACCGGACGCCAGGGAGGGTCATTCACGAGGCTCGAAATCATGCCTGATCCTGAGAAAGGTCGGCAAATTTCTGATCAAACGACGCGCGCTGTCAGGCGACTTGAACATCAGCGGCACGAACTTGCGGGTCCAGTTCCTGCCCGTATAGAACTGCTTGATGAACTGTTTGTAGAGCTCCTCGAGCCGCTCCTTGGACTCGATCCCCTTTGGCACGAAGACGAAGTTCAGGCAGTTCATCAGTTCCCACTTTTCCTCAAACACGCCTTCGTCATGAATGGTCGGGTAAAGGGGAGCTCCCGGAAAGGGCGTGAACTTGGTCATGTTCATGTCGTCGAGTTCAAGCCCGTTAATGAAGTCCGTTGTCATCTTCACGGTCTCCTCGGTCTCGCCCGGAAGCCCCATCATGAAGAGGCCTTTGGCCCTGATGCCCGCTTTTTGGATGCGCTTCACCGTGGTTTTCATCTCGTTGAAATCCACGCTGGTCTTATGCCGGGCGAGGATCTCCGGGGCGCCCGACTCGATGCCGAGGCTTACCATCCAGCAGCCCGACGCCTTCAACAACTGGAGCAGTTCGTCATCGATGTGTCCGACGCGCACCGCGCAATTAAAGGTCATCTTGAGCGGTTTTGCCCGCAGAAGTCCGCAGAACTTCTCGATCCGCTCGCGGTTGAAGGTGAACAGGTCGTCGTAGAAGAACACGTGCCGGACGCCGAATTCTTTTTTCAGAAACGCCATGTGCTCGTAGAGATATTCAGCGGAGTTGTACCGAAAGCTCCTGCGGTACACCGAGCGGTCGCAGTACGAACACTGATAGGGACAGCCGCGGCTCGAGATGATCGTTGCCGACGGCGCTTTCGGATAATTGAACAGCGCCGCCTCGTACTTCCTCGGGAAGCCCTCAAGCTTGCGGTACGCGGGGAACGGCAGCGAATCAAGCGCGCACAGCTCGGTCCGCAGACCGTTGTCCCTGATGTCATCACCCTCGCGATACACCAGACCCTGGATCGTCCCGGGTTTTGCGCCCGCGGCAAGCTCTGCCATGGCCTGCTCTCCCTCGCCGGTCACTATGAAGTCGATGGCGGGATACGACGCAAGGATCTTCCCGCGCAGGGCGGAGACATGCACACCGCCGAATACGATCGTGATGCGAGGACCTGTATTTTTGATCTCTTCTGACAGGCGATAGGCGTTCAGAAAACTCGACGTCACTGCCGTGAACCCAACCAGGTCGGGCTTGAAGGACCGGACGCGGGAAAGGACATCGTCGGCCCCGATGCGGCTTACCGCCCCTCGGCAGTCGTGCACCTCCACCTCATGTCCCTTTTCCAGAAGATAGGCGGCGATGGACAGGATGCCGTTTGGCGCAAGGCGAATGGCGGTCCCGGTATTGTCTTCCCTGCCTTCGATCCAATTCGAGCCAAAGGGATTGATCAGCAGTATCTTCATCGCTTTATCTTTCCGCTCGCGGTCCTGGGAATGCTGTCCACGAATGCGAAATCCTTCGGCACCTTGTACTGCGCGAGGCGCTGATAACAGAAGCGCCGCAGCTCGTTTATATCCGGAACGCCGCTCCCTTCCCTCACCGCGATCTTTGCCTTGGGCAGTTGGCCGTACTCGGGATGCGCGGCGCCGTACACCAGAGATTCTTTCACCTGCGGGTGCTGGTTCAGAACGGACTCCACTTCCTGGGCAAAGACCTTCATACCCACGAAATTGATCACATCCTTGTCCCTGCCGACGATCGTGAGAAATCCGTCGCCATCTATTTTCCCGAGGTCTCCGGTCTTGAACCACCCGTCGCTCAGGATGTCCTCCCTGCCCTGCCAGGGAGAATAATACGCATCGAGCATGCCCTTGCCTTTTATGCGGATCTCCCCTACGCCGTCAGCGTCCTTCTTATCGAGACCTATCTCGAAATCCGGCAACGGTCTGCCCACGGAACCTCGTTTATCCCTGTCTCCCGCAAGACGGATGAACGGCAGGCCGACTTCGATGATGCCGTAAGCCTCGGTCAGCTCGAAACCGAACTTTGAGAAAAACTCCTCCGCCACCTGGTCCGGAAGCTTCATTGTCGTTGATATCGCAAGGCGGATCTGTTTCAGGGCATCGCCCGGCAGCGAATCAGTGCGTGACAGGAGACTGTAGTAAAAAGGCGAGGCGTAGATGAAGGTCCCCATATGCGATCTGACGCCTTCTATAAGCGACTTCGGATAACGCCGGCCGCAGAGCACAATCGTTGCGCCGCGCCGCAGGAACAGAAGGATGGAAACCACGAAATGGTAGCTCATGGACAGCACCCAGAGCACCGTATCCCGTGATGTTATCCGCAAACCTCTGTCCGCGGCATCGGTCCGTTCAATGATCGCCTCGTGGGAAAGGACCACGCCTTTGCTCGCGCCGGTGGTGCCGGAACTGAACCGGATAAACGCGGGGTTGATCCTGAAATACTCCGCATTCGGACGCTTTGCGGCCGTCCTCTTCACGATGGTAAATTCTTTTTTAAAGAGACCTCCCGAACGCAGCGGGTCGCCGTATCCTTCCTGCCGCAGACTCGGTTCCGCGATCAGGAAATCGAGGTCGATCCTGTCTATGACCGTTTCGCTTTCCTCCGCCGTCTGCTCGGGCGATACCGGCGCCACAACGGCCGAGAGGGAAAGAAGAGCAAGGCTCACGATAATGTAGTCAATGCTGTCCTCGCAGAGAAGTCCGACGCGATGAAGCCGTCCGACGCCAAGCCGCCGTAAGGCCTCGGCAACCTGTTCAGCGGCGGCCAGCAGCTCGCCATAGGTGATGCTGTCCGTGTCCTCGAGCACCGCGAGCTTGCCGGAAAACGCCTCGGTCTCCCGCTTTATGATATTGAAGATATTCATCCTTTTTTCGGCGCATAATCCTTATAAATATTTCGCATCGAGAATATATAGCGTGTGCCGAGGAAAATGATCTTCATCATTTCCTTGAACGGCACCCTCACCCGGTGCATGCGCAGCGGGTTTGCCTGCAAGGCGACCCGAGACAGTTTTGCAAAATGGGCATAAAAAAGTTTCAGGGGAAGCGTCGTCGGCAGGATCGTGTGCATGCAGTCGTAGTACAGGTAGGGATCAACGATGTAGTCATCCTTGTGCTGTTTCCAGAGCTCGGTCCCCGGCGAGGGCGAGAAGACCGTAAACGTCACTTCCGCGGGGCAGACCTTCATGATCTCTTTTTCGAGGTCGCGGAAGTCCTGGACCGAGAAATCCGGGTCAACCATAAAACTCGCATGGAGCGTGATGCCGATCTCCTTCAGGAGCTCAATGGCCCTGCGGTTCGTGTCCACGCTCGTCCGCTTCTTATACTTGTCGAGCCGGGAGCCGACCATGGCTTCGAGCCCCACATACACCACGCTCAAGCCGGCCTGTTTCCACAGTCTGAACAGCTCGGGATACTTCACGATCGTGTCCGCCCGGGCCCAGCTGATATACTTCTTTTTGATCCCGCGTTCTATCAGTAAATCAGCGATCTTCGTCAAACGGTCCTTGTTCAGAAAGGTCTCATCGTCCACGAAATAGATGTGGTCCTCGGGAACTTTGGAGATCTCGTCCACCACATCCTCGGGCTGACGCTGGAGATACTTGCCGCGCATCAGGTAGTGTACCACGCAGAAGGAGCACGAGTAGGCGCAGCCTGTTGACGTGCGCATGCTTGCCGTACGCGGGAAGATCGTGTCGAGCTTCTTTTCCGTACTTGAGGTCCAGACGCAGAAATACCGGGACCGGTCAACGAGTTCCCGGCGCGCCCGGGGGATCTGGTCCACGGGAGGAAACTCCGGCGGCGGACCGGCCGACTTCTCCGCAAAATCAGCCGCCCTGGGCGAGAGCACGGCATCGCCGAAGGTCAGAGGTTCGTTGTTCTTGAAGCGCCTGATGATCTCGCCGAACACGGTGCCGCCTTCGCCGCGCACGATAATGTCGATGCTGTCGCAATTCACCGCATAATCCGCCGGGATGATCGTCGCGTGAGTGCCGCCGACAATGGTCACGATTTTTGGGTCATGCTTCTTCACCAGAACGGCCAGGGACTTTACCATGGCCGACTGGCTGCTGTAGCCGGTGAAACCGACGATCTGGGGATTCATCTCGCGCAGCTTGTTCTGAAAACCAAGGATGGGGTCCTTCTCGAAACTCAGGTCCAGGATCACCACCTCATCCTCAGGCGGCACGCCGCCGGCCACCATTTCAAGTTCAAGCGGCTCAAGGTGCAGGAACCCCTCCTGCAGGCGCTTTGCCACGAGCAGTTGCGGATTCGGTTTAACGAGCAATATTCGCACTGATACCCCCCCCTTTTTTGTTGTCCGGATACTTCCCGTTCCTGACGCGATACGCGGCAGCTTTACCAGCCTGCTCTCCCAGGGCCATGCACGCGCCCATCACGCGCGTGGAGCCAAGCGCCTCATGAGTGACCGATATGCATCTGCCCGCGGTCAGCAGGTTCGTGGTCCCTCTGACCTTAAGGCACCTGAACGGGATCTCATAATATTCCCCGCGCGGGACGTATTTATAGATCGTGCCCTTAGTCCTGTCCCAGAGTTCGATGGGCCAGGCGTTCTTCACCACGCCGTCGGGAAACTTCCTGGCGGAGAGCACGTCTTCCTTCGTAAGCATATACTCTCCAAGGACCCTCCTGCCTTCACGCTCAAGCGCCTTGAGCGAGGTATCGGCAATAACGGCGCCTTCAAAAGCGGGCAGGACCGAGGCGAGATACCTGATCGCCGCATTCGCATCTCTTCGGGCTTTTTCCGTCCCTGTTTCCTCGTCAGCGCTGAAAATGCTCATCTTGCAAAACCCTTCATCAGCGGCATCGCCGGGGCTGAAGGTCGTTAATTTAACGGCGGGCGCGAATAGCCCCCGCTTCACCGCCTGCGCAAGATGATAGGGGACCTTGAGGGACAGGTTATCATCCACGTCCCTGAGCCCTTTCACATGGACCACGAAGCCGGCCAGCTGCCGTTCCGCTTTCGGGGTGAGCTCAAAGGGCGCGCCCGCCATCGCGGCAATTGAACCGCCTCCCGAACAATCAATGACCATCGCCGGCGCAATAACCGGTGTTCCATTCAACCCCTCTACGGCAGTGTCCCTGATCCGATTGTTTTCCATCGTGACCGAAACCACTGCGTGTCCACGGAGGACTGCCAGATCTTTCTCAGCGGAGCACAGTGCGATCAGAACAGATTGAAGGTCATTACGCGTATAGGGCAGCACATAGACCTGCCCTATTTTTTTTATTGTTCGATGTGGCGCCACCTGCCGTAAACGTTCCGTGATCTCCCGGGTGACCCCTGTGTTCAATGTCTCTGTTGGCGCCATATCGCCGTTCAGATAGAGACCACAGATGTACTGGAACATGCCGGCATACCCTGTCCCGCCAAGGTACGCTTCTTTTTCAACAAGCACGGTACGCGCCCCGCTCCGGGCGGATGCCACCGCCGCTGCCGTTCCAGCGACCCCGCCGCCAACGACGAGGACATCACAGGACTCATCCATCAGGCGAGCCCCAGACCGAAGCGTTTTTTGATCCCCGCTTCGAGCGTTTCAACCTCATCCTCCTGCAGCAATCCGTCGAGGTGCGATATGACGATATTAAGCCGTCCATTGAACAGGTTACTGAAGAACCCGATCCCGGGCGGCACCGGGACGCGCGGCATATGGAACAAGTTCTCGATCCTTTGCCCCATGAACCCGGTCGACGAATACGAGCTCTTCCCGAGATGCGAGAACGCGAAGGTGGCCATCTTCCCCTTCATCGGAAGGTGCAGCAGTTTCCCGAGCAGGGACAACGGCGCGATGCGGGTCAGCAAGCTCGCTTCGGCAAGGTCCCTGGGAAAACCAGCCTTCACCTGATCGTACATCTGCTGCTTGAGCAAGGCGATGAGCGGCGCACGGTCATCAACCTTCTCGATCGGAACCTGGTAAAAAAGGTATGATACGTAATTGAAAAAAATCTCCTGGATCGGGTCCAGACCGGGCCGCAGGTCCATGGTTACAGGGATAAGATAGCTTGCGCCGGCCATCTCTTTGCCCGTGAACAGATCATGCATGCTCTGAATGATCACGGACAGCAGATACGACGATTCCATAAGATACCCGGCCTCGTTGTAAGCCCTCTCATAAATACCCGCGGTCTCCTGTTCATTGAATGAAAGGAGGCGATACCGGTAACCGCGAGCTCCTCCCACGGGAAGCGGAAGGGCCCTCGGCGCCGATGTTTTCGAAAGCGTCATGATCCTGCGGTTTACATTCCTACCTGCCAGGAATTTCTTCGACCACCGCGTCAGGGCCGAGGACGAGGTAAAGGCAATATCGCCGGACACGGTGGAAGGACCGCTCTTCACGCTCCGCTGGAACAGGTCCAGAAACATCTCCGCTCCCCGCGCGTCGAAGATGCGGTGGTCGAAGGTCATGGCAAGCATGCTTCGCCCTCGGTCGCTCATGAGATGGAACGCCACATGCTCGTTGTTGTTTTGAAAAGGGGTATTGGCGCTTTTTTCAAAATAAGTCAGGCGCGTCCCGCCGGACATCGGTTCATCGGCTTGCTCGGCCGTAAACGTTATGTCTCCGACGGCCTTCACCGGTATCTTCCAGTAAGGGGCAAGCTTGATATCACGTCTGACGCGCCCCTGCAATACCGGGAACTGTTTCACAAAGGCGTTTAATCGGCTCCTGACCTCGGACTCATCAAGAAGCCCGTCCAGCACGAGGACCACCTGCGACATGTTTCTGGCGCAGGTCGTGGCCTTCATCATATGGTCAAGGGTGTTGATCACCCAATCGGAGCCGGAAAGATAACGCTTGCGTTTGGATATCAGCATGTCTGTTCCCGCGCTACACCTTCCTGCTGATGAAGGTCGCCAAAGAGTGAATGGTCTCGAAGTCCTTTTTAGTCAGGTCCGACGCTATCAGCGGAAGCTTGAAGGTCTTTTCAATGAATACGAGGATCTCGATGAATCCGAGCGAGTCGATCCCCATCTCATGAAACGGTTTGTCGGGAGCCATGGCCGATGCATCCTGGTTCGATATGGAGGCGATGCACTGGATCAAGGTGTTTTCTATTTCCTGTACGGTCATAGTTTTCAGCCTCAGGTGTAAGGGTAACAGTCTACAATAGCTACAAGGTGCTGCCAATACTTAAACCAACCACCCCCAACCCCTCCTTATCAAGGAGGGGAGCTTTCAATTCCCCCTCCTATTTTAGGAGGGGCGCGGGGTGGTAAGACAAACGCAACACCGAACTCACGCCTTTGTTAAATAAATCACTGATTTTTCCGCATAACAGTCAAACCCGATGCAGCGGATCGATCCGATGCCGCCGCTCCCCGACTCGGTCAGCATGCGGATGCCCCGGGGGTTATCCTGCACAGGGGTCGCATAGCGCGTTTGCTGTTTCAGCATCAGCGCTCCAGCGGCCGCGTTGAACGCGCCGCCGATCATCATACTCCCGAAGAGCGGCGAATAGGCCGCGGTTGGAATATCATTCGACAGGGCTGCGAGGTAGGCGGACTCGTCAGGCAGCATCCCATCGGCGTCGATGATATTGATATCAACGGACTTCCCCTGTCCAGGGTCATCATTGGCGTGGACCTCGCTGACGGAGCAATATACATTCCCCTCGCTCGTATTGCCTAACAGAAAAAAAACGGAGCCCTCGCCCGGGACCTGGCAGGTAGGGTTGAACGTAAAGGGTTTTATTCTGCCGTCCTTCGCCGTCGTCAGCTTATGGTCCGCAACATACCCCAGGACGTCGCCATACTGGTCCACCGCCCCCGCAAGAACGTAGTCGCACCGTCCCTGGTCAAGCCAGACCTGCGCGAGCCGCAGCGCCTCCTGGAACGAGAACCGGAACTGGGAAATCGTCAGCGTCGGCCCCTTGATATTCAGCGACATGGCTATATACGAAGCCGCGGCGTTATGCACCGAGTTGGAGAACGTTGTCGGCGAGACAGCGGCATCGCCGTGGTCGAGAATGTCGTCCAGAAAATCGAACGTGGTCACATGGGGGCCGAGGGCCGTGGCCACGATGATGCCGAGCCTTTTTGCGGCGATATTCTCCATCCCGCTGTTGACCAGGGCATCGGACGCGGCGAGCACAGCCATCTTGCTTACCGCATCGGCACGCCGGATTTTTTTGAGCAGCGTCTTGTCGGGCAAAGCATCAAATGTGACGAGATATGCCGGCGCTTTTTCACCCCCCAGCCCCGTTAGACCGCTCATCGAATCTCCGCTATTCGTGCTGTCCGCCGGATTACTGCTTTTGCTTAAGCGGTCTAACGGGGCCAGCCAATGGGCCTCGGTTTCTCCGGGTTTCCGCCAGCCGCTTTTCAGGGCCTGTTCGAACGCGGCGACGCCCAGGCCCCGCGAACAGATCACGCCGACTCCGGAGATCTTCATGCGTCCTCCTCCCGTCCGATCACGATGGCGGCATTGGTCCCCCCGAAGGCGAGCGAGGTCGAAACGGCGTACTGTCCGCAGACTGCCGTCCTTTCCCGCACCGGAGAAATGGGAATGGCCTCGTCCTGGTTTTGAAAACCCGCGCTGGCCGGTATCCAGCCCGCGCGGAGCCCGGCTGCGGTGAACACGGCCTCGATGCCGCCCGCGGCGCCCAGGGTGTGGCCGGTGAATCCTTTGGTCGATAGCATGATGAGTTCCGGTCCGAAGATGTCCGCCAGCGCCTTTCCTTCGACAAGATCGTTATCATGGGTCCCGGTGCCGTGCGCATTGACAAATCCGACCTCGCCCGGGCTGATGCCCGCCTCCGCCAGGGCGGCGCGTAACGCCGCCTTCAATCCCACACCATCGGGGCTGGGGGCCGTCAAATGATAGGCGTCGCTTGACGTACCATAGCCTGAAAGAAAAAGCGGTGATACAACGCCCCTCTTGCGCGCTGTTGCTCTGGTTTCGATGACCATGACTCCCGCGCCTTCTCCAAGGTTTAATCCCTTGCGGTCACGGTCAAAGGGCGCGCACAGGCCGGGATTGGCAATCCCGAGGGAGTTGAATCCGCAATAGGGCACGTGGTTCAACTCATCGGACCCGCCGGCGATCGCGATATCGCACAAGCCGCCCTTGAGCCACGACAGCGCAACGCCGATCGCATCGGTCGAGGAAGAGCAGGCGTTCACCACGCTCAACCGCGGTCCCCGCGCATGGACCCTGCGGGCGATGTATTCCGCGAGGTTCCCTTTCAGGAACCGGTCCACCGAGGTCATCGGCGCCGCGCCCGTCTCGCGATATGCTTTATAGAACTGCAAGGCGTTCAGCTGACTCGCCACGGTCGTTCCCATGCAGACACCCACCCGGAACCCCGAAAGGTCGGAAAGACGAGCGTCCTTCATCGCCTCATCAACCGCGATCAGGGCAAGGCTCACGGTCCGCCAACCCTCCAGATAATATTCAGCGGGGAGTTGACGCACTTCAAAAGCAGGCGCTTTCAAAATCGTGGGGAAAAGAGTCACCGGCCCCGCATTCCGAGTCCCCTGCTCGAAGGAGGAGAGTGTCTCGACGACGTTATTTCCCGCAGCGGATATTACTCCGATGCCCGTGATCAACATTGAGGTATCTTGCATAGTTTTAGAATTCTGTTCAGTGCGCGGTCTTTACCGTCACATTCTCCGCCAAAGGCGTCTGGTGCGCGATCCCCAGAATATCAAGCCCCTGATCGATCGTCACAATCCGCATGTCCGGATACCGCGTGAGAATATAGCGGACCAGTTCACCGATGTTCTCACGCTCATTGAAAACCACATGACTGAGCTGTGCCGTTGCGCCGCTCGTTTGACCGAGGATCGTATCACCGGGCCGCGGCGTTCCGGTGAGCGGGACGAAATGGAGAGAGCCGGCGGTCAGAAACCAGAGGTCCCTCACATGCCTTCCACGCGCGCCCGATGGACTGAAGGCGAGCGGTTCCCCCCGCGCAAAAGCTCCTTTCTTGTTCATCAGCGTGATCCTGGCGTCTATTTCATGGTGGTAGATGATCAACCAGCTCTTTTCCGCATGGGCCCGATCTACGTGGCCTTTCATTTTGCGGAGGTCCTGTTTATTGGAGAAGGACCGGAGCTCGTGGGGATTGATGACACCGGTGTTGCTTTTGTTCGTCCCGCCCCTGCCGGACCGATAGTATTCGCCGGCGAGCTCCCGCACCGTTGCATTGTTCCTATTGAAAGGATAAACAAGGTTCCTGACAGTCACCCCCAGGCCTTCGAGCGCGGTCTTTGATCGTGACAGCTCGTCATCGATTTGACCGGGGGTCAGAGAACTCAGGTTCGGATGAGTGGCCGTATGGGACATGATCTCCCATCCCGCATCCCTGAGCCCGATGATCTGGCCAGCGGACATATACCCTGGCCTGTTGATCCAGTCGGTCGTGATCGCCGAGCAGGCGATCGCGCCCTGCGCCGCAAAGATGTCCCTTGCCACCAGATAATCCGTATCATGCCCATCGTCGAACACGAAGGTGAACAGCGGGGTTGGCCCCGTTAGACCTCTCGTCGAATAGACTCTCTTCGCTCTGTCGACCAAAATGCCGCTTTCGTCCAAGAGCTCTGACGGGGTTGACGCACTGGGGAAACCAGCTTCACGGGGGCTGATTCCGCCGCAGGCGGAAATGCATACCAACAGAACGGTAACGATAAAGGACCGTCTTATGGTCATCGATGACCGGACGCTATGATGTTTTTTTCCTGTTCTCATAGACAAAATTGGCCATGGTATCGATAGAGTGGAAGATTTCCTTCCCCTGGTCCATAGTCTTCACTTCCATGCCGAAATTGCGCTGCAACAGCACCACAAGTTCGACGGCATCGAGGGAATCCAGCCCGAGCCCTTCACCAAAGAGGACCTCGTCGTCCTTGATGTCCACCGGCTTGATGTCCTCCAGCGAGAGCTCGCGGACGACCATTTCCTTCAGGTCTTTTCGAATTTTAGCCAGCTCCTGCTCCTTGTTGTTCTCCATCTTTCTCTCCTTGCCTATATAGTGTTTATCGAATTAATCATTTCCCCGCCACATGTCGCGAAAAATAAACCACTGGTAGGGATAGCGGCCCGCGTACTCCTCCAGGATGCCGGCGAACTCTTGAACACATGCCGCGAGCTCCGCGCCCTTGCTGCCCCGCGCGCCCGCGGGCGGGTTGATAACGTGCGAAACGTCGGTCACGTATTTTTTCACCCCGACCTTCGCCGATAGGAGCACCGCAACAGGACACTGTGCCGCGGCCGCGAGACTGAACGCACCGTAAGGGAACCGGACGGTCCCGCCCAGCAGGGACGCTTCCTTCGAATCATACCCATACGCGCGGTCACCCATGATCGATACAATGTCCCCGCGGCCCAACGCCTTCAGCGCTTCCACGACGCCTCCCAGAGAGTCGTCGGTATACAGGATCCGGACCGTCTCCTGTTCACCGTCAATGTTCAATGCGTACTTCACCGCGGCGTTGTCCTCGGGACGCATCATGAGGTAAACGGGCCGGTCGAGCTTGCGAAGGGCCGTCATCGCCGCCTGCCAATTACCCACATGGGCGGTCAGGAGGATGAGCCCCTTCCGCCCATCGGTCAGAAGCCGCCCGAGCTTCTCAAACCCGACAAGCTCAAGACTGATATCGATGTTGCCGGCCACCAGGGAGAACCGGTCGATAAGGCTTTTCCCCTGGTTCACGAACAACAGGTACACATCGAACCTCCGCCGAACGGCGCCATGGCCTGGAAAGCGTCTCCGGACATAAGCCATGCTCGCAACAACCGCAGCATGATCAAAGATCAGATAGTACAGACTGACAAAATACAGCAATCCGTAGGCGCCCCTGAGTCCGAAGATCTTCGCCGCCATGCGGAAAAACCAGAAGCCTGCCCGATTGCCCCGCTGGCGCTCAACACCCTTCTTTGGTGACATTTGCATACCTTAGTTTTTTTATCACCGTGGCGGTTATGTACATGATCGCGCCGATCAGAGCAGCAAGGAGCGGTGCAATAATGAGCGAGCCCAGGAACCATTCATACAATCGCGATGAGAACTGCGCGAATACCGTTGCAAAAGAAAGGTCCGTAAGCCATTGGCCGTGGCGCATATAGTACCCCACTTCAATGCAGAGAGCAGGCGCAAAAGGCGGCATGGCTATATGCTGAACATTCAGCGCCACGACCTTGTTCAAGTTCAGCCGGAGCGCGACATACAAGATCACCAGTGAATGCGCGAACAGGATCGGCAATACGGCGAGGAACACGCCGACAGCAGCGGACAAGGCCAGCCCCTCGGGGGTCGCGTTTTCCCGGAGCAGCAGCCGCAGGACCTTGCCCGGATGGCGAAGCAGGGATAGGTCGAAGCCAGGCTCCCTCTTCACTAATTTTTTATGAGGCAGCGGAAGCAGACGCCTGCCCACCAGCATGGAATGGATGTGGGTAAGCCTGAGATTGTCTAAAAACGGTTTAAAGCTCGATACCCGCTCCTCAGGCTTCGGGTAATGGACGGCGATCGGCGCCATCATAAGCTCCAGCCCTGCCCAAGCCGCTTTGGCCAGCGCCTCGGCCTCGAAATCATACCGGCTGCCCTTGAAGCGCAACTGGTTAAGATAGCGAACAGGATAGGCGCGAAACCCGCTCTGACAGTCATCGATCGTGCACCCGGTCTCGGCCTTGAGCCAGAAATTGGCGAACTTCCTGCCAAAGCGGCTCGATGCGGGAACATTGTCCGTATTAAAATCCCTGCACCCGATGATGAGGCGCGCATCACTCTCCTGCAGAAGCGGAAAGAAACGTTCCATGTCCCGGGGGTCATGCTGGCCATCGGCATCCACCGTGATCATGTACGTCCCGCCCCGTCCTTCGATGTAGCGTGACGCAGTCAGGATCGCCTCTCCCTTGCCGAGATTTTTCCCGTGTTTTAAAAGAACGACGTCCAGCCCCGAGAGCAGCGCCGCCAGATCAGCGTCCGTACTGCCGTCATCGACGACCACGACGTGTTTCACAATCGACCGACATTCAGCAACTACGTGCTTCACCGTGTCCTTGTTGTTGAACACGGGAACAGCGACCCAGAGCCGGTCCTGTACGAGGGGGTCACTTTGCGGCATTTCGCGTCCTCTCCCGTGGCTTTCCACCCGGAAGCAACAAGTCCCACATGGGTCCGGTGTAGCCGAGCTTGTGAAGCACCTGCAGGCTGTTGTCCATGGCATCGGGCGGGAACACACAATGGCGCACGTCGGCAAACGCCTTGGTCAGCGTTTCCTCAAGCCACTGTTTATCAACAGCCGGGGAAAGATAGTAGACGGGCTGCAACAGTCCATCATCGGGCGCAATAAGCTTTTCCCTGATCGCCAGACGGGCAAGCGGGGTCTGAGGCAGTATCCGTATGCCCATGAAAATAAAGGCCACGCATTGCCGCAAACCCAGAATGTTCCTGATCCCTTCCTGCACGGTCTCGGTCGTCTCCCCGGGGCCGCCGAACATGAAAAAATGGGACGTTGCGATCTTGTGGCGCGCAAAAAGCTCATTGCACTCAATGACGTCTTTGAAGGAGAAACTTTTGCCCATCTTCTTCAGCGTTGTATCGCAGGCCGCGTCAGTGCCCACTTCGGCGGCGCAGAACCCGGTCTGTTTCATACGTTCCACGAGCTCGTCGGTCAAGCCGCCCGGTTTGAAAAAAGCGGTCCAGGGGATGTTGACCTTGCGACGGACCATCTCGTCGACCACTTCAAGATAGGCGTTTTCGTCATCATTGAACACGGAATCCACGAAAAAGATGTACTTGGTCTTGAACTTGTCACGCAGCAGCTCAATATCATCGACAACGGCCCGGGGCTCCCTCTTCCGGAGCTCCGCGCCCTCGAGCAAGGGATAGGTGCAATACACACACTTGTGGGCGCATCCCCGTTTGGTCTGAACGGACGCAATGTTGCCGCTGTGAAGATAAAAATCCAGCAAGCGTTCATCATACAAGGCCGCTGTGATTTGAGCGCCCGGAAGTTTTGTCGGCGAACTGATGAGGGTTTCCTTTGGATAGACCCCCTTTGCCGCGTTGTTCGCAAACTCAACAGCCAGGACCTCGCCTTCGCCGATGATGCCGTAATCGGCTCCGGTCTCCTTGAGGATGAGCTCGGGGATGAGGGAAAACCCCGCCCCTCCCAGGAGGACCTTCGCGTGCGAGGCCGCCCGCACCGCGCTAACGATGTTCTTGACGTTCTGGATGTAATATTGCTCGTGCAAAAGATTCACGTTGTCGATATTGCGCACCGAAATGCCGACAAGGTCAGGCCCGAAATCCCGCACTTCCCGGCCGATCGCCTCAAGCGAGGCGTTCTGCTGCAGCAGGTCCGCCTGTCGCACCGCATGACCTGCCCTGGTGAGCGCGGCCGCAATGATGCTGACTCCCAGCGGATAGAGCGGGTACGGCGACAGGGTGACATTGGCTGAGATCAGCAGCACTTTCATCGGACCGTCTCCGTGGCTTCTTCCTTCCGCCATTTCCGGCGCCGAAGCGCTGTCCCCCGATAGGTCCCGTCCGACTTTTCCTTTTCAATGACCTTCAAAAAAAGCTTGGCCATCCTGAGGTTCTGGCTGGTTTCCTTGTAGAATGTGTCCCAGGCATAGTAATAAAGCTCCTGTAGCTTTGTCGGCGTCATCCGTGCCGGACTAAACACGACTTGCCCGCCGGTATACCGGTTCCAGTCGTTCGACAGGATCCTGCCCTCTTTCTGGAGCGCTTCTCGGACCGGCGTATGGGGGAACGGAGTCAGGATCGTGAACTCCGCCAGGTCCAGTTTGATCTCGAGCAGAAAATCGACAAGCCGCTTGACATAATCCTCATCCTGTTCGTCCATCCCGAGGATGATCGTCCCCTCGACGCCGATACCTCGGTCCTGCAGACGCTTCACCCGGTTCCGGATATAATCGGACGTATCGAAGATGGCCTGGTACACGTACCAGCAGCCTGCCTCGGCCGCCAGGTCCAGTATCTCGTCATCATCCTTGATGGGATGAGAGACCCATTTTTTCTTCAAGGGGGCCAACGCTCGAAAGAGGTCCTTTTCCCATTGGTCGTTCTGGGCCAGGGAGTTGTCCACGAAGAAGAGGCGGTTGTTGTCAATGGCCGCTACTTCACGGACAACGTCGTCGATCGGGCGGGGCCGGAACTCACGCCCGCCAAGGAACGGCGTACAGCAGCAGAAGCAGTTGTACCGGCAGCCCCGCGAAGCGTGAATGAGATCGACCATCTGAACGCCGCGATAGTTGTACAGTTTCCGGTTCAGAATGTTTCGCCGCGCCGGACCCACCACGCTCATATCAGGAAATTTCCACTGATAGTCATACACCTTTTTGAGGCTCTTATTCTTGAGGTCCTGAAGCACCTGTCCAAAGCGGCCCTCGGCCTCGCCAAGGAACACGGAATCGGCATGGTTCATGGTCTCCTCGGCATGCAGCATGGCGCCGATGCCGCCGAAGATGACCGGGATTCCCCGCGCACGAAACCGGTCGGCGATCTCCCACCCTCTCGTGATCTGGCAGGTCAGCATGCACGAGATCGCAATGAGCTCCACCTTCTCGTCGAAGTTGATGTCCTCCACATGTTCGTCCGTGAACAAAAGCTCATCGTCGCCGGGCACGGTGGCCGCAAAACAGATCGGACCATGCGGCGGCAGATGAAACTCCGTCTGTCGTTCAAGCTTGGGCCATTTTGGATAAATGAGTCTGATCTTCACGCTATCCCTTTCTTTCCGCCATACGGAGGAATGTCCGTATCAACCCCGATAGCTCGGGGTCCGTTTCCACAAGAGCCCGCGCTTCCGCAAAGTCGCAAAGAACCGGCCGGTCCCTGCCCTGGTCCCGCGCTATAACGAAGAAGACAGCCTCGTCCGCTTCTGCCTTCCCCGCAAGCATGACCGGCGCCTCGTTGGCAAGGACCATATCCTCCGCCATGTCGAGTACGGTCGTCAGCGAGTGCTTTTCACTCGCGACATACGCTACAGGACCCAGGAGGCCGAAATGAATCGCCGCTTCACCGATCGGGCTTGATGGCAGCGTGTAGATGAACAGGTTCCCCCGCGACAGCGTTCGTCCGCTCTCAAGGTAATCCCGGAAGTACTCGATATCGGACCGGAGCGAACCTTCGGCATTCGTTCCAACGATCCCGATATCCTGTTTGTCCGTCGGCGAGTATTCGATGCCCGCGTCCCGCAGAGCGAGGCTTGCGCCGAACGCGGTCATCTTCGAAATGGCGTCGAGCCGTCCGAAGTTTTTAAAGGGATGAGAAAAAATGTCCCTCTTCGGCAGGGTATGCGCGCCTTCGCCTTTCTCATACGCTTGCCGGAGCCCGCTCCTGATGCAGCCATGGCCTTCTTTCGTGAGCCATCCTATGCCGTAGACCGAAATTAACATTGCATCCCAACCTGAACAAACCAGGATCAAAAGGGCGTTTCTCGCAAAGGCGCAAAGCTCGCAAAGAAAGACCGTAACTGCTCAGGTAAAAATTGATCCAGTATGATTTTGTAGGGCAAGGCTTTAGCCTTGCGTCTCAGTTGGAATGCCCGCCGATCGGACAAAAGCAACCCTGAAGGGTTGCCCTACAAAAGCTTTTTTGACACTGACCTGAGTAGATACGAAAGACCAATTATTTGTGATTGAAAACCAGGACGTAAAGCTTTTTTTGGCGTCCTTTGCGCCTTTGCGAGAGACGCTTTTCGGTTTTGATCTTTTTATTCCGGCTCACCCGGGCCAGTCATCACGCCACCACTAATGCGGTATTTACCCCGCTGAAACCCGCGTTCGTCACCAGGGCCGACGTCTGTTCGCGGACCGGCTGCTGATGGTCCGAGACCCATCCCCTCGCATCGTCGTCAGGATCTTTCAGATTCACTGTCGGAGGCGCCTTCCGCTCCCGGAGCGCGCGCAGGGCAATGAGCATCTCCACAAGTCCGGCCGCGCCCATGGTATGGCCGATGCCGCCCTTTAGGGAATACATCGGCCGTTCAATGTTGCTGAAGACCTGACGAAAAGCCCGCATCTCCATTTGATCGTTAAAAATGGTGCCGGTGCCATGCGCGGAGATACAACCCACATCATCGGGACCGATGCCCGCGGAGGTCAGCGCTTTCGAGACGGCCAGGATCAGGCCCTCGCTCTCGCGCGACGGGCCGGTCATGTGGTTGGCGTCATCGCTCAGGCCCCATCCGGCGATGGACCCGAGGACGGGACGGTCTTCGCGTTTCGCGCGTTCTTCGCTCATGATAAGGGCATAAGCCGCCGCCTCGCCCACGTTCAGACCTGCCCTGTTTTTGTCAAAAGGCCTTGCCGGTTCTTTGTCCAGCGCCATGAGCGAGGAGAAGCCTGAAAAGATGAATTCCGTGACTCCGTCGCAGGCGACCACGAGCGCGCATTCCGCGTGTCCATTCCGGATCATTGCCGCCGCGTGCGCCGCCGCCGCCGCTGATGACGTGCAGGCCGCCGAGATCACCAGCCCGCCGCCCTTTGTCCCTGTCAGGCCTGCAACTTTGCCGATGAGACGGACCACGACAGCGTCCGCAACAGCGCCCTTTTTTTCAAGCATGCTTTGTTCGAGAAGGTCGATCTCCCCTTTGGTCGTTGCGAGCAGCAGCTTTGCGTCTTCCGGAATAACGACCCCGTCGAACAGCAGCTCCATCATCTGCATGACCAGGGAAGCTCCTTCGTGATACCTCAGGCCATTGATGATTCCGGCGACGTCGGAATGGAAGGCCCCGGTCTTGAAGCGGTTGACGCGTGAAATGGCGCTCTCACCGCCCAGCAAACCCCGCCAGCATGCTTCAGTTCCCCTGCCATAGGGGGTCACCATATCCGCCATGACGACGACCGGATTCATGGCTTTTTATGGAACTCCCCTGTCGCCCATTTTCCGCGGACCCGGTCGAGCAGTTCCGGTGAGACCATGAAGGGCGCTCCCGTCTTTTCATCGGTGAACAACTGCACCATGTACGCGCTTGAGGCAATGCTTGCGTCCTGCTTGATCAGTTGATATTCCGTGTTCAACCGCGAGCCTTCATTCCAGATGAGCGATGCCCTGACCGTAAATTCCTCGTCAAGAAACAGCGGTTTAAAGTAATCGATGTGCAGTTCGATAACAGGCGCGCGCAATCCCGCGTCGAAATACTCCGGGTAGGACAGGCCGCATTTTCTGCCAAGCACCTCGGACGCTTCCTCGAAATAAAGGGGATACCGTCCATGCCACACGATCGCCATGGCGTCGGTTTCATTGAAATGGACGCGCCGTTTGACCTCAGCCACTATGGGCTCCGGAGCGCCCGGTATCCGCTCAAAATAGATTTTTTTACCCCGCGTCCGCATGCTGCCCCTTCTTAGCTCCGCTTTCATAGGAGACACGCAGTTTCATTTCCGATATCTTGTCGGTCTTCCTTGTGTCGGTCTTCCTTGAGATGACTGCTTTCACGACGGCCTCGCCGCTCGCGTCCTCTATGTCGTTCACGACACAGGTCACTTCATCGTCGGGGAACACGGGTGAAAAATACTTGGCGAGCGCCACCTCTTTCAGGACCACCGTTTTTCCACTCCCCTTTTCGAGCGTGGAGAGCGCGCACTGGATCTGGCATACGCCCGGCAGGATCTTCTTCTCCGGGAAGTGCCCCTGAAAACCGATGAACCCGGGCGGAAACGCAAAACGCGACGTCAGCCTCGCGCCTTCCCTTGCCGGGCCGGTCATGTATCGTTCGATCTCTGCTTTAATTGCGCTCAATACGGAACTCCTTCTGCCTCACGATCAACCGGTACCTGTATGGGTAGTGAATGAAGACAATCCCCTGCGGCCAGCGCTTTCCGTCCTGGTCCCGGTATTCGTAATACGATGCCTTCCAGACGATCCCGTCCTCTTCGTAATAGCGCTTCTCGATCAGGTCTCCATCCCTCCCGGCGAAGACATACTCCAGAAAGCCGGGGCCGGAAGGCTGGTGGAAGATCAGTGTATCGCTCCTCTTCCAATTCCATGCTTCAGGACCGGGGACCAGGTCAAAGTACATCCACCTGATGTCGTTTCCCACCGCGGAGGAGATATCGCCGTACCTGGAAAAATCCGCAATCGAGTAATGGATCGTCACGCCGCGCCGGTCACCTGAGAGCTCGAACAGCTTTATTCCCATGGGGTTCATGCCGGCGACCTTGAAAACGCCGTCGGCCCTGTTGATCTGCACCGTACCGATGGCGGTAAATTTTCGTCCATTATACTCAAAAACAACGGTGTTCAGCAATTCAAAATTGTCCGGTATGCGGGATTGAAATCGCTCCACCAGGGACCGCGCGTCCAGGGGACCAAGGGGCGCCCGTACCGTCTCCCGAAACGGCGCCGTGCCGCAGCCGGCAAGGAACAGGAGGAGAACGAGGCCCGCCGATACATTCCTCATCACGGTCGCGCCTCCCGTCTGCGTCCTTTCACGAACATATCACAGAGGGCCGGAACGACCAGAATGGACGTCAGATATCCTGTGAAGACGCTGACCGTCATACCAACACCGATGGAGAACATCACGGGGTGCCTGGCAAACAGGAGGACACCCGACCCCAGGATCGTGGTGAGCGCCGAGAGCGAAACGGCCATGACCGTCCCGATCTTGAGGTTGTATTGATACTCATAGGTCACCCCGATGCCGTAGTCCACGATCACCCCGGAAACAATAACGATGCCGATGATATTGACCACGTCAAGCGGGATGTGCAGAAGCGCCATGAACCCCGCCAGCCAGAGAATGCCGGTAAACAGAGGGACCAGCGCAATGATCGTCTCCCTGATGTTCCGGAAGAAGAACCACGTCAATACCACATTCAGAAGGAGCGCGACGGGGACGAGGAACTTCACTTCTCCGAAGGTAAAAGCCGAGACCTGCTTCGATACGGCCTTGCGCGACACGATGAATGTATCAGGATGGGCCCCGCTGACATGCATGAGCGCATCGACGAACTCCGCGTTATCGGGGAAAAAGGACATGACCCGGTATTCATCCTTATGCTTCATGACGAAACGCTCCTGGATCTTTTCCAGCAGCGAATCCGGCCTGCCCGCTTCCAGGGTGTTCTTATACAGGTCTTCGAAAAAAGGAGCAAAGGCCTGTTCCCGTATCCCGTAGCGCGGGGCCTGTTCCTTGAGAGAACGCCGCAGGCTCTCCGCCCTGTTGTCGCGCCAGAACCGGTTCCACTGCTCGAGGTTCTCCTTTCGCGTCTTCTCGGAAGGCCACAGCATGGAGAGGCTGGTGAAGTTCTTCTCCCCGATCGCCTTGATCGCCTCCCGATAGATCGCATCGTTGGCCTCCAATGCCCCCTCAAGGGTCGTTCCGGTCGCCACAAAGATGGCCTGGTTGTTTTCTCCGCCCCATGCCTGGGTGAAGCGCTGCTCCGCCTCCCGGACAGAAGGCTCGCTGCCGTCGAGACGCATGATGTCGCTTTCGAACTGGATCTGTGCCGCGAAAAAGAGCATCACCCCCGTCAGCACTGCCCATGCAACGACAGAGGACCGTCTCGGGAGGAGCGCATGCACGGTCTTCTCTCCCCAGTCTGCTCCGCGCATGACCGGCGGGGTCTTCCAGAACAGCAGCAGGGGAAGGATGAAAACGGACAGAAGCAGCGAGAACACGACGCAGAGGATAGCGAAGAAAGCCAGCTGATGATACCCCTGCACCCGCGACAGGAACAGCGCGCTGAACCCGAATACGGTCGTGATGGAATCAATGAGGATCAGCCGGGAAACACTGGCTATCTGGGCGGTCGTGGACTCCTTCCTGAGAGCGATGTACATATGGAGCCCGTGGTCCACGGTAATGCCGGCAACCGCGGTGCCGATGCCGATGACGAGATACGAAAGGTTGCCCATAGCGAGGGCAACCGCGTTGATCGACAGCGCAACACCGATCACGGGTATGAAAAAGACAAAGGCTATCCGCGGATCGGGAAAGAGCAGCAGGAACAGGGCCAGGAATGACACGGTGACCAGCGTGGATGCGATCGTAATGTCCCGCTTGACCACCTTCTCGTTGCTCACGGCATGCACATGGCCGCTGACGATATCCGCGCTCACAAAGGCGGGCAAGCTCCTGATATGCCCCTGTAGCGCCGAGAGGAGGGCCGCGCTTTCCTTCCCCTGCGTCATCTTGACCGGGGTCTCGATGATGACCATCGCGTGACGGCCGTCACGGCTGATAAAGTGTCCGTCCTCGATCGAGACCTCGTAGCCCAGGGATGCCGGCAGGGCCCGTAGTTTCTCAAAAATGATCTGCCGGACATTGATCGGGTCTGAACGGACAAGTGAGTTGGTGAAGACGCTTTCCAGTCTCATCGCGCCGCGATAGATGCCACGCAGCTGCTCTGAAACGCCGGCGCCATTCAACCTGCCATCAATGCGCCGCAGGTCGCTTTCGCCGAGGATCTGGGGCGCGTACTTAAGGATGGACAGCTCGTTGCCGTTGTTCTGGACGGAAATTCCCGTGGTGACCTTCGTGAAAAGCGGCGGAACGAGAAGAGCGGCAAGCTGGTCGGCTGCCCGGAACAGGTCGCTCTTCCCTTTTGCCGGATCAATAAGCGCCAGGGAGACGACGATCTTGTCGGACAACTTTGCGTCACGCAGAAAATCTAGGCTGCGGCGGATGTCCCGGTCATCAGGGAACATAAGATCGATGCTGCTCTCGTACCTGACAAAAAAGACGCCGATGGAAGCAAGGATACTTACAATCGCAACGAGCCAGAGAACCGGTTTCTTTCGCCTTTTGACGAACTCATACACAAGGGAAAAGTATTGCTCAAACATGCCCTTTAACCTCAAAGTCGCTGCTGTCGAGAGGGGCATTCAAGAGCGTGTTCGTGAACGTGATCGTGGTGACATCGCCGCTCAGTTCCTGCATGCGGATCTGCTGGAGATAGGTCTCGTCTTCCCGGAACGTGATAGTTATGTTCTTGATCACCTTCCCGGCGTCATTATTGGAGCGGGGAGAGAACTCGAGCACGATCGGGCCGCGTTTCACGAGCCGCACATCATTGGTTTCAAGGAGGGGGCCGTACTCACCGGAGAACCATACGGTCAGTTGCCTGATCACGTTCTGGAACATGGGGTTCTTCGTCAAGGACAGTTCCTGGACCTGGTTCGTGTCCTCGTCCCACTGCCGGATGAACTTGTCGGTGATCAGTACGGAATACCGGAGCGGCTTGTCCACATGCCAGGCGACCTTGTTCGGTTTCTGGAGATAGATCCTGCCCTTGATCACGAGCTTCTCCCTGAACATGGCCATCACTTTTTCCTGGGTGAAGTCCGTTTTGAGGGTTTTAAAGTTAGAAACCTTTTTCCCGATACGGTCCAGCAAAGCGGACAGGTCTGTTGTTTCGGGCGCTCCCCCCCTGCTTGCGTCCCGGGCGAAAGCCGTTCCAGCCTGCGCCAGCAGGCACAGGGCCAGCACAAGAACGGCGCTCACTCTGCTCTTCCTGCTCATCATGCAGCCGCCTTGCTCTCGCCCTGCCAGATCTTAACTTCTCCGCGGGCGATCAGGGTATCGCCATTCCTGACCTCTCCCTGAATAATGCCGAAGTCACCGTACTTCGCGACCTTGAATACTGATATGCGAAGGGTGTCTCCGACGCATGCGCTGCCGGGGAGCTCGAGGTTTTTGATGCCGAGCAGGAACCCTTCCTGCCGGGGATTACGGCTCCCGAGCTTTCGAAACCCCTCCTGTGCGGCGATGGCCTGGGATATGATCTCGGGATACGCGGCATCATCGAGCATCCCGTCTTTCCCCACAAATATCATGTCCGCGCGCACGATCATCTCGGACAGCGACGCCCGCTCCCGGATCTCGAGGAGCCGGTCGATAAGAAGCATGGGCTGTTTATGCGGAACGAGCTGGCCGGCATCCACCGGCAGGAACATGATATCATCCCGTTTATCCAGGTTCTTCCAGCACAGGGGGTCGGAAGCGAGGTAGTCGCCGGTCATCTGGTATGCCGCTCCCCGGCAGCCGTAACATTCGCTCAACCGTTCGCATTCGCTGCACGGTCCCTTGATGGTCTCGATATAGTTCTTGAGGTCCTGGACCACCTCACTTTCCCGCAGAATGTCCTTGAGCCGTTGCTTGCGCACATTACCGATCGGGATCGTAACACCGACGCACGGCTGCACAAATCCTTCGGAGTTGACCGCGCAGGAGAACTGGTGACGAAGACACTCTCCACCCACGAGCGGGGGCTTGGGGTCCCAGGTGCGTCCGTATTTTTTCCGGTCTATCCTGGAGATCCGGTGAAAAAGCTCTTCGATCTGTCGGGAATCGACTTCAAGCATATTGTGTTCCTTAGCTCCACCCTGCGGGGTGATCATCTCGAAATAGGGCGCGATATTCTGGTCCCGCAGCCACTCCCACATCTTCGGGAGCTCATCGATGTTCTGCTGACAAACAACCGTACTGATTCCCATGAAACGGTCCGCCGATGGATAGCCGGCCAGTTTCAGATTATTGAACGCTTCATGGATCTGGGCATGCGCGCCTTTCCGTCCCGAAAGCATGTCCTGGATCTTTTCCTCGAACGTATTCATCTTGAGGACCACGCGCACACCGAGGCCATACAGCGTCCGGGCCATCTCCCGAGTGATGTTCGTCCCGTTCGTGAAAAGCTCAACGTCCATGTCCATGCCCCTGATGTATTGGACCATCTCGATGATGGGGGGATAGAGCATGGGCTCGCCGCCGAGGACGATGATTTTTCTCGCGCCCAGTTCCCTGGCCTGGTTGATGAGGTCAAGGAACTCAGGTCTGCTCATTTCGTTCCGGTTGACGGCGCTGTCCGAAGCGTAACAGTAGAGGCACCGGAAATTGCAGCTCTTGTTGAACTCCATCTCGATGGAAAGCAGCCGGCCGTCACGGACGGCTTCGGCGATCTCCTGCTGGGAGAATTCCGCGCCGTAAATACGGCTCTGACAGGATTTCATATTATATTTCTCTCATCCACAAACCGAATTAATTTCCGGGAATTCCCGGCATACACTTGTTGTTTGACGCTCTCCTCGCTCGCGATGACCACCTCAGGCCTCACCCGCAGGTTAGCCTGGAGCTTCTCCATGATCATGTCGGCCGTGCAGGATGTATCGTTCACGGCAACCGTGACCTTGATCACATCGGAGAGATCATAGTCGCTTGTAGCGGTCACGTAGTATTCGCTGATCCCGGGGAACGAATCGAGGACCGTGTAGAGCGAGTTTGGATACAACGTGGTCCCGCGGAACTTGAGCATCTGCTTCTTTCTCCCGAGGATGGGACCCAGGCGGGGCGAATTCCGTCCGCAGGCGCAGGGGCCGTCAATGACAAAACTGATGTCGCCGGTCTTAAACCGGAGCAAGGGCATACCTTCGATCTCAAGGGGCGTCATCACCACTTCACCGGTTTCGCCGGGCGGGAGCGCCTCACCCTGCTCGTTCACGATCTCCACCACGGCAAGGTCGGGATGGAGATGTCCGCCTTGCCGGGCGGTGCACTCGCAGAACGACGTGATGGTCTCCGAGGACGCATACGTCGAGTAGCTCTTCGCGCCCCAGACCTCTTCCAGGCTTTCCCCTATCCGCAGGAACGCGAGGTTGCGGTCCCTGATCGGTTCTCCGATGCAGATCAGCTTTTTGATGCCGGAACCGCGCGGATCGATGTCCCGGGATTTCATGTAGTGGCCCAGTTTGAGCAGGAACGTCGGCACACCCACTATGGCCGTCGGCTTCAACCGCTGGATGAGCTCGAGCTGGCTATCGACGCTGCTCAGGCCGTTCCTGATGGCCGCGGCGCCGAGGCTCCGGAGGCCGGAAAAATACGCAAGTCCCGCGATGAAACAGCGGTCCATGGTACAGGTCAACAGTACGATATCGTCTCGTGTCAATCCGCAGCTCGTGAAGGAAATTTCCTCGTTGTAAGCCAGCCGCCTGAGATCGTTCTCGGTATACATCATCTTCGTCGGCTTGCCTGTGGTCCCCGATGACAGGACGATGTCCACGATCCGCGACAGGGGCACCGCAAGAAAATCGTCATTTGCGTGGCTGAGCGCGGTTTTGTCCGTAAGCGGAAGGGTATGCAGCGTATCGAGAGTGGTCCCGGCCGCATCAATCCCCCGCGCTGTAAAAAGGGCCCGGTAATACGGCGAATGCGAGGCAAGTCTGCGGACATGCTTGCGCAGCAGCCCTTCCTGTACCTCCCTGATCTCCTCCGGCCTGGAAAACTCCAGCTTCCTGTCCCGATCAAATTCCATCGAGTTCATACGCCGTTCTCCATAACAGACAACTCTTCATCGATAATATGCCAGACCCTGTTCTTGAATGCAAATGCGCTCAGGTCTTTATACTCGTCCCAGGTGATGGCCGGCAGCCGCCTCACCCGGATGACACCCGGATGCAGCAGCAGCGATCCTTTCGGAGGGATGCCCTCGTTTCCGGTGATGCAAAGCGGGACCACGGGCGCCTTCGTCTCGAGCGCCAGACGAAAGGCCGCGCTATGAAAGCTTCCCATCTTCCTGCCCGCCGATCTCGTGCCCTCGGGAAAGAATATGATCGACACTCGGTCGGACAGCAAGTTCGTCGCTTTTTCCATGAACTGTTCATGCGACATCATTCTGATGTTCAGGTATCCGGAAAACCTGGCATACAGTCCGAGCACGGGTATCCTGAAGGGCCATACATTCACAATCTGCACACACACGTGAGGCAGAACGCACATGAGGAACGCGTCGGACGCCGCACGGTGATTGCTCACGAAGATGTACGGTTCGCCGGGCCCATTCTTCGCGTGGTCCTCATACCGCAGCCGGATAAAAGGATACGGTATGGCCGTAATGATCTTGCCGTACCAGCTGATAGCGCGGCGAAACCGCTGCATGGTCCTGCGGTGCGACGTGAAAAGCCGGGACATCGCGACGAAGAGCGTCAGCGCCGGGATCGCGATCGAGGAAAGCAGTATAAAGAGCGTATAAAAATAAAGGTTCAGGAGATACAGTTTCAGTCGCTCCGGCATGGTCACGAGCTCGTCTTGTTTTCCCCATGTTTCAGCGAGGAAATGAACTGATAGATATCCTGCAGGGTACGGATGTCCCTGACCTTTTCCTCGTTCCTGATCTTGACGCCAAAGGAGTTCTGGAGCGCCACAACCAGATCGACGATATCGAGGCTGTCCAGCCCCAGGTCGGTAAAGATATGCGCCTCCGGAACAAGACGCTCCTTCTCGAGCTCAAAGGATTCCTCGAACACCTTATTGATCTTGTCGATAATCTCCTGGTCGATCATGCATTTCCTCCGTCATAGGTCTTATAGGACCGATAAGTCCTATATCGGTATTTACGTCTTTCTGCAAACCAGCGCCGCATTGATGCCGCCGAAGGCGAACCCGTTCTTCAGAACGGTCGTTATCTGTTTCTTAAGCGGCTGCATCACGTGATGGACCCCTGCGCACTCCGGACCGACCGTGTCCAGGTTCAGCGTCGGGTAGATCACGCCCTGCTCCATCATCGCAAGCGAGGCGGCCAGTTCGATGGGTCCTGAAGCGCCGAGCGTATGGCCGATATATCCCTTCAGGCTGCTCACCGGCACGGTTGGTCCGAAGACCTCTCCGATGGCCTCGGCCTCCTCCTGGTCTCCCTGGATGGTCGCTGTGGCATGGGCGCTGACATAATCGATCTCATCCGCTTTCACACCGGCGTCACTCATCGCCTGCCGCATGCAATGGACCATGGATTCCTTGTTTGACCGGCTCACGTGCAAACCGTTTGCCGTGGTGCTGTAGCCCGTGATCTCGGCGTAGATCTTTGCTTTCCGCCTGATGGCCCGGTCGTAGTCCTCGAGAACCACAAGACCGCTCCCCTCGCCGCAAACCAGTCCGTCCCGGTCCCGGTCAAAGGGCCGAGGAGTCATCCGAGGCGTATCGTTGTATTTCGTCGAGGTGGCGAACAGGATATCAAAGGACCCGGTCACCGTGGGGTGCAGTTCCTCAGCCCCGCCGCACAGGAGGACATCCTGTCTCCCGAGCCTGATGAGGTCGTATCCCGCGCCGATGGCCTGGAGGCCCGACGCGCAGGCGGCGGCCGGCGCCATGATCGTTCCATTCAGTCCCAGGTACTGCGCCACGTTCACCGCCGCCGTATGCGACATGCACTGGAAGAACATGGTCGAGTTCAGCCGGCTCAGGTCCTTGTTGGGCAGCATGAGCTCAAAGGCGTCGTTGATGCTCTTGGCGCTCCCCATGGTCGAACCGATGACACATCCGACCCGCCACCGGTCCTCGTCCGCCAGCGTGATACCCGCATCAGCGACCGCTTCATCCGCCGCCTGGGCCGCGAAGATGCTCATGCGTCCCATGGAACGACGCATCCGGCGCGGAATAAGTTTCTCGTCCCTGAGCTCCACCGGCGCACCCACAAGACTGCGCAGGCCGATGTACTGTTCCCAGCCTTCCATGCGCCGCACCATGCTCCGGCCTTCCGCGATCCCCTTCATGAGAACAGGCAGGCCGTTTCCAAAGGGCGAAACCACGCCGATGCCGGTTATGACAACGCGCTTTAATGGCATAGGGTCGTGCTCAGCAATTTGCCGAACCGGTCCTTGCCCACGACAGCGCGGCCGACAATGAGCGAGGACATCATGGCGCCGATAATGCCCGGCAGCAAGGCACTTTGTCCCGCGGCATAGAGGTTGTGCAGCGGGAGCTTGCCGATAAGATTGAACTGTCCCATCTTCTGCTTTACCCCGTACGCGCTTCCATCGGGGCTGTTCAGATAATCCCTGGCAGTGAGCAGGGACCCGGCATCCAGGAACTCCATGCTCTCACGATATGCCGGAAAGACGCTGAATATGTGCTCCTTGATCGCCTCAACATGCGATTGTTTATAGTCAAGGTATGCCTGGGGCCGCAGCCCTTTCCGGGACCCGCTCCACGCGGAGACACTCTCGGGGAATGAAGGCTCAAGAATACAGACCCCCCTTCCCGCACGGTCCCCGGCCTGGTCCGGCGATTTGATGATGACCAGCGCCGGCTTTCCTTGATACTGCGGATCCAGCAATTTGTTCACGTCCGCGTCGGGGAACAAGGACACGATCGTCCCCCCGGGGTAGGGGTCTTCATTGCCCTTGAGCGATGCGAAAACCGAAAAGAATCCGGCTGAAGACTCAAAGGGCAAAACGCGATTCATAAACGCCTTGCTGAAATGCTTTGGCGGCAAAATGCTCACGATCTCCCTGGGGTGGATCGTGAACACACAATTGTCTGCAACGACCTCTTCGCCGGTATTCAGAATGAAGCGGCCCACCTTGCTTTCGTTGATGTCCGTCAGTTCCGTGATTGTGGTGCTGCAACGGACGTCCACATCGTATTCTTTGAATTTTCGTTCAAAGGCCTTGGTGAAAGCATCCCCGCCCCCTTTGACACAAGCCATGGATTCGTAAAAGCTCAAGCACATTCTGCTGTGATTGGCAAAGGACATTTCATCAGGCCGGACCCCGTAGCACATTGCGTAGCCCGACAGCAACCCCCGCAGCAGGTCATTGGACGTCAGGCCTCTCAGGACCGCGTCAAGTGTCACATAATCCTCGTCCAGGCTCGGCGGGGCAATGGTGTTCGCATGCAGGTTGAGGGAAGGCGTCCTGTCGCAGACCGACTGGACCTTGTCGAAATACCTCTCAATGGCATCCGATTCCGCGGGGAAATAGCCTTTGAATTGCTTTATAATATTTAGCAGTCCGCTCGGGTGCTCGAACCGTCGACCCTGCGACTCGAAGATGAACTGGTTCTCTGATGGTTCGGACAGGAAGACCGGGGAGATGTAATCCCGGATCCCGAGTATTGACAGGATATCGGAAAGGATGCCGCCCTCATGAAGCCCACCCGTGAAATGGAATCCCGTATCGAACGAGATGCCTCTCCTGGAGAACCGGGACAAGGAACCGCCGATATGTGGCGCTTTTTCGAGCAGCAGCACGCGGCGCCCGGTCATCGCGAGCAGCAGAGTCATGGTCAGACCGCTGATGCCGCTCCCGACCACAATATCGTCATATTTTTTCATTATCGTCGAATACGTCGGGGAAAAGCCCGTGATATCAAAATAAAGATCAATGAGGCGACACTACATCGCCAGCCCGCCGTTGATGCCGATCACCTGACCGTGGATATACATATGCTCTTCCGTGCACAGGAAGTTTACGACCGATGCCACATCGTCGACCGTACCCACGCGGTTTAACGGGATCAGGGGCAGGACCCGCTCCTTCGGTATCTTTTCAGTCATCTCGGTATCAATAAAGCCGGGCGCCACGACATTCACAAGGATGTTTTTCCTCCCGACCTCGCGCGCGAGCGCCTTGGCCGCGCCGATCAACCCCGCCTTTGAAGCTGAATAGTTTACCTGGCCGGCCTGCCCGATTTGGCCGGACGCGGACGAAATGACAACGATGCGTCCCCGCTTCGCCTTGAGCATGGAGAAGACCACCGCGCGGGCCACATTGAAGAAGCCGTTCAGGTTCGTGGAGAGGACCGAGCCCCACTCGTCCTTGGTCATCCACATGAGGAGGTTGTCCCGGGAGATGCCTGCGTTGTACACGAGCACCTCGGGTGACAGGTTTTCCAGGCGCGCGCCTAAGGCGGCCTCGGTCTCTTCAAAACTCGCGACATCGAACGGGATGAGCTCACAGGCGCAGCCCGCGGATTCTATCTCGGATTTTACCTTGTACGCAGCTTCATGGTTGCCTTTATAGGTCAGCCAGATGTCAAAGCCGGACTTCGCCAGCCGGAGAGCAATGGCGCGTCCTATCCCACGGCTTCCACCTATGACCAATGCCGTCTTATTTGTCTGGTTTTTCATGTAGTCAATCGTTTACAGACAGCCGAAGGTCCCTGACGATTGCTCATCAATGAACACAATAAAAGATCATTACAGCTTCGCGCGCCCATTGAAAACACTCCTATAACCTTTCAATATTTCAGGTGTTTTTAGATGTTTGACACGTGCAGTAAAGTTAGAAATATTACACCAACATCCATGCACTGTCAAGCCTTTTCCCGGTCGCGATGAGCCCTCAATCTCCGGGCTTCACTATCACTACAAAAAAAATGCCCCACCCTCGCATGGGGGAGCAGTAAGCGTAATATTCATCGGATGCGGTCATTGAAACAAATTCTATGCGCAGTCGCCGGCGCGTTTTCCGGACAGCGCAGTCAATACCCTGTTCATGCTGATCTCGAAGGCCGCGCAGGGCATGGTAATCTGCGTGCGTTCGAGCGCCTCGGGCCGCACTTCTCCGATAAATCCCAGCTCAACACCGTCTGCAACCACGTTTCCGCAACGGCCGGGAATGAAGAGAGGATGTTCCGTTGGATCCAGTGTATATTCCAGGCCGAGGTAGTACAGCAGGATATCGAGGGTTGAATGCATTTCCGAGAAATTGGCGCCCGGGTTCGATATGACCGCGCCCAGGTTCAGCTCAGTGCGTGAGCCCATGTTCTCACTGGTATCGAACACAGCAACCTCGCCCACTTCGAACGTCCGGTGCGGATAGAAGGCCTTTGAGCTGGCTGCTTCCAGATTCAACAGTGACGGGATGACACGGTTCCTGAGAACCGAGTAGGCGAGCGACATCACGTTGTCCACCTCGACCAGTTTCTCCCCCGCGGTCATGGCATAATCGAGCTCTTCCCGCGAGCAGAGGATATTCGACATGATCTCCTGAAAACCGGAACCGACCATATGGCCGCGCGCGATATCGGACAGCAATTCGATCCGGGAAATCGCCCCGACCGTCGATTGCCGCGGCATGACCGGTTCGAAGGAGTCATATCCCCGGCTGATGGCATAGTCTTCCACCAGGTCCATGGGGTGCATGATGTCGTCGCGGTACGGCGGCGCCTGTACGGAAAGCGTTCCGCGTCCGGCTGTCACGATGTGGCCGTAGGAACCAAGCCGCTTTTTCACGTCAGCGGATGAAACATCCTCTCCGAGGCCGGATGAGAATTTGGCAAGGGGGACCTTGAATGTTCCCGACGTATCAGAGGGGAAGGTAACGCGCTTCCCGAGCCCCGTTTCATAGGGATAAGTCACCAGCACCGGCTCGATGTCCGCGCCCCGGTCATAAAAGTTCGCTGCAAGGATATTCAGCGTGAGCATCGTCAACCGCAGGTCCGTGCCAGTCACCTCGATAAGCACATTTCTGGTATTCGGCTTCACCTCGCCGACCTCCCTGCTGTTGATGATCGGAGGAAAGGAGAGGGCCCGGCCCATGCTGTCCGTCAGCACCGGGTACTGAGGGAAGGGCTTGACAATGCCGCCGTAGGCGATTCCCTTGGGATGGCGTTCAAGGATCCCGGCGAGCGTAAGACGCTCGTCCATTCCAAGGGGGATGAATGATATCGAGGACGGCTCCGCGAGCCGGTAATCCACCGGGAACGCGATGCGGTCAAGTTCATAGATGCCGATCGATACCGTGGACCGCTTCCTGCCGAAGATCTCCGAGAGCTTGTCCTGGCTCTGGATCATCTGCGCCAGCACGTCGTTGTTCATGCGGATGCCGCTCGCGGTGCAGGCCGCGATGAACGGCCGCACGGCTTTCATTCCCTTCGCAACCCTGATTTCGCGAGTGGCTTTCCCACCGTGCTTAAAGAAGGGGTAGACCTCCGGCTTGCCGGACAACGCGATGCGGATCTGGCGCGCGATGCCTTCCGCGGACCAGAGGTCCGGCCGGTTGCTGTCCGACAGCTCGACCTTGAGTTCGTCGGTCTCCGCGTTGTACTCCTTCAGTTCGGCCTTGGCGAGCATCAGCTTTTTCTCGAGGGCCGCCAGAGAAAGCTTTTTGCCGATGAGTCCGTCGAGGTCGCGTTTTTTAATGTCTATTGTTGGCATAGTTAAATCAGGGGTCAGGGTTCAGGGGTCAGGGTTTTTATCTGCACCCCGTACCCTGCACCCTGTACCCTGTTTTTTTATCCTAATTGAATCTTTTTCGTTCTGATAAAATCCAGGTCCCTGGAGAACAGCTCGCGGATATCCTTGATTCCGAGCGCCACCATGGCCATGCGGTCGAGGCCAAGGCCCCAGGCGATCACCGGCACATCCACCCCCAGAGGCTTCGTGACCTCGGGGCGGAAGATGCCCGCCCCGCCGAGCTCCATCCAGCCGAGTTCGGGGTGCTTCACGTGCAGTTCCACCGAAGGTTCGGTGAACGGAAAATAGGCCGGCCTGAACTGAAATTCCCCTGCCTTGGCGATCTCCTGCCCAAAGAGCTGTAAGAGCCCGAGCAGCGCCCTGAAATTGATGTCCTCGCCGAGCACAATGCCCTCCACCTGGTAGAAGTCAGGCGCATGGGTGGCATCAACCGAGTCATACCGGAAGCAGCGCGCGATGGAAAAGTATTTCCCCGGGACCTTCGGTCCCGATGCAAGCGTGCGCGCCGATACCGCCGTCCCCTGACTGCGGAGGACCAGCCGCTTTGCGCGCTCGAGGTCAAATGGATAGCGCCAGCCGGTGGATCCGGTCCTGCCGCCGTCCTTGTGAACCGCCGCCACGTTTTTTCCAAAGGGAGACTCGAGCTCCCCGCATACAGAGGGTTCTTTTACAAAATATACATCGTGAATGTTCCGTGCCGGATGGAACTGCGGCATATACAGCGCGTCCATGTCCCAGAACTCATTCTCCACGAGCGGGCCGCGCATCTCCTCGAACCCCATGCCGACAAACTTGTATTTCACAAAATCGAGGAATTCCTTGTAGGGATGCTTTCTGCCGATGCTCTGGCGCGGAGGCTTGAGGGCGATGTTGTAGGCGCGGAATTTCTTGTTCTTCCAGGAGCCCTGCTTCAGCATCTCGGGAGTGAGCATTGACGCCTCTTCGGCAACAACACCTCGTTCCTCGATCAGATGGAGCAAGGCCTGCCCATCGATGGTGAGCGAGTATATACGATTTTTCTTTTCACTGATGCGGAAGAGACCCTTGGACTTGCCGCGCTTGTGAAAGTTTGCATTGATCGCGGCCTGCCGGGCTTCGGAGAACGAGGTCAGCTCGCTCTGGTCCTTCCCGGCCACGGTCTTGATAAGATCTGACAGAAACTCATACGCCGAGATGTCGGCCCCGACGATGAGAGCAAGGATTCCACCCTGGGCGATCTGCACAACCTTCGTCTCTTTGAGCGTTCCAACGGCGGAACTCACTTCTGAAGGGTCCATACCCCAGGTCTGTATGATGTCTTTGACCGTGAACCGCTTTCCTTCCCGAAGGGCGTTGATGATCCTCGTCTCGGGAGCGCCTTTTTCCAGGTATTCCCTTCCCGTTTCGGTAAGTGAAACAAGCGAGGTGATGGATTCGTCCTTCACCTCGAGCAGTCCCTTTGACTGGAGCCAGCCTGAGGCCATATCAAGGCGGGACTCGTCGAGGGCCGACGCTTTCAGGAGTTCGAATGCGGACAGGGTCCCTCCCTGCTGGAACGAAAGGAGTACCTTGTGTTCAAGCGGATGGAGACTTTCAAGCAGTTTTATGAGGTCTGGTATTGCCATAAGATGCGGATAAGATTACGTTGATTGAAAATAATTGTCAAGAAAAAACAGTTTGACACGCATCAGACTTGTATGTTACGTTACGCGCATGGCAAATACAAAGGTCAAACCACGATTAAGCTATACCCTCGTCTGCGACGACGTACGTCAGGAGATGGGCGGAAAATTCAGCCTCATGGGACTGTTCGAGAGTATTTTCTCGAAAACCTTTCCCGCCCTGCACTATCGTTTTGCCATCGTGAACGAATGGACCGGCGGCAAAGGCGATTTTCTGTCCAGGATCAGGCTTCTCGCCCCTGATCAGAAACAGGTCCTCTCGGAATCAGAAACAAAAATAAGCCTTTTCAATGAAAGCCAGCGTCACCGCGACGTATCGGTCCGGTTCAATACAACGTTCAATGTCCCCGGTACGTACTGGGTCGAGACGCTCCTCGACGGGGAACGGGCCGGCATCATTCCCCTCACCCTCCAGCATATAAACGACAAGAACGTGCATTGATCCCGATACAGGAGAGGCGTGGTAGTTCAGGAGCGCGGACACAGACGTTCATTCTGGATACGATTGAAAGAAGAAGAAATACCCTCTTTTTTTGAACTTGACATCATGTCTGTTTTACCTTAATATCCCGCATGTTCGTGTCCTGCAGCCGTTGTTCAGAGTACAGCGCTTGAAGTTCTGAGTTTTGAGTTATATTTCATCGAACATCTTTTAACTCCCGACTCGCTCCTTCAGCCTCTTTCAAATCATAACATACAACAAGCGGCGGCGTAGCCAAGTGGCTAAGGCAGAGGTCTGCAAAACCTTCATTCATCGGTTCAAATCCGATCGCCGCCTCCATCTCTTCCGCGTTGCGGAAGAGAAAATTCCAGGTTGTACATTCCAGGCAACAAATAATCACCAGGAAGCAATCAAATATCGTAATGTGGCGCTTGTTATTGTGCGCTTGTATTAAACCCTATGCATCACGTTAAACCCTATGCATCACGCCGATTTCGTCCACCTGCACCTCCACACTGAATACAGCCTCCTTGACGGGGCCAGCTCGCTCGATGGCCTGATCAAAAAAGCCGTTGAGCTCCGCATGCCCGCTATCGCGGTCACGGACCACGGCAACCTCTTCGGCGCCCTCGATTTTTATCTCAAGGCCACCAAGGCCGGCATCAAGCCCATCATCGGCTGCGAAATGTATGTGGCGCCGGGGTCGCGGTTCGATAAAACCGGCGCTGCGGGCCAGCACGAAGAAAGCTCCTACCACCTCGTTCTTCTGGCGCGCAACAAGGCCGGATACAAAAACCTCGTCAAGCTCGTGACGGCGGGATACCTCGAAGGCTTTTACTATAAACCGCGAATCGACAAGGAGCTTCTCAGGAAGCATAGCGACGGACTTATCGGCATGTCGGCATGTCTTTCAGGCGAGATTCCCAAACTGTTGCTTCAGGGCCGCTACGAAGACGCAAAAAAAACCGCCCTGGACTACCAGAACATACTCGGCGGCGAAAACTTCTATTTCGAGCTTCAGGACAACGGCATACCCGAGCAGGAGCGGGCCAATCGCGAGCTGGTCCGCTTGTCGAAGGACACCGGCATCCCCGTGGTGGCGACCAACGACTGTCATTATCTGAACAGGGAAGACCACAAATCCCACGATGCCCTCCTCTGTATCCAGACGGGCAAGACCGTCAAAGACACGAACCGGATGAAGTTCTCGGCCGAAACGTTCTACGTCAAGACGCCGGAGGAGATGAAGAACTCCTTTGCCGACGTGCCCGAGGCGATCTCGAACACCGTCGCTATCGCGGAGCGCTGCAACGTGGAGTTCGAACTCGGCAAGTACCACCTCCCCCATTTCCCCGTGCCCGAAGGCGCCACACGCGAATCCTACATGGCCGAACTCAGCCGCAAGGGACTGGAAGAGCGGTTCGCGGAGCTCGAGGCGGTGCGCGGCCCAGGCGGTATTGATCGCGAGGCCTATAAGAAAAGACTTGAATTCGAGATCGAGATGCTCGGCAAAATGGGCTTTGCCGGTTATTTCCTTATCGTCTGGGACTTCATCCGCTATGCCCGAGAGCGCGGCATCCCCGTGGGACCGGGCCGCGGCTCCGCGGCGGGCAGCCTCGTGGCTTACAGTCTCAGAATAACGGACCTTGACCCCATCCCCTACAACCTCCTGTTCGAGCGGTTCCTGAATCCCGAGCGCATCAGCATGCCTGATATCGACGTTGATTTCTGCATGGACCGCCGCGACGAGGTGCTGAAGTACGTCACCGAGAAGTACGGGCAGGACCACGTGACCCAGATCATCACCTACGGCACCATGCTCGCCAAGGGTGTGATCCGCGACGTGGGCCGCGTGCTCGACATCCCCTACGCCGAAGTGGACAAGGTCGCCAAGCTTGTGCCGAACACCCTGGGCATCACCCTCGAGAAGGCCATGGAACAGGAGCCGAAGTTCAAAGAACTCAAAAAGGAACCTCGCATGGCCGAGCTCATCGACATCGCGCTCCACCTCGAAGGCCAGGTCAGGCATGCGTCGAAACACGCCGCCGGGGTCGTCATCTCGCAGGAGCCGCTCACTGAATATCTCCCGCTCTTCAAGACGCCGAAAGACGAGATCACCACCCAGTTCGACATGAAAGGCGTGGAAAAGATCGGCTTAGTGAAGTTCGACTTCCTCGGCCTGCGCACGCTCACGGTCATCGACAAGGCCGTTCAGACGATCAACCAGCGGCTTTCCCAGGCGCCTCTGGAGCGCGTGGACAGATTCGACATCTCCCGCATCCCGTTCGATGACGCAAAGACCTTTGCGCTCCTGTCGCGCGGCGAGACTGCCGGCATCTTCCAGCTCGAGTCGTCCGGCATGCGCGATATCGTCATCAAGATGAAGCCGCGGTTCTTTGAGGACCTGATCGCGCTCGTGGCCCTCTATCGGCCGGGACCGCTCGGCAGCGGCATGGTTGACGACTTTATTAAACGGAAAAAAGGCTCTACGAAGATAACCTACGAACTGCCCGCGCTCGAGCCGATCCTGAAAGAGACCTACGGCGTCATCGTCTACCAGGAACAGGTGATGCAGATCGCCCGCACCCTGGCGGGTTATTCACTCGGCGGAGCGGACCTGCTGCGGCGCTCCATGGGAAAGAAGGACCCCGAGGTCATGGCCAGGGAGAAGGTGCCGTTCCTGAAGGGAGCGGAAAAACTGGGGGTGAATGCAAAAAAGGCCGAGGCGATCTTCGACCTCATGGCCAAGTTCGCGGAGTACGGATTCAACAAGTCGCACAGCGCGGCCTACGCCCTGGTCTCCTACCAGACGGCGTACTTGAAGGCCCACTTTCCCGTGGAATATATGGCCGCGCTCCTCACGAGCGAGGTCCAGGACACGGACAAGGTGGTGAAGTATATTTACGAAGTCAGACAGATGGGCATCACCATCCTTCCTCCGGACGTGAACCAGAGCATGTGGGACTTTACGGTAACGGAGGCGCACAACCGTGATGCCATTGAACCCGGGAGCGCGCTCGGGTCCATCCGCTTCGGTCTGGCGGCGGTCAAGAACGTCGGCCGTTCCGCCATTGAGGCCATTGTCGAAGGAAGACGGACAAAAGGTTTTTTCACCTCCCTCGCGGACTTCTGCCGGAAAGTCGACCAGCGCAGGGTGAACCGCCGCGTGATCGAGGCGCTCATCAAAAGCGGGGCCTTTGACTGCACCGGCGCGCGCAGGGCCCAGATGATGGACGGCATCGACATGCTCATCGGCCAGGGCGGCAAACACCAGGAACAGGAGGCCATCGGCCAGTTCAGCATCTTTGATTCCATGGGCGATCACCGGGAGATCGCCCTGCCTGATGCGCCGGAGTGGAAGGAGAGCCGGCTTCTGGCCCACGAAAAAGAGAGCGTGGGATTCTATATCAGCGGACATCCCCTTGCCGCATTCGAGGCGGACATCAAGCGCTACGCCACGGCAACCACGGAAACGCTCGAGACCATCCAGGACGGCAGGGAAGTGACCATCTGCGGCATCATCTCGGGGCTCAAACCGAAGATGACCAAGAAGAACGAGAAAATGGCGATAATAAACCTCGAAGACCTCTTCGGCGCCATTGAGGTCATTGTCTTCCCCGAACTGTACAGGACAGCCCAGCATATGCTGCTGACCGATACGCCGCTCATCGTGGCGGGCCAGCTCGACAAAAGCGAACAGGGCAACAAGATCAAGGCCGTGCGCCTCCACCTCCTCGCTGAGGTCAAGAAAAAAGGCACGACCCGGATGGACATCAGGCTGAACGCCACAGGCCTGACGCAGGACGACCTCCTGAAGGTCAAGGAAATACTCCTTCGTTACCAGGGCTCCATTCCCGTCTATTTCCGCCTCCAAAACCCGACGCGGAAAGAATCTCTTATCTCTGTGGGCCGCGATATTCGCGTGAACCCGAGCGATAAGCTCATCAGCGAAATTGAATCCGTGCTTGGCGCCGGCGCCGTGTCTCTGGCCTGACCCGCGCTGCCTCCATCCTATAAAAAGCTGATAACCGCCCATTACAAATTTCACCATATTCTTTCATTCAACAAAGATGCGCGGAATTCACAGTAACTCCAAGTTCTCTGATTTCATGCTTGCGTTTCCGGCGCTTTTTTTTGCTGTTCTCGGCGGTTTCTATCCATGCAGTCATACTTATTTTCTTTGTTCTCCCTTGATTGTTTTGTTCCGGTCGGCTATAATCATGGTGTGCCGTCTCTTGAAGACGGACGAATGGACCGTGATAAGGAATTATCTGTCTTTTCAAATTATAAATGCCAATCAGGAGTGGTCGCCATGTCCAACAATATCTCCGGGAAAAGAACTGATCAAAAAGGGACAAAAAGCGGTGCGCCGCCAAACATCGGTGTTGAGATCACGACTTTCATCGAACAGATCGACAGCCTGTCGACCTCGCTTCTCCTGGCCCAGAAAGTCACAACGACGGCTCGAGAAAAGATCGCTGACAGCATGACGAAATTTATTGACAAGCACGGGACGCTGGTGCGGGAGACAAATGATACAAAGTCCTTTTCTATCGCGCCGCAGCATGCCGAGAAAGGCGCGGTCCTGAAAAAGCAATATGAACACGTTGACCTCGCCCTGTCCATCCTTCCCCGCAGTTTTCTCGTCTCCATGGTCACCCAGTTCGACGCTTACTTCGCACGGCTCATCCGGGTCCTCTATTTCACGAAACCGGAACTGCTCGAGGCTTCGGGCAATACCCTTTCCTTTGCCGAACTGGTCGAGCTCAAATCCATTGACGCCGCTCGGGAGTTCCTGCTGGAGCGTGAGGTCGAGGCCGTCCTGCGTAAAAGTTCGATAGAGCAATTCACCTGGTTGGAAAACAAGTTCGGCATCCCGCTCAGAAAAGATCTGGCGTCCTGGCACACCCTGCTCGAAGCCATGGAACGAAGCCATCATTTCGTCCATCGCAACGGCGTCATTTCCCAGCGGTATTTTGATGTCTGCGGGGCGCTCGGCATACCGCTGGACGGTGTCATCTCGATCGGAGACCTGCTGCCCGCATCTTCCGAGTATTTTGATTCAGCCTACCGCGCGCTCTACGAGATCAGCGTCAAACTCGCCCATATATTCTGGAGGACCTTGAAACCCGAAGAGCTGGCGGCAGCCGACCACAACCTGCTGAAAATCACTCAGGACCTTATTGTCGCGAAGAAATATAAGCTGGCGATAGCATTGCTTGATTTCTCGGTGCTGACGCTGAAGCTGTTTAATAATGAAGAGACACGAAGGACCTTCATCATCAACAGGGCGCAGGCGTACAAATGGAACAAACAGGAGAACATCTGCTCCCTGGTCCTCTCTCAGGAAGAGTGGGCCGGACAGCCCGATCATCTTCAGCTTGCCGTGGCTGTCCTCTCCGACAACTTTACGCTGGCCGCGACGATCATGGGAAAAATCGGGCCGGGTGAAGCGCAGCAAATAGCATACATTGAAGCGCCGCTTTTCAGAGAGTTCAGAAAATCGGTCGAGTTCAATCGCGCCTACGAAAAGGTGTTCAGCACAAGGTTCATGAAAGTGGAACATATCGCGAAAAAACTTGTCGCGTGATATTCGCGCCGGCGTAAGCGATATTTTTGTTAAAATTACGGGGCCTTCTCGTTCGGTTCCATCAAGTCACGGCGTAAAGTCGCCGTGACTCATGGAGAGCGGTGTCGGTATTTTTTTGCGACCGATAATCACGCCGAGCATGTTATAGAGCGCCGAAACAGTTCACGGTCATTACGCCGCGCCGATCTTGCTCAATTCCTCAAAAACAAGCGCCTGGACCCTCGGGACCACGGCAATGAGCTCAGCACTCAGCTCCATGGACCATGAGGATACATCCTTGGGCTGTACGCCGATGATAACGGTCTTTGGCTTCGTTCCTGTCAGCGCAGCCATGTGGAGGACATCGATCAGGCTGATCTGGTGCAGCGATGCCTTCTGTTCAAACGGGAATTTCATATCCTCGGGAGAAAAACGGAAGAGCGATCCGGGAGTGTCGCCGGCTTCGACGACATCGATGACGATAAGGTGATCGATCTCATGCAGCATGGGGATCAGCTGATGGCTGACCGTGCCGGCCTCGAGGAGCTCGACGTTTCCGGGCAAAGCGGCATCTTTGAGGGAATTGATAAGATGAACGCCGAAACCATCGTCCGTGAGAAGCAGATTGCCCACTCCAAGGATGAGAATTTTTGGAGGAGGCGCCGGCACGCCTCCCCGAGGCTGTTCATCAGAGATCATTGTTAATGTTTTTTGAGCTTATGGCCCGTAAAGATCGAGAAAAAGGTCTTGTCTTTGTTGATCATGGTGATCATGATGCTCATGTAAACGTGGACCAACATGAAGACGATAAAGAACCACATGGCGAGAATATGCCATATCCGTGTGTACGATTCACCGCCGAGCAGGCTGCTCACCCACCGGAACGAGTCCGGCGCCGGCAGAATCAGAAATACCCTGCCATGGTAGAGGGCGCCGCCGGTCAATGCCGTAAAGATGATCACCAGGGCAATGAAGAGATACGCCAGCGCCTGAAGCGGATTATACTTCCGGTAATCCTTATGGGACCCTTTGATGAACAGATAATAGCCGAGAATGTCCGGCACATTTTTGATATTCTCGATTATCGAGAAATCCTTCCAGTCGCTGTCAAAGGTGGAACGAAAAGCCATGTACACTCTCACCACGAGCCCCAGGACCAGCGCATACGCGGCAACAAAATGGAAGAACCGCATCCAGGCCATGATAAAGCTTTCCGGCCCGCCGGCGATGAAAGGCCAGTGGATATAGAGCCCGGTAAAGATGAGCGCCACGATGGATATGACCCGGACCCAGTGATCGATAATATATCCCGCACTCCATTCACGTATCATGGCATTTCCCATTGCGTCCTCCCTCACGAGACCTTGAAGTCCATAATGCGATTGGATTCAGGATGGATCACATGCACCGTACAGGCAAGGCAGGGGTCGAATGAGTGGACCACCCGCATGACCTCGAGCGGCTTCTCGGAGTTGAATACCGCTGTCCCGATAAGCGCTTCTTCGATCGGTCCCCGCACCCCGTTGTCGTCCCGTGGGCAGACGTTCCAGGTTGTTGGGACAACGCACTGGTAATTTTTAATCTTCTTTCCGTCCACATCGATCCAATGCCCCAAAGCTCCGCGCGGGGCCTCCCATAGGCCGATGCCCTGCGCTTTATCCGGGATCTTGTAATCGGTGTAGACGGCGGTATTTCCTTTCTTGATATTTTCGATGATATCGATGCCCCACTGATACATGGAGTCCGCGATCATCTTGCATTCCAGCGTGCGGGCGGCGATTCTGCCGATGATGCCGAACAGCACTTCCGGGTGTCCGGGATGCCCGATCTTCGCGAGCGTATCATCGATCAGTTTCTTCGCAATCGGCTGGCCCGCGGCATAGGCAACGACCATCCGCGCCAGTGCTCCGACCTCCATGGGCCTGGCCTGAAGCCGCGGCGCTTTGGCCCAGGTATATTTTTTGTTCGAATCGTATTCAGTGTAATCCGGCTCCGTTATGCCAACGGCGGGGTTGAGCGGCGTTGAGCCCTTATACCAGCTGTGGGCCGTGTGCTCCATGACATCCTCCGGCCTGGCATCGTGGACTTTTGGGAAATCCGAGGCAAAGATCGCGCCACGGGGCAGCAGCCGCTTTTTAGGATCAAAAGACGCCTCCTCGAACACTCCCCAGGAAAGGAAATTCGCCGGGCCTTTGCCGACGCCCGCGGCGCCAAGATAGAAGGGCGCAATAGCCAGCAGGTCGGCGATGAATACGCTGTCGATCCAGTCCTGCAGCTCTTTGACCCTAAAGAGATAGTTCTTCAGATCATCAACGGTCGGCACATGGGTCACCCCGCCCGGAGGGCTCGTCATGGTCATCGGCATCCTGCCGCCGAAAAGAGCGCTCACCTGGGCCGCCTTTGCCTGCATCTCGAGCGCTTCAAGGTAATGGGCCACGGCAATGAGGTTCACCTCCGGCGGCAGCAGGTATGCCGGATGGCCCCAGTATGCGTTCGCAAAGGGCCCAAGCTGGCCGGATTCGACAAAGGCCTTCAATTTAGCCTGCACTTTTTTCAAGGACGCTTCTTTGGGTTGAGCCTTGAGCGCCGAGACAACATCAACGTAGTCAAGCGCGTTCAGGTGATAGAACCAGAGGATATGGGAATGAACGAACTGAGCGCCCTCAATGATATTTCTGATGATGCGTCCGTTGTCAGGCGGTTTAATTTTAAAAGCGTCATCCATACTCATGGACGATGCATGTCCATGAGAGGTCGGACAGACGCCGCAGATCCGCTGGGTAATGTGCCAGGCGTCACGCGGGTCCCTGCCCTGGAGGATGAGCTCAAATCCGCGGAACAGTGTGCCGGTGGTCCACGCATCCTTGACCCTGCCTCCTTCGATCTCAACATCGATCCGGAGGTGTCCCTCAATTCTGGTGAACGGGTCTATGCTTATCCTGGCCATTATTTTTTACCTCCCTCTTTTTCTTTGGTCCTGCCTGAAACCGCGGTTGCCGCCGCGTGGATCGCGATGCCGGCAGCCGTCGCCGCGGCTGCAATCACGCCAAGTTTGTCGGCGCCGGCTTCGACACCGCCCAAACCCGGGATTTTGACATCCGGCAGCGGCTCATAGAATCCGGCGAACTTGTCCGTCCACCCCGGCTCGGCGCACCCGATGCATGGCCCGCCGGCCTTTATGCACCAGCTCGTTCTATAGTTGTACTGGATCTTCGGACAGGCCGAATAGGTCATGGGGCCTTTGCAGCCCATTTTGTACAGGCAGTAGCCGAACCCTTCTTCCCTGGAACCGAACTTCTCCACGAATCTGCCGGCGTCGAAGTGCGCCCTGCGCTCACAGTTGTCGTGAATGGTCTGCCCGTAGAACATCTTCGGCCTTCCGAACTGGTCAAGTTCGGGCAGCTTTCCGAGGAGCAGGAAATTGACCACAACGCCGACGAGGTATTCAGGATTGACCGGACAAAGATCAAGGTTGACGAGCGGCTTGCTGATCCCGACCCGTTTCAGGGCCTCGGAGATGCCGATGATCTCGGATGGATTCGGCTTCGCGGCGGGCACGCCGCCGGTGGTGGCGCAACTGCCGATGGCCAGGACCGCGATCGCCGGTCCGGCATGCTCTTTAAAGACCTCGAGCATTTCCTTATTGCCGATCATCCCGTGGCCTTTTTTGGTCGGGATGCCGCCTTCGACGATCAGGATGTACCCTCCCTCCTTCCGGGACTTCGCCAGTATCTCCTCGCACTGCTTCCCGGCTGCGGCCATGATGGTCTCGTTATAGTCCACGCTCAGGATCTCGAGTATGACCTGTGCCGGGCTCGGGTACGTTGCCTTGATAAAGGCCTCGGTGCAGCCCGTATCAGATGCGAAGTTGAGCCAAACGACCGGCTGTCGTTTAGAGGCTTTTTCCAATGCCGCGGCGATTTTAGGGATGAATGATTCAGACAGGCCAAGGAGGGCGGCAGTGGCGCCACAGTACTTCAAGAAATCTCTTCGCTTGATGCCTCGAAATGCCATCGCATCAAGAAACCGCTCGCTCACTTCATCTTTCTTTCCCATAGCGAAGCCTCCTAATAAAAAGGGTTAGATGAGAGATTCTGAAGAGTAAAGCTGTTTTTTCTCCGCTGCAAAAACGCAATTAATTATTGTACTATACCATCATCTAATATCGTAGCAGATAGTTAGGTTTTGTCAAGGTGGCGCATTACGCACAAACGGCCATCAAAACAAACGAACCCCCGAGGCCATTAACCGGCATGGGCCTGTTCACCCCGCTTCAAACTGTTAAAAGCGAAGGCGTGTCCGAACTTAAGTGTCTTCAGTTGACGCAGAAAACTATCTTATTGAAAATCATGTAAATAATATCCATTGACGATAATATCCTTTTGAGATAGTATATCGCGGTGATCAAATCATTCAAAAGCAAAGAAGCTGAAAAACTATTTCAGGGCAAGTTTTCTCCGAAACTGCCGCAGGCGATTCAACGCGCTGCCGCTATAAAGCTTGAGATGATTCATGCCGCATCCGTGATCGAAACGTTACGCATACCCCCATCAAACCATCTTGAGGAATTGAAAGGGGAAAGAAAGGGGCAACATAGCATCCGCATCAATAAACAGTGGAGAATTTGTTTTACTTGGAAGGGCAGCGATGCCTACGATGTTGAAATCGTCGATTACCATTAAGAGGTGAGAATATGAAAACGAAAAAACGTGATTTTCCGCCCATCCATCCGGGTGAAATCCTTGTGACAGAGTTCCTGGAACCTATGGGGATCAGCCAGTACAGATTAGCGAAAGACATAAGTGTTGCGCCCCGTCGCATAAATGAGATTGTGCACGGTCGGCGCGCTATTTCCGCCGATACAGCCCTGCGATTAAGCCATTTTTTCACTATGGAAGCGCAGTTTTGGCTAAATCTTCAATCACGATATGATATGGAAGTAGCCAAAGAAAAGCATCACGATAAGATCGTCAAGCAGGTCCGTCCCTTCTCACGCGCCGCATAATCGGATAGATCTCTTAACAAACGGCTCGACACCGTCCGGGCTTTGCCCAGCGGGTCAGTCATGGGATCTTTAGGGGGTCTTTAGGGTCAGAAGTCTTTTCCCTTGAAAAATACCATGGCATGTACGCAGAAAAATAGAAATGCAACGAAAAAGACTTGATAATCATATGAAGGCACCTCAGCATACCAAAGCGCCTCGGCACTCTGGTATGCTTCAAGGAAAGAGTCCAATCTAACCTTGGAGGTGCTGTATGAAATTGTACACGAGTTTCGATCTGCATTCAAACAATTCGTATCTCGGCATTAAGGATGAAAACGGAAAACCTGTATTCAGGAAGAAGCTGCCGAATGAACCCGAAGTTATTCTCAATGCCCTCAAGCCGTACCAGAATGACATCGTGGGGATCGTCGTCGAGTCCACCTACAATTGGTACTGGCTGGTGGATCTGCTCATGGCAGAAGGATACATGGTTCATCTTGCCAACCCGTCAGCAATCCAGAAGTACTCAGGACTCAAGCATGCTGATGATCAGGACGATGCTTTATGGTTGTGTGAAATGCTTCGGCTCGGCATCTTGCCCGAGGGTTACATCTATCCGAAGGAAGATCGGCCGATACGCGATCTCCTGGCTATTCCGGCCATGTCGCCCACTTGTTCCGGGCATGTCGCCCACCCACGAAAGCGCGTGAGCGCTGGACATGGTGATTGTACAGTTAGTGGGCGGCTTGCGTCAAGCTTGATTTGGTTTTTCG
>Ga0315281_10000632_pt1 | contig 49804 bp, 47 predicted proteins | sample YL17G07_0_MG_FD_204540 | JGI IMG/M metagenome (GOLD analysis project Ga0315281, IMG submission 204540) | Sediment microbial communities from Yellowstone Lake, YNP, Wyoming, USA - YL17G07_0 | ecosystem: Environmental > Aquatic > Freshwater > Lake > Sediment | place: USA: Wyoming | collected...
ATTCTCTCCGTTACGCTCTTCGAGAAAATGCCCATCCACCAAGCATTTGCGGGCCGCGACTACCCAATCGATCCCATCGCGGCTGGCAACCAATTGAATCTATTCGACTCTTAACCGGACAGTAGTGGAGGGAGAATGAAAATCGCAGACAGAGCAGTTCTCGTAACCGGGGCCAATCGCCGTATCGGGCGTGCAGTGGTCGAGGAAGCTTTGAGGAGAGGTGCGAAGCGGGTGTATGCCGGGCACCTCCTCTCCTGGAAGGATTGAGCGAGAGCTGGAATTGCGCTGGGCGCTTGACATTGCACCCATATTCAAATATTCGTTTGAATATGAGAGACCGGGAATTCAAAGACAGTGCGTATGGACAGTTGAGCCGCATCGGGCGGGCCCTGGCCAGTCCCAAGCGGCTGGAACTGCTGGACCTGCTAAGCCAATGCCCCAAGACGGTGGAGCACCTGGCCCGGCAAGTCGGGCAAAGCGTGGCGGCGGCCTCGCACCACTTGCAGGTGCTGAGGGCGGCGCAGTTGGTGGAAGCCTCCAAGGAAGGCCAGTTTGTGCGCTATCGCTTGGCGGACCGGGAGGTGAGCCGATTCTTCGTGAATCTGAGAAGCCTGGGCGAGTCCCGCTTGGCGGAGATCGAGCGGGTGACGCGCCGGTTCCTGGAGGGCCGCGACGCCGTGGAATCGGTGTCCCGCGAGGCCTTGCTGGAACGGGTCAGGCGGCGCGAGGTGATCGTGCTGGATGTGCGCCCCGCGGAGGAATTCCGCGCCGGTCATATTCCCGGCGCCAAATCCCTGCCGCTGACGGAACTGAAGCGGCGCTTGGCCGAATTGCCGCGCGATCAACAGATCGTGGCGTACTGCCGTGGCCCCTACTGTGTCATGGCCGTTGACGCCGTCGCCGTCCTCAAGGGCGCCGGCTTCGACGCGGTGCGCTGGGCGGACGGAGTGGCGGAATGGAGCGCGCGGGGCATGGCCCTGGAGGCGTAATGCTCGCCGCTGGGATGACCCCGAATATGCCTTCTAACCCCAAGCAAGGCGGCGCATGGCCTCGACCTTGTTCATACTCAACGACCCGCCCTACGGCACGGAGCGCAGCTACAACGCGCTGCGCCTGGCCGGCTCCCTGGCCAAGCAAGAGGGGGAGCAGGTGCGGGTCTTTCTCATCGGGGACGCGGCCGGCTGTGCCAAGCGCGGCCAGCAAGTGCCTCAAGGTTTCTACCGCATCGAGAACATGCTGCGCGCCGTCACCCTCCGGGGCGGGGAGGTCGGCGTCTGCGGCTCGTGCATGGACGCCCGCGGAATCGGCGCGGAGGAGCTGGCCGAAGGCTGCCGGCCCAGCAGCATGGACGAATTGACGGCGTGGACCCAGCAGGCCGATCGCGTGTTGGTGTTCTGACGGCGTAGACCGGCGGACCGGCGGCCGGTGGGTCACCTTTTGCGGGGATAACTATGGAACGGGATCGGACGGTTCTGGTGCTGGGCGGCGGCGTGGGCGGGCTGGTGACGGCCGTCGAACTGCGCAAGCGGCTGCCCAGGCGGCACCGCGTGGTGCTGGTGGAGCGGGAGGCCGAGCACGTGTTCGCGCCGTCGCTGCTCTGGGTGATGGTCGGAAAGCGCAACCGGGGCGACATTGCGCGCCCGCTGGCGCGGCTGGTCAAGCGGGGGATCGAGGTGGTGCGCGGAGAGATCGAGCGCATCGAGCCCGACGCGCGGCGGGTCACGGTGAACGGCCAGGTGCTGACCGGGGACCACATCGTCGTTTCCTTGGGCGCGGAATTGGCGCCGGAAGCCATTCCGGGGCTGGCCGAGGCCGGTCAAACCTTCTACACCCCCGCGGGTGCTGAGGCCCTGAGCGCGGCGATAAAGGGTTTCCGCGCCGGCCGGCTGGTCGTGCTCACGGCGGCGCCCGCCTACAAGTGTCCCGCCGCCCCCTACGAGGCGGCCCTGTTGATGGAGGCCGACTGCCGCGGGCGCAAGGTGCGCGGCCAGGTGCAAATTGACCTCTACGCGGCGGAGCCTGGCCCGCTGGGCGTGGCCGGGCCGGTGGTTTCGGCCGGGGTGCGCGCCCTGGTGGAGGCGAAGGGGATCACCTATCACCCGGGACACCAAGTCGAACGGGTGGATGCCGCCGCGCGGCGGCTGCGATTCACCAACGGCGCGGAGGCCGCGTTCGATCTGCTCGCGTATGTTCCGCCGCACCGTGCCCCCAAGGTTGCGCGCGAGGCCGGCTTGGTCGGCGAGAGCGGCTGGGTGGACGTGGATCGGCATCTACTCACCACCCGCTTTCCCGGCGTCCATGCCATCGGCGACATCACCGGCATCCCGCTGACGATGGGCAAGCCGCTGCCCAAGGCGGGGGTGTTCGCCCATGGCCAGGCCGAGGTGGTGGCCCAGAACATCGCCCGGGCGATCACCGGTCTCGGGACGGCGGCCCGCTTCGAGGGGTACGGGGAATGCTTCGTGGAGACCGGCGACGGCCGGGCGGGGTTCGGCAAGGGCAACTTCTACGGCGAGCCGCTGCCGGAGGTGCGGCTCCACGCGCCGAGCCGCTTGCACCACTGGGGAAAGGTGTGGTTCGAGAAGCACTGGCTCTGGCGGTGGTTCTGAATCGAGCGCCCAGGAGGCCCGCGAGTGGCAGCAAAATGAACACGGTGAGGATTGTCTTGTTCTGAATCCTGACGGCCCTACCGATGGGTCTCGGCAGTTGAATTGCGAGCGGATCCGAGGAACCGATATGCGCAGGGTACGAGCCATCGTATGGATCGGATGCGTGGGCTTTCTCGTGGCATTCGGTTTCGTGGCGTCCAACCGCTGGTCATATGAATACGCCGACAGCGTTGCCTTCGCACAGGGCAATTCCAGCGCGAATCCGATGCGCGACATGATGCGCCAAATGATGCAGGGAGTGGTGCCTCCATCCGGCATGACTCCCGAGCGATTGCCCGACCCCAGTTCCGCTGGAGCGCAATTGTTGGTTCAATATTGCGAACAGTGTCACGACCTGCCAAGCCCGCTGTACAGAACCGCCAATCAATGGCCGGGCGTCCTCGACAGGATGCTCGGCCGGATGGATATGATGGGGCGTGGGATGATGGGACGCGGCATGATGGGCATGGAGCGCATCCAAGCCCCAAGTACTTCCCAAGCGCGAACCCTGTTGGAATACCTCACCCATCACGCCATGATCGAAGCCACCGCAAGTGAACTCGCCGCGGGCAGTGCGCAAGATCGTGGCGTCTTCAGCGTGACCTGCGCGCAGTGTCATGCGCTGCCCTCGCCATCCATTCACACGCAACAAGAGTGGCGGGCGGTTGTGGCGCGCATGGAGGGAAATATGCAGCTCATGGGGAAGCCGGGGATTTCGGCGGCGAACAGGAACGCCGTCGTGCGCTTTCTGCAAGCGGCATCGGTGAAGACGAATTGACCGCGTCCGACCGGATGAAAGGGCGCCCGCGAGTTCCACGATCCCATCATCACCCCGGGCCATGAACGGAGTGGGCATGGCCGAGAAACCGCAATCGTTGCCGCCCATCCTGGCGGGCAAGGAATACGAGGCCCCTTCCGAGTTTCTGCCGGAGAACCTCCTGCGGGAGGCCCGGCGGCAGAAGCAACTTCCGAACGCGCGCATTCCGGAGATTTGCGTGCTTGACCCCGACGGCGATATCGTCCGTCATCTCAGACGAAAGGGTGCGGCGCGCATCAGCGATGGCTGGGCCTGCTACCACACCGAACTCCACGAGTTCGATCTCGCGGGCCGCCGCCTGGGCATCATCGGTTGCGCGGTGGGGGCTCCTTTCGCGGTCCTGGTGGCCGAGCAGGCCATCGCCTCGGGCTGTCGGATTCTCATCAGCATAACCTCCGCGGGCCGGATCAACCCGCTTGCCGCGCCGCCCTACTTCGTCGTCATCGACCGTGCGCTGCGCGATGAGGGCACCAGCTATCACTATGCGGCCCCGGGGGAATTCGCCATTGCGGATCCCGGCCTTGTCGAGCGCGCAATGAGCGCGATCGAGAATCTGGGCCTGGCGGTTTATCGGGGGGCGAGCTGGACGACGGACGCGCCGTTTCGGGAAACCTCGGGCGCCATCGAGGCGGCACGGGCGCGCGGCATTCTTGCCGTGGAAATGGAAGCGGCGGCGCTCTACACATTTGCCGCCGTGCGCAAGCAACCTGTCCTTTGCCTTGCGCACGTCACCAATACGATGGGGCGGACCGCCGGCGATTTCGAGAAGGGGGAGGCCGATGGCAGCATCACGGCGCTGCGGGTAATTGCCGCCGTTGCCGAGGCGGTGGCGGCGAAGCCGTGATGCGCCAGCAAGCGCTCGCCCCTGGCGGTTCGGGCGGCGAACCTCCTGTAGGGGCGGGCGCTGGCGGCCAGAGCGAATACAGGGTCTGCGGGAACCTTGCGCCGCGGTGCTGCGTGCCGCCGCCCCCGCCAACCTCGCGACGGCCGGAACCCGCGTCTACAACCCGTACCGCTTGCGCTTGCGCCACAGGGTGGGGCGGCTCATGCCCAGCAGGCTGCCCGCGCGGCCCACGTCGCCGCCCGTCTTGTGAAGGGCTTCGGCGACGCGCGCGCGCTCCTCGTCCACGGGAGGGCGCGCGTACCGGCGCCGCCGGGCCGGGCCGTCTTCCTCCGCCGCGACGCTGGTGGCGGGCCGCGCCGCGCCTGGGGCGGCGGCGTGGAACTCCGGCGGCAGGTCCTCCAGCCGGATGGATTCCCCCGCCCCGACCGCGTAGCTGTAGTCCAGCACGTTCTGCAATTCCCGCACGTTGCCCGGCCAGGCATGGCTCAACAGGGCGTGCAGCGCGTCCGGCGCGATGCGCCGCACGATCCGCCGTCCCAGGGCGTTGCGCTGGGCGATGAAGTGCCACAGCAGCAGGTCAATGTCGCCCCGGCGCTCCCGCAGGGACGGCAGGAAGATCGGCACCACCCGCAGCCGATACATGAGGTCCTCGCGGAAGCGCCCTTGGCGCACCAATTCCCGCAAGGAGCGGTGCGTGGCCGAGACGATGCGCACGTCCACCGTGACGGCCTTGCTGCCGCCCACCGGGACGAACGTGCGCTCCTGGATCACCCGCAGCAGCTTGGCTTGCAGCTCCAGCGGCAGCTCCGCCACTTCGTCCAGGAACAGCGTGCCGCCGTCGGCCAAGGAGAACAGGCCGGGCCGGTCGCCCACCGCGCCGGTGAACGCGCCCCGGGCGTGGCCGAAGAGTTCGCTTTCCAGCAGCGTGGGCGTCAGGGCGGCGCAGTTGATCGCCAGGAAGGGGCCCGCGCGGCGCGGACTCTCCAGGTGCAGCGCGCGGGCCAGCAGTTCCTTGCCCGTCCCGCTCTCCCCCCGCAGCAGCACCGTCACGTCCGACGGCGCTACGTTGCGCAGGATCTCGAAGGAGCGCAGCATCGCCGGATCGCGGCTGAGCAGGCCATGGGCCGCCAGCGCCCCGGCGGGGGCCAGCGGCTTGGGCAGCGCCGTATCGTCGGGCACCAGCACCTCGATGCCGCCCAGGAAGCGGCCCTCCGGATCGAAGAACGCTTGCGCCGTCTTGCGCAACGGCACCGCCGTGCCGTCCTCGCGATGCAGCACGATCGGCTGGTCGGTCACCATGCCCCGCTCCGCGATGCCGCAGCCCTGCAGGCAGTTGCCACAGCGGCTGGCCTTCAGGCAATGCTGGCCCAGCACCTCCTGGGCGCGGAAGCCCAGCAGCCGCTCCGCTCCCGCGCTCCAATGGACAATGTTGCGCTGACCGTCCACGGCGTATACCGCCGCGCCGCGCATCAGGTCGGCCAGCACGGCGAATGCCGCCGGTTCCGAGGCGGCGCGGAGCCACTGCTCCATCAGGCTCGGCCGGTGGCTTCCGCCCGGCGCGGCCGATGGGTTGGCCGGAATTGTTTGCATGGGCACTTGTGAAACCTCGAAGTGTTTCTTTCGTTTCAATATGTTTCATTAATGGTTCATAATTGGTAATATGAAATGCTACGCGAAGTTCTGGGTAGTCGTCCACAACTATATTCAGCAATCACGACAGTTCATTACCAGGGATGTGCATTGAAGGCCCAGGAATTGCGTAATGAAGAGGTTAGACCGCTGGAATTGTTTCAATCGCAGCGGCTCCCGAAGGCGAAAACTTCATCTACCCTCGGCATCCGTGCCGGCCATTCGAAACGAGGTTAGTGTGGCTCCGATCTTACCGTCCTTCCAGCATCAGCCGGGGTTCAACGAAATTGACCCCCAATCCGCGGCCGCAAGCCTGAAGGCGTTCCGCGTCGTGGACGTGCGTGAGCCGGGCGAATTCGTGGGGCCGCTGGGTCACATCGAGGAGGCCCAGTCCATTCCGCTCACTCACCTGCCGGCGGTGGTGGAAGGCTGGCCGCCCACCGAATCGCTGCTGGTGGTGTGCCGCTCCGGCGCCCGCTCGGCCCGCGCCTGCGAGTATCTCAAGCTGCGCGGCTTCGGGGCGGTGTACAATCTGCGAGGGGGAATGCTGGGCTGGGAGGCCGCCGGGCTGCCCGTCGTCCGGCAGGCCGGGCCAGCCGCCGTGCGGGGCGCCGGATACGGTTCCACCGTAGGTTAGCGCCCCACTACCGGGGCTGAACACGGGCGTGGGCCCGGTGAGAGGGATGGTCCATGTTGTACCTGGCAATCGTGCTGTCGTTGGGGATGGGGGGAGTGGTGGGCCTGCTTGGCGGTGGGGGCTCGATCCTCACCATCCCGATCCTGGTGTACGTCCTGGGGATGGACCCCAAGGCCGCCATCGCCACCTCGCTGCTGGTCGTCAACGTGACGAGCCTGATTGGGGTCAGCATGCACGCCCGCGCCGGGGCCGTGCGCTGGCGCGTGGGTCTGGTCTTCGGCGCGGTCTCCATGGTGGGGGCATACGCCGCGGGCCGGGTCGCCAAATTCGTCCCGGACTGGGCGCTGCTGCTGCTGTTCGCGTCGCTGCTGGCCGTTACGGCCATCCTGATGCTGCGCAAGAATCCCTCTCCGGTGCATGCCCAATCGGATTCCGGCGCACCCTCCGCGATGATGGTGGCGGGGCAAGGACTGGGCGTCGGGGCGTTGACCGGCCTGGTTGGCGCCGGCGGCGGATTCCTGATCGTGCCGAGCCTGGTGTTCCTGACGCGCCTCAGCATGCACAACGCGGTGGCCACCTCCCTGCTGGTGATCGTGCTGAACACGTCGGCCGCTTTCGCGGGCTACGCCAGCCACGCCCCGGTAAATTACGCCATCGCCGCGCTGGTGGCAGCTTGCGCCGCCGGCGGCGCGGTGCTGGGCGCCTTCTGGGCGCACCGGATCGCGCAGAACACCCTGCGGCGTGCCTTCGCCTGGTTCGTGCTGGTGATGTCGGGATTCCTGTTCTACCGGCAGATTCCCGAAGAATGGATCCAAGCGATGGTGGGCTGAGGTATGACCGTGTCCGCCACCCGCGCGGACGGGGCGGCGGTACCCCCGCCGCGCGGGCGCTCCCTACCAAAGCCAGGAAAACCCGACGTTGGCGAAGCTGCCGCCCAGCTCCAGCGTGGAGTTGCCCCCGGCGGTATGCACGCGCAGGGGCGCGGTAACCTGTCCGGACTCGAATAACATCCCGAAGCGGCCCATCATCAGCCGTACCCCCGCACGCGTATGAAACACCTGCGTGGCGGAGTCAATGAAGCGCAGGCCTTCCTGGCTCTGCATGTACGTGACGTAGTAGTTGCCGCCCCCCAGCGCGACGAAGGGGAGGACGACCCCCCAGCGCAGGAAGCCCTTGAGCGAATACAGCGCGCCGCGCGCCTCCAGCCGCAGGGTTTCCGCGGTCAGCGCCCCGGCCGGGTCGGAGAAGTGGAACAGCTTGTCGTATTGCAGCACCTCCATGCCCACGGCCACGCCGTAGGACTTGCCGGCGATCGAGTACAGGTCCAGCTCGATCCCGGTGGTCTCCACGGCCCGGTCGTCCTGGGGCGCCCCGTGATCCTGCTGCAGCCGGGCGAACAAGGTGTCGCCGGAGCCGCTCGCGTCCTGCACGCCGCGTTTCACCGTGACGAATACCAGCGAGGATTCCGCCGCGCGGGCCGCGCCGCTCCAGCAGAGCAGGGCCGCCAGCACCGCCGCCGCCGCCCAGGGGCGCACCCCCCCGCCGTGCCGCCGTCTCGTCTCGCGCCGCGTCACCATTGCCACCCCAGCTCCAGCAGCGCGACGACGTCCGTCTCGTTCTGGCTTGAGTTGTAGTCCTCCACGAACCCGAAGTTGAACAGGAAACCGTCCCGCAGGTGTTTGTAGCCCAAAGCGAAGACATCCGTGGGCCGGGAAATCTGGAAGTCGCTCTGCACGCTGTCCGCGTGTTGGGTATTGAAGATGCTGGACTGCGTGGTGATCTGCATCACCCAGGAGTTGTTGCGGTCGCTGCGATACTCCAGGCCGAAAAGTTTGTGCTCCAGCGACGACGCATACTCGTGGTTGCGCACGGTGAGCTGGGTCTCGCCGGTCTGGTAATGCACGACCCAGTTGCCGATGGCCTTGCTGAACAGGAGGTAGTAGCCAAAGTCGTCGCTGCCGCTGCTGACCAGGCTGCGCGGCAGGCTCGTGGCATTGTCCAGCGGCGCCTTGTAGGTCAGCCTCAGGCTGATCGCCGGAAGGATATTGCCCCCCTGGGTCCAGTTCCACTTCATGCTCAGCACGGGGTCCGCCGGCACCAGGTCCGCGGGGGCTTCCGTGGCCACCAGGAATTTCCCGTCGCGGGCGAGGAAGTAGTGGAACCCATTGCGGGCGAATTGCGGCCGCAGCGGATTCAAGGCGCTGAAGGCGGACTCCACCGATTCGATCGTCTGATCCAGGCCGCCCCCGCCGTAGCTGACCCAAGACTGGTCCAGCCCGACCTCCAGGGAGTCCGTCAGGCCGTACCGCCAGCGCAAGAGATGCACCTGGGCTTCCACGTCAATGAAGGCGCCGTAGCCCACCGCGGGGAAGTCCGCCGTCGTCAGGCCGCGGTCCACGTTGGCCTGGGTGATGACGGGCGTTCCGGGCTGGCTCCCGGACTGCGTGTTGACCAGCGTATTGGCTACGGCGTACTGGTAGCTGAATTGCACCTTGGACGGGGCCAGCGTCAGCACCGGCTCAGGCGTGAAGTTGAGGTACGGCAAGGCGGGTGGGAACAGGTTGCGCACCGGGAGCGGACCCAAGCCGCCATTGTCCGCGGCGCGCAAGGCGGATGGGATGCCCGGCGCCACGGCACCGCCCAGCGCCAGGACGAGGCATAGCCCAGCCCGGCACCAGGCGGAGTGCGCCCAGGCACGGACAGGGGAGGATGCGACCGCGCAGTTCATTCCCCAAGGACAATCAATAACCGTGCCCCCAGGGGGCGGTTGCGCCCGGGTTGGCGGTGCGCCGGTCCGGTTCGGCTGGTTGTCAAAAATATACGTTAGGTCAGAGACTTATGAACTCACCCTTCCCTGCGGATATCGCATTTGTATGGCTGGAGGGCGCGACCGGCTCGAGCCGGGTGGAGGCGCTGTCCCCAGGGGAGCACACCTTGGCCGCGGCGATGGGCGCTCCCCGGCGCAAGGAGCAGTTTGCGCTGGGGCGCGCCTGTGCCCGGGAGGCGCTGCGCCGGTTGGGGGCGCCCCCGCCGGCGGAGGTGCTGCGCGGCCCCGGGCGCCAGCCGCGCTGGCCGGAGGGCTACGTGGGGTCCATCACCCACAGCGCGGGCCGGGCAGCCGCGGCGGCAGCCCAGGCCCGCGCCTACCGCGGCGTCGGCATTGACCTGGAGCGCCTGCGGCAACCGAGCGCGGGGTTGCTGGCGCGCATCGCCCGCCCGCCTGAGCGCGCGGCGCTGGAGGCCCTGCCGCCGCTCCTGCTGGCCGCCGCCTTGGTGGCGCTGTTCTCCGCCAAGGAAGCGCTTTACAAGGCGGCTAACCCGCTCACGGGCGTGTATCTGGGCTTTCAGGATGCCGCCGTGCGCTTCGCCCCCGGCACGGCCTGGGACGGCGCAGGGGGAGACTTCGCGTGGATCGTGCTGAAGGACTGCGGGCCGGGCTTCCCCAGCGGCACGGGCGGCGTTGGCCGCTGGCTGCGTCAGGGGGACTGGGTGCTGAGCGGCGCCTGGCTGGCCGCCTCCGCCAACCCGCCCGACGCATAGCGGCCCTCCGCAACCGGCTAGCGCCGGCGCCCGCCACCGCGGCCGAAGCCGCCGCCGCGCGGCAGCGACCGGGGCGCCGTCCGGAACGAACCCGACCCGGCAGAGGGGGCGCCACCGGGCCGGCCAAAGCCGCCCCCCGCGGCCGGGGCGCCCGGTGCACGGCTCTTGAACGCTGCGGAGGACTTCAGTTCGCCCAGGGCCTTGGGCGGCGTCTTGCCGTAGTCGCGGCCATACTGGCTCTGTGGGGCGCCGCCGCCGCTGCCACGGATGGCGGGCTCCGCGGATCCCGGCGCGGCCGAATAGCCCCGTTGGGAGAGCGCTCCGCCCCGGTTCTGGTTCACTACCACCACCGGCACCGGGCGGTAGTAGCCGTAGCCCCAGCCCGGACCATAGAACCCGTACATGCGCGGCATGAACATCCAGTCCACCATGCGCATCGTCATGTACATGGACAGGAAACTCGGCGCCGTGTCGTTCACCGCGTAGTGCTGGCCGGCCTGGCTGGGGAACAGATGCTGGTCCGGCTGGGCCTGCACGGTGAGCGCCTTCTCGTCCAGCGACACGGTGAGCGTGGCCACCTCGAAGGTCTCGACGCGCTTCCACGCGGCCGCATCGCGGCCCTCCGGGAGCGGATAGGCATGGGGATCGGGCACCCGCAGGGAGAGCAGGATGTACTTGTCCCCCTGGGCGGGCTCCGGCTTGACCAGGATCGGATCGGCGACGCCGTCCTCGTTCAGGTCAATGGTGCTGATCTCCCCCACGCGGGTGCTGACCTCGCGCAGGAGGTACTCCAGGAAGGCTTGCTCCTTCAACCCCTTCTGCGCGCCCTCGCGAATCACCTGCCGGGCGATGTCCGGCAGCAGCGACACGTCGAGGTTTTTGTCCAGGTTCAGGGCCTGGGCCTGGGGCGTAAGGCCCTGGGAGACCCCGACCGTGTCGTAGTTAAGCCGCGCGGGGCTATCCCGGTCCGGCTGCTTCCACCACACGGCCAGGCCGACCACGGCGATACAGGCGACGATGAACCAGTGAAAGGGTTTCATGGGTGGTGAGCGCCTGAATGGAAGGTGCGGGAGAGCGGCGGAGTCCGCGCCGAAGGCGCCGGATCCACCCGAATTCTACCGGCGGTGGGCCGGTTGCGCAACGTCCGGCGCGGGGGACGCGCAAACCCGGGATTCGCTCCGCTCACTCCTCCAGGTCCATCTCCACGTTGCCCCGGTGGGCCGAGGTTTCCCGCTTGGCCTGCTTGAAGCCGAGCGAGAAGTTGACGCTCTTGAAGGTGGGGCGCTCGCTGCCGGCGAGCAGCCCCTCCACGGTGAGGACTTGAATCCGAGGCCAATTCTCGTTGTAGCTGGCCGAGTGGTAGAGCCCCGCGGCGGCGGCCTCCGTGAGCATGGGCTTGGTGGGCGGCGCCATCGTCACGAATAGGCCCAGCGCCGCCTTCTCCCGCTCCAGCACGCCCTTCAGGTCGCGCACCATCGAAACGTTTACGTTCTCGCCGCCCTTCACCGAGACCACGATCTTCTTCGCCCCCCGGTTGTCGTCCTGGAAGAAGATCAGCCCGTCAATGCCGCTGTCGGCCCCCTTCTTCCTGCCCTGGTAGGGCTGGGCGTTCACGAGCGCGCAGGCCCACCATTGGAACTGGTACTTGTCCCGCGCCGCCAAGTCCTGCGCGCCCGCCAGGTCCTTGGGCGTGCCGTGTACGTCGAAGGCGATGTTCGGGAACGCATCCTTAAGCCGTTTCTCGATCAGCGAGATGGCGAGGTGGGTGATGTCAATGCCGATCCAGCCCCGCTTCAACTTCTCCGCCGCATGCACCGCCGTGCCGCAGCCACAGAAGGGGTCGAGCACCACGTCGCCTTCGTTGCTGGACGCCGCGATGATCCGCTCCAAGAGTGCGAGGGGCTTTTGCGTGGGGTAGCCGAGGTATTCCTTCCCCGATGCTGGCGAAATATCATCCCAACTGTTTTGCAATGGCACTCCAGGCATTTCGTCCAAATACCTCTTATACTGTGGAATGCCAGACGAGGAATGTATCAGACGACCGTCACGCGCAAACTGCTCCAAATTCGATCGTGAAAAAGCCCAGTATCTGCCTTTATACGGCCGCACAGTCTTATACTGCCATTTATTTTGCGGGTTCAAGAACTCGTGTGTAAGGTCCGCTTCCCATTTTCCCTCCATGGGCCGCTTTACAGGCCATTCAAATTCAGTATCGCCGCCGGGCTTCGCGGCGGTCAAGTCACCGATCCGATATAGCCGGTTTGTGCTCTTCTCTATGTGCCGGTAGAAACTCGACACGTAACCTTCATCATATGGTGTGTGAATCCAATTCCAAGTCCACTCCTTTCCCTTGGTATAGAAGAAAACCACATCGCGAATGTTCCCATAGATTTTCCGGCCCTGCTTCGCATCGCTGTGTGCGCTTGAACGCTTCCAACTGATTTCGGAACGAAAATTCTCCTTTCCGAACACGGCATCGAGCACGATCTTGAGGTAATGGCTCGCCGTGGGGTCGCAATGCAGATAGAGGCTGCCGGTGGGCTTGAGGACGCGGTGCAGTTCCAGCAGGCGGTTGGCCATCATCACCAGATAGGCCATCACGTCGTTCTCGTGCAGGAACGAGCGGAAGGCGCGGATCAGCTCGGCGACGTCGGTGTTGGGCTGGTGGAGCAGCTCATTGTATTCGCGCTCCGCTTGCTCGCCCCAGTGCCAGGTGTCCTCGAAGGCGGTGATCTGGGCGTCGGACTCGTGCCCGGTGGGGCTCCTGAACAGCAGGTTGTAGTCGCGCTTGGAGTTGAAGGGGGGATCGAGGTAAATCAGGTCCACGGACTCGTCGGCAATGCTCTCCCGCAGCACGTTCAGGTTATCGCCGAAGTACAGGTCGCGGGTCATGGCCATCCTGGCGGAAGGGGGAACCGGGCAAGCGCGGGTGAATCCTTGCCGCCACACATAACACCCGTCAGCCGCCCTGGGCAATGCTAGGTCGTGATCCCGTTTGACCCTTGTGGCAAGGCCAGTGCAAAGTCGATTTGAAGCCGAATGGCATGAATCGTGGCAGACGCTCCCCCGTCCCGCGCCGCGCGCGGCCTCACCCAAACCCTCTCCAACCCCGCCCAAACTGCCGGGCGGGCTGGAGAGGGCTTCACGGCCTGGGCTATTTCCCTTCTCCAGCCCCGCAGTTGGGGCTTGGAGAAGGTGCCCGAAGGGCGGATGAGGCCCGCCGCGGGCGGGAGCGGACAAACGACTTCCCTCGAACACCGACTTTGCGGTTGCCCTGACCCTTGGGGCAGGAACCGGGCTCACGCCGCGCGGATCGTTGGGCGAACGGTCAGCCCGCGAAGCGGTAGATGTTGCGGATGTCCATTTGCTTGTACTGGTCCCAGCGGCTCTGGAAGAGCAGCAGCAGGTACAGGAACGCCTTGACGTCGCCGCCGGCCTTGCGCACTTTGCGCGCCTCCGCCAGGATGCGCTTGCCCACCTCGGCCGGGTGCACGATGAAGTAGTTGGCGAAGTAGAACCGCTGCGAGTGGTTGAACAGGCGCGTGTTGAACAGGGCGCCCCGGTCCAGATGCAGGGCCTGCTCCTCCATGGAGATGGAGTGCTTCAGGCGCGAGAACACGTCGCGCACCCGCACCTCGGTGGGCGTCGTCTTGAGCACCTCGAACAGGGAGTGGATGTTTCCGCTCAGGTCCTCGTAGCCCTGCCGTTCCTCCTGCCGCAGGCTGTTGGCGTTGAACTCCAGGAAGTATTGCACCGGCGTCTTGCCCACCGACGCCAGGGGGCGGTCCAGCACGTACCAGTTGTGAAACGAGTTGATGCGGGCAAGGTAGTTGCGGTCGGACTCGAAGATGGTACCGGCGAATTGCTGGAATTCCTCCTTGGCGGCGGTCAGTTCCCCGTTGTAGCGCGGGTCTTGGGAGACAAAGTGCAACAGGTTGTTGAGGTACGGACTTTCCAAATGCGACTCCTTGTCGTATGGCTGAAGCGATCAAACTGGAGCAAGGTTCCCCCTCGCCCGCCAGGCTGTGCCGGACTTCCGCCACTCTAGCACACCTGGGAGCGCCGGTACGAACGGCTCCCCATCCAATTGCGCGGCGCGCGGAGGGCCTCCGTGTCACAGCCTGAACCGGCAGAGCGGGCGTTGCGGCCCATGGCCGAATCCCAGACCGGCCTGGCCGAGATCGTGGGCGAGGAGGCCCTGCATGGCCGGCGCATGCAGGCGGGCGCCATCCTGGACCTGATGGACGTCACCGCCGGCCGCGTGGCCTCCACCCATTGTTCCGCGCCGGTGGTGACCCTCGCGTTCGACCGGGTGGACCTGGCGCAGCCGATCCTGCACGGCGACCTGATCCGGCTGGAAGGGCGCCTGGCCTGGGTCGGGCGTTCGTCCATGATGATCGAAGTGGAGGTGTTTCGCCAGGACATCCTGATCCGGGACTCCATCCCGGTGCAGCGCTCCTTCGTGACGATGGTCGCCGTGGATCCGGAGCGGCGCCCCAAGCGCGATATTCCGGGGCTGCTGCTGGACACGGCGGACAGCCGCGCGGCGAACGCACGCGCCCTGCGCCAGCGCGGCGTCGCACAGGCGTGGCTGGAGATGCAGGCGGAACCCCGGCCCCAGCCCCCGCGGGTGGAGGACGTGGAGGAGGCCTTCAACCGCGACAAGCGCGAGTACCTCTCCCCGGCGGAAACGGTGGTGCGGGTGTGCCGCACCTTCATGCCCCGCCACATGAACCTGCACGGCACGGTCTTTGGCGGAGACATCTTGTTGTGGATGGACCGCGCCGCCACCTATTGCGCGCGTCACTTCACCCGCAGTTGGGACATGGTCACGCTGGCCATGAACCACATCCTCTTCCGCGAGCCGATCCTCACCACCGACCTGGTGGAGATGACCGCCCGGGTGGTCTATGTGCGGCACTACACCCTGGAGGTGGAGATCTCCGTGACCTTGCAGCGCCTGGACGGCACCCGGGCGCTCTCCCACAGCGGCTACTTCACCGTGCTCAACTACGACGAGGCGGGCTTTAAGCGGCCCATTGTCACCGGCCTGCGCCTGAGCGCCGACGACCCGGAGAGCCTGCTGCGGTACTCGCAGGCCAGGAGCCGCCACCGCTTCTGGAAGGAGCGCCAGGAGGGCGGGGGCGTCCCGCGCTAATTGTGCCGCGCCTCCTCCCGCCCCAGCGTCCAGACCTCTTCGTCCGGCAGCGGTTGGAGGGGCAGCAGCGCCAGCGGCGGCGACTGGAGCCGCTCCGCCAGCCGGATGAAGCCGGTTACGAGCTGGTCCAGTTGGCGGGGAAGATCGGGCGCGGCGAAGAGCGTGCGCCCGTCCGCCCGCAGGCGGGCCAGTTCCGCCGCCTCCGGAATGTTCAGCAGCGGGAGGCAGCGCGTGCGCTCCACATAGCGCTCGAACGCCAGGGGCGCCTGGGAGCGGTTGTTGACCACGCCCAGCACCCGCACGGGCAGGTCCAGCTCGTATCCCCCGATCAGCAGGGCGCGCAACATGCGGTTGAGCACCCACAGCGCCTGCGGCGACTCGTCCGTCACCAGCACGGCGGAGCGCACCCGGCGCAGCAAGGGCAGCGGGACGGCGTCCAAGCGCTCGTCGTTGGCGTCGAAGATGACCTGGGCGTAGCCATCCAACAGCCCGCTGGGCTCGATCACCCGGATGAACTGTTCATAGACCGCGTCGTAGGTGCCGGTCAGCAGCGGCCCGGGGCCCAGCTCCAGCACGTCCACGTGGGGCGATACCGGCAGCAGCAGGGCGGGCACGTCCACCGCGCCGAGGTCGTACCGCGCGGCGTCCAACGTCTCCATCAGCGAGGGCCGGTGCGCGTGGCTCAGGGCGCGGTGGGTGTCCTGTTTTTGATCGCAGCCCACCAGCAGGGTCTTCACACCCAGGTAGCCGCAGGCCATGGCCAGGTGCGTGGCGACGAAGGTCTTGCCCACGCCGCCCTTGCCCAGAATGGCCGCGGCCGGGGTCATTTCGGCGGCTCGGTCCGCGGAGGCGCGGCACCGGCTTTTTCCAGGTCCCGCTCGAAGTAGCGGGCGTAGACGCGCTTGCGGTCGGCGAACCGCACGCCGTAGACGTTGGACTTCAGGTTTTCCGCGTAGTAGACGACCTCCACCTTGCCCCGCCAGCCCTGGGTGATGTGCTTCTTGAGGGCGATCTTGACCTCGTCGCCGGCGTTGAACTTCGGATTGCGCGGGGCGGGGCGGGGGCAGATCTCGCGGTATCCGGAGGTATCCCCGTAGCACATCCAGGTTGCCAGGACCACCGTGTTCATGCGCTCCGTACCCCCGTTGGCCTGCACGTACAGATCGGGGCTCATGGAGGTCGTCACGCGCGCGCTGCGGCACTGTTCGCGCTTGTTGAGCTTGCAATCGATCACGTCCACCACTTCCAGTTCGTAGGCCCGGTACTCCGCCCGCGCCGTCCTTCCGCCGGCCGCGAGCACGGCCAGCACGGCCAGCACCGCCGCGGACACCGGCCCAGCGCCCCTGTTCATCGCTGCGTCCCCTCGAAGCGTGCGCCGTCGAAGATGGCGTGGTCGGTCACCGCGCCGGTCATGCGGGCCGCGCGGAAGTCGGCGCCGGCGAAATTCCCCTCGGCCATGAAGGCGCCGTTCAGGGCGGCGCCGTCCATCCACACTCCCTCCGCCTGCACGGCCAGAAACCGGCAGCTCTCCATGTTGGAGCGGGTAAAGCGCGCGGCGCGCAGCAATGCCCCGAAGAAGTCGGCCCCCTTCAGAGGGCAACCCCGCAAGGAGGCGTCCTCCATGTCGGTCAGGCCGAACCGGGCGCCCATCAGGTTGCCGCGGTCGAAGACGGCGCGCACGAAGGACGAGCCGGAGAAGTCCACCAGCGGGGCGGTGATGTGCTCGCCCCGGCAGTCGTCAAAGCGGCACAGCAGCAGCGCGCAATCCTTCAGCAAGGCCCGGTTCAGGCCCGCGCCCGCGAAGTCCACCAGCCGGCCCTGGGTGTTCGTGATGAAGACCGACTCCAGGTTCGCTTCCCGCAGGATGGTCTTGTCCAGCACCACATGGTCCAGCCCGGCCTCCACCAGCACGGCTTGGGTCAGGTCGGCGCCCGTCAGGTCCGTGGCGTTCAGCACCGCCTCTTGAAAGGCGGCCCCCCGCAGGTCGGCTCCCGAGAAGTCGCACTCCACCAGCGATGCGCAGTCGAACACGGCGCCGCTCAGACGCGCCGAGCGGAAGGTGCAGTTGCGAAACCATCCGCCCGCGGCCTTGAGGCCGTCCAGGTCCCGCCCCTCCAGGTTCAGCCCGCTGATGAGCTGCCTGGAACGGGCCATGCGCTCCAATTCTTCGCGGCTGACATCCGCCATGCCCACTCCCTCGCTGGGGCTCACTGCTTCCTGCCGGTGCCAAGCGCAGCGGCGCGCAAGGCGTCCGGCTGCGGGCGCCGGGCCTACTTTCGGTCGCGGTGCTTGCGCACCATGCGGTCCACTTGTTCGTAGTCGTGTACCTTCAATACTCCGTCAAGGACGACAAAACCGCAACACTTCAGGGGCGTGGTCAATTGCATGGGCATGCGCTGGATCTGGATGTTGACTCCGGCGTTGGCCAGGTTGGACGCCAGGACGACCGCGCGGGCCGCGGCCCCCGCACCGGACATCCCCTTCTGCAATTCATGATACTTTTGGACTCCGTCCCACAGCGCTGCGCGGGCCGCGGCCGCGGCCGCGATCCCGCCCTGCATCTGCGCCTGCCGATCCGGGGCCAGCGCGCCTTCGGAGAGGCGCTGCTCCTGCATGTAAGCCAGGTTCTTGCGCAGGCCGTCGAAGGTTTCCCAGTCCTTCTCCAGCTGTGGGCGCAGGCGCTCGAACTGGGCGCGCACGTCCACGCCCGTTCCCACCTCCAGGTGGGTCTTTTCCTCGCTCACCTGCGAGCCCAGCACGGGGGCGGAAATCTCATTGTTGGCCCGCACGACGCCGCCACAGATGAAGCCGTCCGGCTCGGAGGTCACGTAAATCGCGCGGCCCGCCTGAGCCTGGCAGTGCAGGATGTACTCCTCGGCCAGGATGTCCTGGCCCGCCTGGAGCGCGCACTCGGAGAAGAAGCGGGCGGAGACCGTGCCCCCGGCCTCGATCGTGGCGCCCATGGCGCCGCCCTGGATTTCCACGTCGCCCTCGGACTTCAGCACGGCCTGGCCCACCGCACCCGACACCTGGATGCCGCGGGACGCCTCCACGGTGAAGGTATCGTTCACGCCGCCGCGCACCCGCACGACGCCGTTGAAGCGGATGTTGCCCGTGGCGGAATTCACCTCGGCCACCTCATAGCAGTCCTCGACCGAGACGAGGCTGCCCTTCAGCGCCACGAAGCCGGCGCGGGTGGCCAGCGCCTCGGTGCGGGCGTCGTTGTAGGCCACGTTGCGCCCCAGGCGGATGGACGCCCGCCTGCCGGGCCGCGCCCGGAGCACCCGCCCGGTGACGGTAAAGCCGTCCTTGCCGCGCGTGGGCAGCGTAATCCACGCCACGGTCTCCCCCTCCTTCACGTTGCGGAGCAGGTTGCGCTCACGGTGGTCAACCGGCTCGACCCCGGCGGGGTCGGGAGTGGCGGCCTCGGGCCGCAGAAACGTCACGGAGCCGTTGCGGCCGTTGACGGACTGCTGCCCCCTGGCAATGAGCACCGGCTCGCGCGCCTCCCGCTGCGTCATGATCCGGCGCACCTCGTCGAAGAGCAGGCCCTTCTCGACGCGCGCGGCGGCAATGGCGTCCTTGAACATGGCCGGGGTCGCCACGGCTCCGCCGCTGGTGGGCGCGATCACCGTCATGGTCGCGGCCTGACCATCTTCCGCTACCTGGACGGCGATCTCATACGCCAGCAACTCCCGCGTCCCCACGGGTTCGAACTGATTGCGGGCGCGGCGCACGAGGGCGAACAGGGTCTCCGGGCGGTACGAGGCGCCCAGCGCGTTCAACTCCCGCTGGACGTCCCCCATGCCGACCTTGACCCCGCCCGCCTCCGGCGCGCTCACGCGCAGGTAGACCTTGTCCCCTTCAATCCGCACTTCGAAGGGCTTGGCATCCTGGGTATCGGCGCTCATCCCGTTCCGTGAAAGGGGTTCAAGCCGATTGATACGGCTCGTTGGACCAGCGGGTACGCAAGAGGCAAATTCCCACGTGTGTCGCTATTCGGCAAGTCCGGGCCGGACGCGGGCCTGAGCCCGGGGCGCATGAAAGGCAACCCCGCCTGGGCCTCGCCCTCGCGGCGCCCGGCACCCGGCGCCAGGCGGGCGGTGCCGCCTCAGGACGATCGCGGGCGCTGGCGCAGCGGGGCCTCCGCAGGCTCCCCCAGCAAGGCGCGGATCTCCGCCTGGCTCAGCTTGCGGCAAGTTCCCGGGGTCATGTCCGCCAATTCGACCGGGCCGATCTGGTAGCGTTTGATCTTGAGCGTTTCGTGACCCACGGCGGCAAACATCTTCTTGATGTGGTGCTGGATTCCCTCCTGCAGGATGACCTCCAGCCACGTCTTGTCCGCGAGGGTGTGCAGCACCCGCACCCCCGTGGGCGTTCGCAACCGGCCGTCCAGCTCGACCCCCCGCGCGAGCTGGGCCAAGGTCTCGGGCGTCAGGATTCCCTTCACCTTGACCAGGTAGACGCGCGGCACGCGGAAGGATGGATGGGCCACCCGCTGGGCCAAGTCCCCGTCATTGGTCAGCAGCAGCAGGCCCTCGGCGTCGTAGTCCAGGCGCCCGATGGGATAGATGCGCTGGGAGGTCTTGGGGAAGTAGTCCCGCACCGTGGCGCGGCCTTCCGGGTCGCTCAGGGTGGACACGCAGCGCTTGGGCTTGTAGAGCGCCCACAGTTCCCGTGGGCGCGTTGCCTCCCAGTCCAGGGTTTTTCCGTCCACGGCCAGATCGTCCCCCGGCTCCAGGCACGTCCCCGGCTCGGATACGACACGGCCATTGATGCGCACCCGGCCCTGTGCCACGAACTGCTCGGCCCCGCGGCGCGAGGCGAGCCCGGCGCGGGCGATGGCCTTCTGAACACGCAGACCCTGCTCGCTCATGGCGGGGACCCCTCCGCGCCGGCGTGCAGGCCCTGCAGCGCCTGCTGCGCGGCGGCCTGCTCGGCTTGCTTCTTGGACCGGCCCCGGCCGCGGCCCAACTCCCGGTCGTGGAACGTCACGGCGACCTCGAAGGTCTTGTCATGGTCCGGGCCGTCCTCGTTCAAGACGCGATAACGCACGGGCTCCTTATGGGTCTTCTGCATCCGCTCTTGCAGCTCCGTCTTGTAGTCCAACGCGGGCAAGGCCTCGGCGGCGGCGGCCAGCCGGCGCTCGAACAATCCCGCGATTACCCGCCGCACCGCGGCAATGCCTTCGCTATCCCGGCTGTCCAGGTAGACGCCCGCCAGCAGCGCCTCCAAGGCGTCGGACAGGATGGAACTCTTGTCGCGGCCTCCGGAAAGCTCCTCCCCCCGGCCAATGCGGAGCCGCTCGCCCAGCCGCAGTTCCCGCGCCACCTCGGCCAGGGAGCCTTCCGCGACGAGGCTGGCCCGCAGCTTGGATAGCGCCCCCTCGCTCAGTTCGGGGAACCGCTCGAAGAGGAAGTCGCTGATGACCAGATCCAGGACGGCATCGCCCAGAAACTCCAGGCGCTCATTGTGCTGCGGCACGGGTGCCGGCGTCGGGTTCTCGTTGGCAAAGGAACTGTGGGTGAGGCACAACTCGAACAGCTTGCCGTTGGCAAAGGTGTAGCCCAGGCGCTCGCACAGGTCTTGCCCGCCGCACCGTTCCATGACTCGCCCCCGTCATTCGGCATTGAAACCCGCGGCGCCGTCGGATTGCGATTGCGGGAGAATGACGCTGAAGGTGGACCCTTTCCCCACCTCGCTGGTCACCCTGACCTCGCCGTTGTGGGCGGCCACGATATCGCTCACGATGGACAGCCCCACGCCCATGCCGCCCCCGAGGAAGTCGTCCTTGGAGGTGTGGTGGTGCAGGGTATCGCCCACCTCGTAGAACAGTTGAAAGATCTTGCTCTGCTGGTCGGCCGGTATTCCGATGCCGTTGTCCTGAACGGACAGTATCAACCGCGCATCCGGCAGGCTCTGGGCGGAGAGCGCGATGCTGCCCCCGTCGGGCGTGAACTTGACGGCGTTCTGCACCAACTCCCGCACGATCTTCTTGAACTTCATGCGGTCGGCGGTCAGCAGCATTTGGTCCGGCACCCCGTCGGTCAACTGCTGCTTGCGCTTTTCCACCGCCAGGATCAATTCGCCCTTGATCTCCTCCACCACGCCCCGCACCTGAAAGCGGGAAAGCTGAAGGGCCAGCTTGTTGGACTTGGCCCCGGAGATGTCGTGCATCTGTCCGACGATCTCCGCCAGCTGCCGCGCGGCACGATCCACCATCCCCACCAAGGGCTCGACCTCGTGGCCCCGCAATTCCTGGGCGAGAATCTCCGCGATGTTGCTGAGCACGCTCACGGGCGTGCGCAGCTCGTGATTGGTGATGGCGATGAATTTTTCCTTGATCTCGTTCAACTCCTCCAGGTCGCGGTTGATGCGCTTGAGGCGGACGTTCTCGGCGCGGGCCTCGGCCTGCTCCATGCACTTCTTGAGAATCAATTCCGCGTGATTGAAGCTGATGGGCTTGGTGATGAAGTCGAAAACGCCCGCCTTCATCAACTCCACCGCCACCTCGATCGTGCCGTGCCCGGTGGTGACGATGATCTCCAGATTGGGCTGCTCCCGGCGCAGGACGTAGATCAACTCGTTGCCCGTCATCTCGGGCATGGTGAGGTCGGTGATGAGCAACCGGTAGGTATGCGCCCGGGCTTTTTCCAGGGCATCCCGGCCGTTCTCGGCAAGGTCGAAGGTGTACCCCCACCGCCCCAGGAAGCGCTCCCAGAGCATACGGATGGGGGCCTCGTCGTCCACCAACAGGATCTGCGTATCCTTGCTCATGGCGCCTGTGGTCGTCCCGCCGGCCAGACAGGGGGGCCGGCGGGTTAGATCCCTACCGGCCTCACCCCAGGAAGCGGCGTCCGCGACGGGCCCAGCGCCATGCCTCGCGGCCGGACCGGGGCGGGCGCCGCGGGGCGCCTGACCTGCGCGGGCTCAGTTCTCCACGTTCAGCATCGAGAGCTTGAGCTTGCCGCGCTTATCGAAGCCGATCACCTTGACGGTGACCATGTCGCCTTCCTTCAGCACGTCCTCCACCCGCTCGACGCGCTCCTCGCTCAATTGCGAAATATGCACCAGGCCGTCGGTGCCCGGCGTGAGTTCCACGAAGGCGCCGAACTCCATGATCTTCTTCACCGGGCCGTGATAGACGGCGCCGATCTCGATCTCCTGCGTCAGGCCCTTCACCAGGGCGAGCGCCTCGTCCACGGCCGCGTGGTCGCGGCTGGAGATGGACACCACCCCGTCGTCGTTGACGTCAATCTTGGCGCCGGTCTTCTCGACGATGCCCTTGATGTTGCGTCCGCCGGGGCCGATGAGGTCTTTGATGCGGCCATCGGGGATCTTGTAGGCCACCATGCGGGGCGCGAACTGCGAGAGCCCCTCGCGGGTCGTCGGCATGGCCTGGTTCATGATCGCCAGGATCTGCAGCCGGCCCTCGCGGGCCTGATTGAGCGCTGCCTCCAGCACCTCGCGGTCAATCCCCTCCACTTTGATGTCCATCTGGATGCCCGTGATGCCGTCTTCCGTGCCGGCCACCTTGAAGTCCATGTCGCCCAGATGGTCCTCGTCCCCAAGGATGTCGGAGAGGATGGCGACCTTGTCCCGCTCCTGGATCAGCCCCATGGCGATGCCCGCCGCATGTTTGGAGATGGGCACGCCCGCGTCCATCAGCGCCAGCGAGGCGCCGCAGACCGATGCCATGGACGACGACCCGTTCGACTCGAGAATCTCCGAGACGACGCGGACGGTGTAGGGGAAATCCTCCTTCCTGGGCAGCAGGGCCGTGACGGCCTTTTCCGCCAGGAAGCCGTGGCCGATCTCGCGCCGGCCGGGCCCGCGCAGGATGGAGACCTCGCCCACGGAGTAGGAGGGAAAGTTGTAGTGGAACAGGAAGCTCTTGAACGACACGCCCGAGAGCGCATCAATCAACTGCTCGTCCTCCCGCGAGCCCAGGGTGACGGTGACCAGGGCCTGGGTTTCCCCCCGCGTGAACAGCGCGGAGCCGTGGGTGCGCGGCAGGATGCCCACCTCGCAGGAAATGGGCCGGATGTCCGTGGTGGATCGTCCGTCCACGCGCAGGCCGTCTTGGAGGATGCGCTCCCGCATCACGCTGCTCTTCAGCTTGGAGACGGCCCCCTCCACCTCCTTCTTCACCGACTCCGGATCCACCTTGGGATCGTAGAACCTGGTCAGCGCCTCCGCCTGCACCTGGTCCAGGGCCGCGTAGCGCTCCTGCTTTTCCTTCACCTGGAGGGCCTGGGCCAGCGCCGGGCGGCAGAAATCGCCGACGTCCCGGATGCGCGCCTCGTCCCGCTGCGGCACCACCAGGGCGCGCTTGGGTTTGCCTTCACGCCGCCCCAGTTCCTTTTGCATCGCCAGCAGCGGCTGGATGGCCCGGTGGGCAAAGAGGATCGCCTCCAGCGCCGTGGCCTCGGATACCTCCCGGGCGCTGCCTTCCACCATCTGGATCGCGTCCTCGGAGCCGGCGACAAAGAAATTCACGTCGCTTTGGGCCAATTGCTCCGGCGAGGGGTTGACGACGAATTCGCCCTCCACATGGCCGACCCGCACCCCGGCGATGGCCGCCGGGAAGGGGATGTCCGATACGCCCAGCGCCGCCGAGGCGCCCAGCATGGCGGCCACGGCCGGCTCGTTCTCGTGGTCGGTGCTGAACACCGTGGCGATGATCTGGGTTTCGTACGGAAAGTGATCGGGGAAGAGCGGGCGGATGGGGCGGTCAATGAAGCGCGAGATCAGCGTTTCCGAGTCGGAGAGCCGGCCCTCCCGCTTGAAGAATCCGCCCGGGATCTTGCCCGCGGCGTACATCTTCTCGACGTAGTGAACCGAAAGCGGCACGAAGCCGCGGTTGGGCTGGGCCCGCTTGTCCGCCGTGGCGGCCACCAGGACGACGGTGTCCCCGTAGCGCACCAGCACCGACCCGCCGGCTTGACGGGCCATCTTGCCCGATTCGATCGAGATGGGCCTGCCGCCCAACTCACCTGAGACTGTATGCATGGAGTTCTCCACGAATTGCGTTGCCGCGATGGTGGAGACGCCCAGCCCATTCAACCCTTTGGGATCCAAGCCGACTTGCAGCGCTCTGCTACAGATCGCGTTGCATCCCAAATTGAAGGTATGCCCGGACGCCTGCACCTCGCAAAATCGGCCGGGCGGATTGGCCGCGCGGCCGGCGCCGGTACCCTACCGGCGCAGATCCAGTTTGGCGATGATGCTTCGATACCGCTCGTTGTCCTTGCGGTGCAGGTAGTCCAGCAGCCGCCGTCTCTTGCTGACCATTTGCAGCAACCCGCGGCGGGAATGGTGATCCTTGACGTGGGCCTTGAAATGATCGGTGAGGGACTTGATGCGCTCGGATAGCAGCGCGATCTGCACTTCCGGGGACCCCGTATCGTTCTCCGCGCGGCGGTGCACGCCGATGACTTCCTGCTTCTTTTCCTGGCTGAACATGCTGCCTTGACTCCCTACGAAGGTTCTGGTTTCAGGTTAGGTCTTTCTTGTGCCCGGGCTCGCGCTCCGCTTGCCGAGGAAGCGCCGACGAATGTCCCATTCCGGGACTTATCCTTTGCGTCTCAAATCAACACCTTGGTGGGCTGGAAGCGCAGGCCTTGCGGCCCGTTGGCCACCACCTTGCCGACCGCGATCAACGTGCCGCACGGACGCACGGCCTTGGCATTCGCCCCGGCTGCGGGAGCCCCAGCGCCGGCAGGGATGGCCCGGCCCTCCCGCAAACTTCGCTCCGACTCATCCCCCACGGTCACGGGATGATGGTCCGTAAGGAACTCGGCCGGGTTGTGCAAAAAGGCCGCATCGCCCTTTGCCAGCCGTTCCCCAATTCCTGTCAGGGTAATGGAATTCTCCAAAGTAAACAAGCGGCCGCAGGCTTCACGCCGCAATTCCACGACATGTGCGCCCACGCCCAGGGTCTCCCCGATTTGGTCGGCCAGGGAGCGCATATAGGTGCCCGCGGTACACGTCACGCGGAATTCCGCATGCGGCAGGGCCACATCCAACACTTCAACGTCCCACAGCCGCACGGTGCGCACCCGCTCCGGAACGGGGAGGCCGCGGCGCGCCAGCTTGTAGGCCGGCACCCCGCCGTGCTTGACCGCGGAAAAGCGGGGTACGGACTGGGGCTGCTCCCCAGCCGTCGCCAGGATCGTCCGCCGCACCCGCTCCGCGTCCAGACCGCCCAGTTCGCGCCGCTCGATCACCGCGCCTTCGGCGTCCTGGGTATCCGTGCGTTCGCCCAGCTTGATGCGCACGCGGTAGGTCTTGTCCAGCCCCTCGAAGCCTTCGATCAGCTTGGTGGCCTTGCCCAGGAAGATCGCCAGGACGCCGGTCGCCAGGGGGTCTAGCGTCCCCAGGAAGCCGCCCTTGGGCTCGCCCAGCAACCGCTTCACCCGCCCCAGCGCCTGGTTGGAACTGATGCCCAGGGGCTTGTCCAGGATCACCACGCCGGTCACGGCCCGCCCTCCGCCGGAATCCGCACCTTGGCCAGGAGGATTTCCATCTCGTTGGCGTAGTCAAACCCCGGATCGTAAACGAAGCGCAGGCGGGGGGTGCTGCGGGTCTCCAGCGTGCGGCCCAGGGCTTGGCCGAGAAAGCCCGCCGCCCCGTTGAGCGAGACCGTCAGCGCTTCCACGTCCGCGCCGGGCTGCAAACAGGAGAACCGCACCAGGGCATGGGCCTTGTCCTTGGACAGGTGAACCTCCGTGATGGTGACGAATTGGAAGCGCGGGTCGCCCGCCTCGCGCAGCAGCAACAGGCCCAGCTTCTGCCGGATGCGCTCGACCAGGTGCTCCCTCTTCCGTCCGGACATGATGCTCCAGGGTTGCGCCGCGGGGGGCGCGCCTATTGCGCGCGGCCGGCGTGCTCCAGCTTGGCCTTCTCTTCCACGCGGACGAACGCCTCGATCAGGTCGCCCGCCTTGAAGTCGTTGAAGCCCTGGACGCGCACGCCGCACTCGAAGCCGGACTGGACATTGGCCACGTCGTCCTTGAAGCGCCGCAGGGTCTGCACCTGGCCCGAGTGGATGATGACGTTGTCGCGGTAGACGCGCACCTGGCTGGTGCGCTCGAGCTTGCCGTCCACGATGTATCCGCCGGCGATCTGGCCTTCCTTGGAAAGGTTGAACACCTGGCGCACCTCGCAGTGGCCGCTGATTTCCTCGCGCACCACCGGCTTGAGCATGCCCGTCAGGCTGGCCCGCACGTCGTCAATCAACTCGTAGATGATGGTGTAAGGCTTGATCTCGACGCCCTCCGAGCGCGCCAATTCGGCGGCCTTGGCCTCCGGGCGGACGTTGAAGCCGATCACGACGGCATCGGACGTGCCGGCGAGGGAGACGTCGGTCTCCGTGATGCCGCCCACGCCCGCGCGGATGATCTCCGTGCGCACCTCCTCGTTGCCCTCCTTGGCCAGCGAGCCGCGGATCGCCTCCAGCGAGCCCTGGGTATCCGCCTTGATGACCAGCTTGAGGCTGCGGCTCTGCTCCTTGCCCGCGGCCTGGCCCAGGAAGGTCTCCAGTTGCGTGTGGCGGCTCTCCCCGGCGGCGGTCTCGCGGCGGCGGGCGGCCCGCTGCTCGGAGACCTGGCGGGCGGTCTTCTCGTCGGCCATCACCACGAACACGTCGCCGGCGCCGGGCATCTCGTTGCAGCCGAGGATCTCCGCCGGGCGGCTGGGCGTGGCCTGCTCCAAGGGCTGGCCCAGGTCGTCGAACATGGCGCGCACCCGGCCGAAGGTGGTGCCGGCGACAAAGAAATCTCCGACCGCCAGCGTGCCGCGCTGCACGATCACCGTGGCCACGGGGCCGCGTTGGCGGTCCATCTTGGATTCGATCACGAACCCCCGCGCCTTGCCCTCCTCCACGGCCTTGGTCTCCAGCACCTGCGCCTGCAAGTGGATCATCTCCATCAGTTCCGGCACGCCCTGGCCGGTCTTGGCGGAGATCGGCGCCACGATGGTCTCGCCCCCGAACTCCTCCGGCACCAGGCCGTGCTCCATCATCTGCTGCTTGATGCGGACCAGATCGGCCCCCGGACGGTCAATCTTGTTGATGGCGACCAGGATCGGCACCTGGGCCGCCTTGGCATGTTCGATGGCCTCGATGGTCTGCGGCATGATGCCGTCGTCCGCCGCCACGATCAGGATCACCAGGTCCGTGATGTCCGCGCCGCGCTGCCGCAGGGAAGTGAACGCCTCGTGGCCCGGGGTGTCGAGGAAGACCACATCGCCCCCCTCGGTGCGCACAAAGTACGCGCCGATGTGCTGGGTGATGCCGCCCGCCTCGCGCTCGGTGATGTGGCTCTTGCGGATGTAGTCCAGCAGCGTGGTCTTGCCGTGGTCCACGTGACCCATGATCGTGACGATGGGCGGGCGGGGGCGCAGCAGGCCCTGGTCCGCCTCATCCTCCCGCACGAGGTCCTCCAGGGTGGCGGAGTCCACCAGGATTTCCACATTGAAGTCCGAGGCGATCAACTCGGCCGTGGCGCCGTCAATGGGCGCGTTGATGGTGGCCATCACGCCCAGGCCCAGCAGCTTCTTGATGATCTCCGTGGCCTTGACGCCGATGGCGCCGGCCAGTTCCGAGACGGTGATGGCCGCGCCGATGCGGATCGCCTTCTTGCGGGGGCCAAAGGTGTGCTTGGTGTCGGCGTCCTGCGCATGGGCGGAGCGGGCGGCCAGGCGGGCGCGCTTCTCCGGACTGCGGCGGCGCGGCGCGCGGGCCCACTGGTCGCCCAGCGGCTGGGGCTCGCCCTTGCCCTTGCCCCGCATGTCGCGCCAGCTGCCGGGTTCGTCCTCGCCGCCCGGGCCGCGTTTGCGGTCGGGCCGGCGCACGTCCTTCCATTCGACGGCCGGCTCGGAGCCCGGCGCCGGGGCGACGCCCTTCTTGAGGATCTTGAGTCCGGTTGCCTCGCGCGTGGGAAGCATCTGGCCCACGCGCTGGGTGGAGAGCGACCTGGGGCCGACGAGCCCGGGGCCGGCCGGCCCGCTGCCGGATTCCCCACCGGCGTCCAGCGCGGCCGCTTCGGGCTGGGGTTCCGGCGGCGGGGGCGCCGGGGCGCGCTCGTGACGCACCACGGGTTCTTCTTCCGCCTCCGGCGTGGCGGCCGGCGGATGAAGCTCCGGTTTCACCTCCTCGCGGGTCTGCCGGTCCTCCGGCAGCGGCCCGGTCACCCCGAGCGACTCCTGGATCTTGTGCACCTCCTTGGAGCGCCGGGCGGAGATGATGCGGCGCTTGCGCGGCTGATCCTCCTCCTCCGTGGCCGCCGCGGCGGAATCTTGCTCCACCCGCGTGACCGGCTCCAGCATCTTGGCCTTGATCGCCGCGATGGTGTCTTCATCGAGAACGTTGAAGTTCCCGTCCACATGGATGCCAAAGACCTTGATCCGTTTGATCAGGTCCTTGCCGGGGATGTTCAGTTCCCGCGCCAGCTCGAATACTCGCATTTTCGCCATGAAAGCCTTCCACTCCGATCCAGTGCCGCCGCTCGCCGACGGCTCCAAGTGCCGAGATTACCGGTTCATGTTGGACTCCGCTGTTCCTGCTTTGCTTGTCCGCGCCGTTCCGGCGCGCCCCGCCGACTCCAAGACCTAGGGGGTCTCCCCTTCCTTGGAAGGTTCCGCAGCAGGCTCCTCCGCCTCCGGAGCCGCGGCCGGGGATGCGGCGGCCTCCGCATCTGGCGCTTCGGCCTCGGCATGGGCTTCGCCTCCAGCCGCCGCCTCGCCTCCAGCATCCACCTCGTCTCCGGCCGCCGCCGCGGCGGAATCGTCCCCGTCCGCGGCCGCCTCGCCCTCCGTGCCGGCCTGGGGCGCGGCTTCCGCGCGCGCGCTGGCATTCATGGCGGCGCCAAGCTCGGCCTGGGTGGCCAGGAGCCGTTCGCGGATCTGCTCCTCCAGGGAGAGCGCCTGTTCCTTGGTGGACGACACGTTGATCTTGTACCCCAGCAGCTTGGAGGCCAGCCGCACGTTCTGTCCCTGCCGTCCGATGGCCAGCGAAAGCTGATCCGGCTCCACCTCGGCGTCAATGGTCTTGGTGGTCTCGTCTATCTTGATGCGGCTGAGTTCCGCCGGGGCCAGCGCGTTGGCCACGTAGGTGGGCAGGTCGTCGGTATAATGGATGATGTCTATCTTCTCGCCGCGCAGCTCGCTGATGATGGACTGTACGCGCGAGCCGCGCATGCCCACGCAAGCGCCCACGGGGTCCACGTCGGAATCGTTGGAGCGCACGGCGATCTTGGCCCGCCGGCCCGGCTCCCGCGCCGCGTTCACGATCTCCACGATGCCGTCGTAGATTTCCGGCACTTCCATCTCGAACAGCTTGGTCAGCAGCAGGGGATGGGTGCGGGAAATCACGAGCTGCGAGGCCTCCTTGGGGTCGTTCAGGACATCCGCCAGCACCACCCGGATGTGATCGCCGCTGGCATAGCGCTCATTGGGAATCTGGTCGCGGTGAAAGAGGATGGCCTCGGTCTGGTTGAGCGTCACGTACGTCCGGCCGCGTTCGGTGCGGCTGACGACGCCGTTGAGGATCTCGCCCTTGCGGTCCTTGAAGTTCTCGAAGATGGTCTCCCGCTCCGCCTCGCGGATCTTCTGGAAGATCATCTGGCGGGCGGTCTGCGCGATCACCCGGCTCAGTTCCTGGTTGTCAATCTCGTACTCCACCTCGTCGCCGGGCTCGGCCAGGGAATCCAGCCGGCGCGCCTCTTCCAGGGAGATCTCGTTTTCCGCGTCGGCCAGGGTCTCGGCGACCTTCTTGTAGCGGAAGACCTCCAACTCGCCCGTCTTCGGGTTCAGGCGCGCCTCAATATCGCTGAAATTCTTGAACTTGCGTTTGGCGGCGGCCGTCACGGCCTCCTGGATCACCGCCACCAACCGATCGCGGTTGATGCCTTTTTCCCGGGCGATGTCGCCGATTGCTTCCAGTACGTTTTCTCGCGCCATGTGCTCTTTGTCGTGGTGGCGTTGGGTAGAGGGAGATCCCGGGTTCTACAGCTTGGGATCGAGCCGGGCCGAGCGCGCCGCGCTCAACGGAATGTCCAGCAACTGTCCATCCACCTCCAGGCGCAGCGTCTCCGCCGCCACCTCCAGGAGGGTTCCCCGCACCGTGCGCTGCTTGAGATCGGGCAGGGCCTCCGGCCCCACGGTCAGGCGCACGACCTTGCCGATGGATTGCTCAAAATGCCGCTTGTCCTTGAGCGGCCGAAATAACCCCGGGGAGGACACCTCCAGGGAGAAGGCGTGTGGCACCGGGTCTTCCACGTCCAGGATGCGACCCGCCAATTCGCTCACCGCCTTGCAATCCTCCAGGGTTACCTGTGGATCCCGGTCAATCAACAGCCGCAGCATCCAGCGTCCTTCGCGGCGGAACTGCACCTCCAGCAGCCGACAGCCCACGCCCGTGATGGGGGCTTGCAACAAGCCCTCCACCCGCGCTTCGATTGCGCTTTCTTCCGTCATGCCGCTCCGCGCGTGGCCAATCGGGCTCAACCGAGCATCCGCCGCGCCGGCCTTGCGTCATGGGCGCGGCCCCGTCCCCGTCCGGGAACACCAAGCCGTCACCCCGGCCGGTCGGTCCGGATCTGCGGTCTGCGGGCGTTAACATGGTCAACTTCCCGTCGCGGAAACTGGCGGTCTTCAGTCCCCGCGGTCGTGCCCGGGCAGGGTCACCCGGCGTGCCTCGCGCCTTTGCGTGGATCGGGCCCCAGGGGGCCCGATTCCACTCTCCGACCGGTCGCGGAGGCCTATGTAATCTGTAACTCTACATGGATCGTCAGATAATGGCAAACTTTCCTGGGGGCTGGAGTGAAGCGCCGGGGCGGTCATCCGACCCGGCTACCGCGTCCCCGGCAGCGGATCGTCGGGATAATATCGCTGGTACAGGGCGCGGGCCTCCTGCTCCCGGTGGGGATCCGCCGCCTGATGCGCACGGGCGATGGAATCGAGCAACGCCTCGCGCAGACCCAAGTAGGCCCGTCCGTCGCTGGGGCTGCGTTCCAGGAGCGCCTGGTACAGGGTCACGGCCTGCTCCACCCGCTGCTCCCGTGCCAGGGTCTTGGCTTCCCGCAGCAGCAGCACGGGAATCAGCCGCTCGGCTTCCGCCTGGCCGGCGCCGGGCACGCGGCCACTCTCCAGGGGCGGCAGGCGGCCCACGGGATGGTAGGCGAGCAGGCGCCGGGCGGCCTCGTAACGCTCCGGAACGTCGGGCAGGCCGAGCACCAGCGCCACGAGCTTTTCCCGGGCGGCCTGGGTCTGGCCTACCCGACCCAGGGCGACCGCGTTGTCCAACGCCAGGGCCGCGGCAGACCTGCGGGCCGCCACGTTGGCCGGAGGCGGCTCCGCAGGGCCTCCGGGGCCCGCGGCGCGATCTGGTGGGCCGGGGCTGCCGCCCTGCGGGGAGGGGGGCGAGGTTGCCGCCTGGGCCGGGGCTTTGGCAACCGGAACGGCGACAGGCTTGGCGTCGGCCGGGCCCTTGGGCCGGGGCGCCAGGGCGGCCCGCGGGGCTTGCTCCGGCCGGCCCGTGGCCTCCGACAGGAGCACCCACCCGATGACGCCCCCGGGCGTACGCACCCGCACCCATCCGTCGGCAGTCACGCCGAGCCGCACCAAGGCATCGTTGGCGTAGACGATGGCCAGGGTGCCCGATTCCAGCGATGCGCTCCGGCGCACCCGGGCCGACGGCGCCGCCACGACGATGGCCTCGCCCGGGACGGCGGCCCCGGACTGCGCGGCGGTCTCCGCCGGGACGGCGGCCAGCAGCCACAGCCCGGCCAGCACGACAGCGAGGAGTGCGCGCGGCATGGCGTCTCCAACTCCGGGGAGCCCCCCACCCGGGCGCCCGGGCGCCCCACGGCAGAGGCCGGACCCGCGCGGCGCGGGCCCAACCGGCGATCGTGCGGGGCTCATGGGCAGGCCAGCATTTGAAAGATTCGCAAGTGCTCGTCCGGATGCAGGGCTTCTGCCCGGCGATCCCCCAGTTCCGGAGAGACCCGGGCCAGGGCCTCCGGCGGCCAGGGCGGGCGCTCGCGCCGCAGGGTGCCGATCATGTGCTTGCGGCGGGCGGTAAACAGCCGCTTGACGTGCTCCAGGTAGCGCGCCTCCAGTTCCGGCTCCAACCGCGCCGGGCGCGGGACGAAGCTTACCACGGCCGAGTGAACCTTGGGCGGGGGGCGAAACGCCCCGGGCGGCACGGACATCACCAAGCGCATCTCAAAGGCATGGTGGGCGGCGATGCTGAGGGCGCCGTAGACCTTGCCCTGTTCCGGCAGGGCCACCAGGCGCTCGCCCACCTCTTGCTGCACCATCAGCAGCAGCCGCCGGTACCAGCGCCGCGACCGCACAAAGCGGAACAGAAGCGGGGTGGACAGATAGTAGGGCAGATTGGCCACGACCCCGTAAGGAGCCTCCGCACCGAACAGGGCCTGGGGCGACAGGTCCGCCTTGAGGATATCGGCCTGCACCACGCGGAGGTGGGGATGGCCCTCCCACCGCTCGCGCAGGGCTTGCGCCAGCAGCGGATCCACCTCCACCGCCGTGACCCGGGCGCCGGCCTCCAGCAGCCGGGCCGTCAGCGCGCCTGCGCCCGGCCCAACCTCCAGCAGCGGCTCGCCCGGGACGATCTGGGCGTGCCGCGCCAGCGCGTCCAACACCGTCCGGCTGTGGAGGAAATGCTGCCCGAGACGTCTGCCCATGGCGCTCCCCGCGTCCCTCGATTCGGCTTCCGCCCGGCGCGGAGGCGGCCCCGCCATGGAGCCGGAGCACGACCTTGCGCCGATGGCCCTTTACCCAGACCGGAAAATCCGGTTCAATGGGCATTCGCCCGGCGCCCGCGCCCGGGACTCAACTGCCCCACTTACCCCGAATGCAGTAGCGCCAAGGTATCGAGAATTGAACACCGCCTCCAGTCGAAATGCAAAACGCCGCCGCCGCGGGGTGTGGCTGATCCTGGCCATCGCCGCGGTCGCGTTCGCGGCCGGCTCATGCGAAGCCCCCCACAAGCGCCCCCGCACCGCGCAGAAACGCCAGGCCGCGGGCCCCGCGCAGCAGGGCGCCGGGGAGGCCGCCCCGGCTCCGGAGCACTTGGAGCCGGGCGACGATGCGGTCTTCGACCCGGAATACCCGTGCCTGACCCGCGGCCAGGCGCGCCGCGGAGAGGCCGCCCTGCTGGGCAAGCGCGAGCGTCCGGACATCGAGGTCTGGCTGCGCACCATCAACCGGACGCTCCACGAGTTCAAGGCCGATTGCGCGGACGACCACCTCCTGACGCTGGTGATCACCACCGTCCAGATGGAATCCAACGTGCGGGTTGACCCGGCCGTGGCGGTGCGAGACCTGGAAGAGTTGTACATCCTCAAGCTCAAGCAATTCCGGCAGGAGAGCACCATGTCCGCCCAGGTCCTGAACCTGTCGGGGCTGGACGGCCTGTTGCGCGCCAAGCTGCGCAAGGACACGCAGAAGGGCAAGGTGCGGACGGAAGGCGACCTGGACCGTTACGTGCGCCAGGACCTGCGGCCCTGGCTGATGAAGACGCTCCGGACGGACTTCCTGTTGCCGGAATCCATGGCCCGGACGGTCGCGGAGCGGGCCTTGGGCGACCCCGTCCATACCATCGGCCCGATGCAAGTGAGCTTCGGGAAGGCCTTCAACAACGCCCGCAAGCGGGGCGAGAAGCTGGCCTCGGCGCAGGAGATGAAGCGGCAGTTGCTGGACCCGGAGACGGCCATGTATCGGGGCATCAAGGAGGGGGTGTACCTGCTGCTGCTCTCCTATCGCCATTACCGGCCACTGATGTTGCCGGAAGAGGCAGTGCTATACACCGCGGCCGACTACAACGGCGGGGAGTTTTCCTCGCGCAATGCCGCCTTTCAGGAGCGCTTGGCGGCATTGGCGGGCCGCCCCTTGTCCCTGGACGGGGACCTGCTGATCTACCGCGATGGGAAGGCGGAGGCGACGCGCTCCCTGACGGAGGACTATGTCGAGCTGGCCTTGCATTCGGAGATGAGCCCTTCCGCGGTGCGGCGCGACCTGTTGTTGGAAAAGGGACCCGAGTTCTCGGAATCGGAAACCGCCCGCCGCGTCTGCGTGCGATACCAGGCGCGCTTCAAGCAGGAATGCAAGCCGGCGCGGCTGCCGAAAGGGGCCGCCAATCCATCGGCGGAAATCAAGAGCGGGCAGGCCCTGACGCCGGCCAACTACGCCCATGCGTATCTGAAGCGGTTCCAGGGGAATTGGCTGGTCTATCAGGGCCACGCGCCGCTGGCCGATCCGGATGCGGCCGTGCATTGAAAGCGGCGCCGCCGGCCTCCTCCGGGGCGGCCGCGCGCAGAACCCCTTGCCAGGCCTGGGCTTTCATGCGGGGCGGAGCGGTGCAGCGGGCTACTGCAACTGATCGGCAATCTCCTGCGCCAGCTTGGAGACGACGCCCTTGGCGTCGCCGAAGACCATCATGGTCTTGGGGTTGTAGTACAGCTCGTTCTCGATGCCGGCAAAGCCCGGGTTCATGCTGCGCTTGATGACCATGATGTTGCGGGCATGGTCCACGTTCAGGATCGGCATGCCGTAGATCGGGCTGGCCTTGTCGTGCCGGGCGGCGGGGTTGGTCACGTCGTTGGCTCCGATCACGAGCGCCACGTCGGTGCGCTCGAAGTCCTGGTTGATGTCCTCCATGTCGCACAGCTTCTCATAGGGCACGTTCGCCTCGGCCAGCAAGACGTTCATATGCCCCGGCATGCGTCCGGCCACGGGATGAATGGCGTAGCGCACCTCGCAGCCGTTCTTCTCCAACAGGTCGGCCAGTTCGCGCACCTTGTATTGCGCCTGGGAGACGGCCATCCCGTAGCCGGGAATGACGATCACCGAGGCGGCGGCGGAGAGCACGAGGGCGGCGTCCGGGACCGTGGTATCGCGGTAGACCAGGTCCTTGCGCTCCACCGCGGCGCCCACCGCCGGCGGTTTGCCGAACGCCCCGAAGAGCACGTTGAACCAGGAGCGGTTCATGGCCTTGCACATCAAGATGGACAGGATGAAGCCCGAGCCGCCGTCCAGCGCGCCGGCGATGATGAGCACGTTGTTGCCCAGCACGAAGCCGGTGGCCGAGGCCGCCAGGCCCGCGTAGGAGTTGAGGATGGCGATCACCGTGGGCATGTCGGCCGCGCCGATGGGCAGCACGAGCAACATGCCGAAGATCAGCCCCAGCCCCAGCAGCACGTAGAAGAGCAGGCTGGCCTCCTGCGTGTAGACCAGGAAGCCCAGGATCAGCACCATCACCACCAGCACGACGAAGGTGAAGATGTTCTGGCCCTTGAAGGTGATCGGGTGACCGGGGAAGGTGCCCTGGAGCTTGCCGGCGGCGATGAGGCTGCCGGTGAAGGTGAGCGACCCCAGCAGCACCTCGAGCCCGATGGCGATCATCTTGACCGGCTCCAGGTGGCCGTCGTGGCGCACGTATTCGGAGATGCCCACGAGCGCCACCGCCAGCGCCCCAAAGGCGTGGGAGAGCGCGGTGCGCTGGGGCACGGCGGTCATGGGAATCCAGATGGCCAGCAGCGCCCCGGGGATCGCCCCCGCGACGAGACCGACCAGGATCCACTCGTAGGTGATGATGTCCTGGTGCAGCAGCGTGCCGATGACGGCCAGCAGCATTCCGGCCTCGGCCAGGTAGATCCCCCGCAGGGCGGACTTGGGCGAGGTCAGGCCCTTGAGGCCCAGGATGAAGAAGACGGACGCGGCCAGGTAGGCAAGATCCACGAACAGTGTTTTCAGGTCCATATGCATCCGTTTCCTATGGCTGTGCGCCGCCCTGGGTCGGGGCCTTTTGGCCCTGGCGGAAGAACCTCAACATGCGGTCGGTGATCCAGAAACCACCCACCACGTTAAACGTCGCGCTGGCCACGGCGATGACCCCCAGGACGGTGCTGGCCGTGCCGTATTTTCCACCGGCGGCCACCAGCGAACCCACCAGGGAAATTCCCGAGATGGCGTTGGTGGCGGACATGAGCGGGGTATGGAGCAGCGGCGGCACGCGCGTAATCACCTGATAGCCGACGAAAACGGCCAGGACGAAGACGTAAAGGCCGAAGATCATGCTTGTAGATTCCATGGTGTTCCCTTGGGTCGGGTTCCTGCTCTGCTACTTGACGAGGGGAATGACGGCCGGATGCACCACGGCGCCGCCGTGGGTCACCAGACAGCCCTTGACGATGTCGTCCGCCAGATCGATCTGGATCGCCTTGCCGTCCGGCACCAGCAGGTCCACCAGGGCCAGCAGGTTGCGCGCATAGAGGAAGCTGGCGTCGAACGCCATGCCGCTGGGCAAGTTCGGCAGACCATAGATGACCACGCCGTGTTTGATCACCTTCTTGTCGAACTCGGTGAGGGCGCAATTGCCCCCCTGCTCGACAGCCAGGTCCACGATCACGGCGCCGGGCTTCATCTCCTTCACCATCGGCTCGGTAATCAGCAGGGGCGCCCGCCGGCCCGGGATGAGCGCCGTGGTGATGATGACGTCGGCGTCCTTGGAATGCTTGCGGATCAGTTCCTGTTCCTTTTGGTAGAACTCCGGCGGCAACTCCTTGGCGTAGCCGCCGGCATCCTGCGCCTGGTCATGGGCGACCTCCAGCGAGACGAAGCGGCCGCCGACGCTCTTGACCTGCTCCGCCACCACGGGCCGGGTATCGAAGGCCCACACCACCCCGCCCAAGCGTTTGGCCGTGGCGATGGCCTGCAAGCCCGCCACCCCGGCGCCAATCACGACCACCTTGGCCGGTTGCACCGTGCCCACCGCCGTCGTCAGCATGGGGAAGAAGCGCCCGCTGGCCTGGGCGGCCAGCAGCACGGCCTTGTATCCCGAGATAGTGCTCATCGTGGAGAGGGCGTCCATGCGCTGCGCCCGCGTCGTGCGGGGCACCAGCTCCATGGAAAAGGCCGAGACCTTTTGCTGCGCCAGCTGCTTCACCATGGCCGGACTGACCAAGGGCTGAAGAAAGCTCAGCAACACGCACCCCGCCCGCATCTGGGCGACCTCGGCATCGGTCGGCTTGTTGACCTTGAGCACCAGATCGCTGGCGGAATAGACGCCCTGGGCCGTCAGGACCAGATCCGCCCCGGCGGCCTCCATGGCTTTGTCGGAATATCCGGCCTCAGCGCCCGCGGCGGCCTCGCAGACCACCTCCATTCCGCTCTTCACCATCTTGGCGATGGTCTCCGGGGTGGCGGCAACCCGGCGCTCGCCGGCAAGGGTCTCCTTGGGAATTCCTACACGCACGGGATGCTCCAAAACATTGGGGAAAAAGTGATTCGGCGCCGGTGCGGCGCTTCGGTCCGAGATCCTTGGTAATCCCGCCAGCCTGGCCAACCCTGCGCCGGCGGCCTGTTTGGCGCTTGCAGCCGCCGGCCCACGTTCTCGCACTTCCGCCGGCAGCGGCGCAAGCCCACCATATTGGGGTTTTCACAGAACTTCAATCGCCGGCAACCTGATCTTGGTCATGCCCGCGGCTCCGCGGTTGGGAACCCGCGGGCGGCTTGTAGCCCGGCGCAACGCGCGCCAAAAGCGTCACCTATTCCTTGTAATTGGGAAAGAACAGGTGCTCGCCGCCAATCTGGTAGTCGCGGACGGCCTGCTGACCCTCCGCGGCGGTAATCCAGCGGATGAAGGCCATGCCGTCCTCCCGCTTGACGTGCGCAAACTTGGCCGGGTTGACCAGCATCACACCGTAGGGGTTGAACAGCCGCGCGTCGCCCTGGATCACGATCTTCAACCCGCGCCGGTTCTTGAAGTTCGCCCAAGAGCCCCGGTCGGTGAGCGCGTAGGCGCCCATGGCGGCGGCCGTGTTGAGCGTCGCGCCCATGCCGGAGCCGGTCTCCTTGTACCACGTGCCGGAGGACGGGCGGGGGTCCACGCCGGCGGCGGCCCACAGCTTGAGTTCGGCCCGGTGGGTGCCGCTGTCGTCGGCGCGCGAGGCGAAGGGCGCCCGCTGCCCGGCGATGCGCGCCAGGGCGGCCACGGCATCCTGACCGCCCGCGACGCCGGCGGGGTCATCCCCCGGCCCGACGATCACGAAGTCGTTGTACATCACGTCGCGCCGCTCCACGCCGTGGCCTTCCGCCACGAACTTCAACTCGCCCTGACGGTCGTGAACGAGCAACACGTCGGCGTCGCCCCGCTCGCCCAGGCGAAAGGCCTGTCCGGTGCCGACGGCCACCACATGCACCTGGATGCCCGTCCGCGCGGTGAACTTCGGCAAGAGCCAGTCGAACAGTCCCGAGTTCTGGGTGGAGGTGGTGGAGGCGAGGGTGATGAAGCGCTCCGCGGCGGCCGCGGGCCGCACCGCCGCCGTCAAGCCGCAGGCGAGGACGGCGGCCAGCGACAGGGCGGCCCAGCGCGGGCGCGCGGGGGTGGAACGGGGCATCTGCCAAGGCATGATCGAGCTCCTCTGCATGGGTGAACGTGGGCGCCCGCTACGCGAGCAATTCGCCCTGGATGAAGGCCCGGGCTTCCGGGGTCGCCGGGGCCGTGAAGAACCGCTCCGCCGGGGCGGCTTCCAGCAGCCGGCCGCGGTGCAGGAACAGCACCCGTTCGGCCAGCCGCCGGGCCTGGTACAGGTCGTGCGTCGTCATCACGATGGTGGTGCCGCGGGCATGGACGGCGCGGATCGCGTCCTCGATTCCGCGTGTGGCCGCGGGGTCCAGGCTGGCCGTGGGCTCGTCCAGGAACAGCACGTCCGGCCGCAGGGCCCAGGCCCGCGCCAGCGCCAGGCGCTGCTGCTCCCCGCCGGAGAGCGCACGCGCGGCCCGGTCCCCGAGGGCGCCCAGGCCCACCAGGTCCAGCGCCTCCGCCACCCGGCGGACGCGCTCCGGCGCCGGCACGTGCCGCAACCGCAGGGCGTAGGCGACGTTGGCGGCCGCGGAGCGGCGCAGCAGCACCGGCCGCTGGAACACCAGCGCCTGGCGCCGCCGGGCCTCGCCCGCCAGCGGACCGCACCATCGCACCTGGCCTGCGCTGGGCGCGAGCAGCCCATGGCAGATGCGCAGCAGCAGGCTCTTTCCGGCGCCGTTGGGCCCCAGGATCACCGTGCGGGGTCCCGCGCCGATCTCCAGCGATAGGTCCGCCAGCAGCTTGCGGCCGTCCACTTGGACGCTGACGCCCTCCAGCCGCAAGGGCAGGATGCCTGGAGCCGGCCCGGCAGATAGGGCGCGTCCGGGTACTGGGGAAAGGTCAGCCATGGGCGCGCCCGGTCAGCAGATGCAGCATGAAGGCGGCGCCGTTCACCGCGACGGACAGCAGGATCAGCACCAGGCCCAGTCCCAGCGCCAGGGCCAGGTCGCCCTTGCTGGTCTCCAGGGCGATGGCGGTGGTCATCAGGCGCGTGGCGTGGGCGATGTTTCCTCCGACGATGATCACGGCGCCGACCTCCGCGATGGCCCGGCCGAAGCCCGCCAGCAGCGCCGTGAGCAGGCTCACGCGCGCGTCCCAGAGCACCGTGAGCAGCGCCGCCAGCGGTCCGGCGTCCAGGGAGCGCAGCAGTTCCTCGTACCCGGCCCACGTGTCGGCGGCGATCTGGCGCGTGATCGCCGCCACGATCGGCGTGACCAGCACCCACTGCGCGAGGATCATGGCGCTGGGCGTGAACAGCAGTCCCAGCGGCCCCAACGGCCCGGAACGGGACAGCAGCAGGTACACGAGCAGCCCCACCACGACCGGCGGCAGCCCCATCAGGGCGTTCAGCAGAATGACCACCGTCGAGCGGCCCGGGAAGCGCATCAGCGCCAGCGCCGCCCCCAGGGGCAGCCCCACCAGCGCCGCCAAGGCCACCGCCGTCAGGCTCACCCGCAGGGAGAGCGCGACGATCTCGGTCAACTGGGGATCCAGGCTCACCAGCAGGCGCCCGGCGGCCGCGAAGCCCGCAAGCAGATCGTTCATGGCCGCCCGGGTCCGTTGCCCGCCCTCCGCTTGGTCGGACCCCAGTGTCCTGGACGGCGGAATTGGCGTGTTCTTGTGTGTCTATATGTCGTTTTTTACGGAATTGTGCAAGCTGGGGCAAAAGCCGCCCCCGTGCGGCCGGCCTGGGCTCAGGATGGCGATGTTCCCGGGGTGCCCCGGACGTCCGCCTGCAAGTCCGCCGCGGCCTGGGCGGTCAGGTGGCGCCACGGCAAGGGGAAGAGCGCGGGGACGGAGCGGCGGTACCGGCGATAGACCTCGCCGTGGTAGGCAATCAGCTTGTGCTCCTCCAGGCGCGAGCCCAGCACCAGGTAGCCGCTGATGCAAAGCGCGGAGACCAGCCCGGCGGGGTCCATGGGGCGCGTCCAGAGCGCCACCAATCCCAGGAAGTACCAGGGGTGGCGCACGAAGCGGTGCGCCAGCGTGAGTTTGAGGTGCTCCTGGTCTTCCACGGTCTGGGTCCCCGCCCGCAATTGCCGCAGGCCGAGGAACTCCCCCAGGTCGTAGTGGCGCAGGGTCCACAGGAAGCCCAGGGCGGCCAAGGCCGCCAAGGCGTCGGCCGCCCAGCGCCACGGCCCCTGCCACTCCCACAGGGGCGCGCCGGCCTGGCGCAGCGCCACGGCCACTGGCACGCCCAGCAGCAGCACGGCCAGGCCGACGTAGGTCAGCCGATAGGCGGGCATCAGGCCGGGACGCCGCGCGGCCACCCAGCGCTTGACCCTGAGCGAGGCCAGCGCGGAATGCAGGGCAAAGTAGCCGCTCCAGGCGGCCACCAGCAGGATCAGCTCCGTCGTGGCGCCGGTCATGGCGGGTTGCTCCCAAGAGGTGCCGCGAGCTTGCGCGCCCGGGCCAAGGCGGCCCGCTCGAAGCCGGGCCGCTGCGCCGTCGTTGCCGTGCGGTGCGAACCGCCCCCGCCCCGGGCTACCCGACTTCGTCCAAGACCGAATGCAGCCGCCGCAGCAGCCGCGTGGCGCGCCGGAAGAACCACCACGCCATCGCCAGGCCGGGAGGCATGAGCAGCGCCAGCCAGGGCGGATGCTGGAGCATTGGAGCGCGGGCGCCGATCCCCAGCGCGGTCAGGCCCGCCAGCGCCGCAAGGCCGTGGAGGCACAGACGCGCCTCCCACAGCCGGGGAAGGGGCAACGGCCGGCCGGCGCGGGCCACCCACGACCGCTGCTCGGGCACCCGCAGCACGCGGAAGTAGAACCCATGCAGCAGCAGCCAGACCAGCCCGGTCACGCCGACGGCGTCGCTGATCCAGTGGTTGCGGGTCATGGCGCTGGCGACCGCCATGGCCGCGGTGAATCCGAGGGTGAGCACGCCCAGCGCCCAGCCCGCGGCCCGGCCCAGGCGCGGGACGGAGGGGTCGCCCAGCAGCGCATAGACCGCCGCCATGGGGATGAAGGCCGCGGCGGTATGGCCGCTGGGGAAGCTCCCCCAGTACAATCCGTCGGTAACGTAGTGCGCCCCGAAGGTGTACCAGTCCGTGTAAGGAAGATGCTCCGGCCCCAGCACCACCATCGGGCGGGCGCGGCCCATCACCCACTTCAGCGCCTGCACCGGGCCCAGCGCCCCGACCAGCGCCCCGACGACCACATAACCCAGCGCGGGGCGCAGCCGCACGGCGCGCCGTCCGGCGGCCGCCCGGCCAGACCACACGTACGCACCCATCCCCAGGGCCAGCAGCAACACGGGAATGTCGCTGCCTCCCAGCGCGTCGTCCTCGAACACGGTGCGCCGCATGACCTGGACGAAGCCTTCCTCCCGCTGGCGGATCAGGGACTCCGTCCAGGACCGATCCACGGCCGGCAGCGCCACCATGGCCGCGCCGAAGACAAGGAGCAAGGCGAGCAATCCATAGGGCGGGCGCGCGGGTTTCCGGTTGGTCATCGCGGGCGATAGCCTCTCGAAGGGGCCGGACCCCGCTCCGCGCGGGCGGAGCCAGGGGTCCCGATGGCGCTCACCTTGCCACAAGCTCGTGCCGGGTGGAACTCCAGCCGGCAGCGGTTCCGCTGCCCGGCCTTGAACAACCCCTCACCGCGCCCGCTGCCCACAGCGGCGCGCCTGGCAACGTGCTATCGCTTGCGCCTGGGTCTGACACGGCGCCGCGGCGCCCCCGGGCCGCAAGCGCACAAAGGGCCGTGAGGCATTCGCCGCCGATCGGGTGCGGATCGCGGGCGGCGAGTTTCAACGGTGGCCCCCGTAGGGCAGGGCGGGATCGTACACGGATCGGCCCAGGGGGCGCGTCTCCAGGGTCCCCGCGCGCAGCGCATGCATCCGCGCCCACGCAATATCCACGTATTCCGGCAGGATGTCGCAACCGTAACCGACCCGGCCGTGCTTCGCCGCAGCGATCACCGAGCTTCCGACACCCAGGTAGGGATCCAGCACCCTGTCGCCGGGATGGGTCAGCGAAAGCACGAGCCGCTCGATCAGCTCGACCGGGAACTGGCACGGGTGCGTGGTCTTCTCGACATGGTTGTTCTTGACGTTGGGAATGATCCAGACGTCGCCAGGGTTCTTGCCGAGCGGGTTGCAGGACAATTGCCCGGCCTTCGGCCCCTTGAAGTACTTCTTGCCGGGGTACTTCGAGGGCACCCGGATCGAATCCAGATTGAACACATAGTCATCGCCCTTGGTGAACCAGAGCACCGTCTCGTAGCGCCCCGAGAGCCGCCTGCTGCAATGCAGCCCGTGCTCGAAGTGCCAGATGATCCGGTTGCGAAGCTGGAGACCGTGCTCCCGAAAGACCGGATAAAGGACCAGATCCAACGGAAAAATCTCGCCCTTGCGCACGTGGTTGCCGACCTGCCAGCAGAGGGAGCCGTTGGGGTGCAAGAGCCGCACGCACTCGGAGATCACCTGCGCCTGCTCCTGCACATACGCATCCAGCGTCGCATGGGCTTCGTAGGATTTCCCGATGTTGTAGGGCGGCGAGGTGACGATCAACTGGAATGACCCCTTCGCCAAGGGCCGCATGAACTCCAGATTGTCCTGGCAGGCCATGACGGCCTCGCCGTCCCGATGCAACCGTCGAACCGGGTTTCCGCTCATGGTCCAATCTCCGTCTGGACGTGCACCGGAATGCTTCGGGGTGGCCTCCCGAGGGGTCTGCGCGCAGTGTAGCGCGGACCCCGCCGGCCGGCCAGATGGCGGCGGCCCAGTCCGTCAGCGGGCGCTACCCCCATGCCAGCCCGCCCAGCGCCGCGAGCAGTCCCGCGCCCACGGCCAGGAACGCGGGCGAAAGCCGCCGCCGCTCCAGCAGCGCCGGGACGGCCACCAGCAGCCAGCTCAGCATCCCGGCGGCGGCGGCCAGCGTGCCCGGCCCGGACTCCAGCCGCACCAGCCGCGCCGTCAACCCCGCCAGCAGCAGCGGCGCCGCCACCTCCACGGCCAGCGTGCGCAAGCCGATGGACGCGCCGCAGGCGCGGCAGCGGCCCCGCAGCACCAGCCAGGAGACGATCGGCACGTTGTCGTGCCAGGCGATCCCCTGGCCGCAAGCCAGGCAGACCGAGCGCGCCGGGCGGAACCACCCCAGCGCCGGACCGCGGCCGTCGCGCCGGGGGGTGCGGTCCACGGCCTGATTGAGGAAGCTGCCCCAGACCCAGCCCAGCAGCGCGGCCGCCGGCACCCACGCGTCAGCGCTGGCCACGGGGATGGGCGCGGAAGCTCTCCAGCGCGCCGCGCGCGCCGTTCAGCATGAAGTGCAGATCGCTCAGGATGGACACGGCTCGATAGCCCTTCTCGAAGAGCGGCTGGGCCTGCTCCCAGCCGCGGCACACCGTGCCGAGGGGGATGCCCTTGGCATTGGCGGCGTCCTCCACCTTCCGGATGGCGGCCTTCACATCGGCATGGCCCATCTCCCCCGTGTGCCCCAGGTCGGCGGCGAGATCGTTGGGGCCGATGAAGCACACGCCTATCCCCGGGACGGCGAGGATGGCGTCAATGTCCTGCACGGCCGCGCGGGTCTCGACCTGCAGAAACATGGCGATCTGCGCGTTGGCGTCCTTGAGGTAGGTCGTGTCCAACCCGAACTTGCCGCCGCGCACCGAGGCGATGCCGCGCATCCCCTGCGGCGGATACTGGGTGGCGGCGACGGCGCGGCGGGCCTCCTCCGCGGTCTTGATGCCGGGCACCATGACCCCGCGCGCGCCGGCATCCAGCACGCGCTTGATCACCACCGGATCGTTCCACTGCACGCGCACGATCGGCTCGGTCTCGCCCGCGCTGCCGATGGCCTGCAGTTGCCCCACCAGCGTCTGGTATTCGCCCGCCCCGTGCTCCATGTCAATCAACAGCCAGTCGAAGCCCAGCAGGCCCATCACCTCGGCGGCCAGGGGAGAGCAGAGACTGACCCAGGAGCCGCAGGTCGCCTTGCCTTCGCGCAACAGTTGCTGCACTCGATTCGGTTTCATGGCGCCTTTCCTCTCCATTTCGGGGGTGGGTGGGCCGTCCTCGCAAGGCCGGCCAGGGTGCCCCTGCTTGTAGCAGAATTGCGGGGGGCTTCAAACGCCGCCGGACTCCGCCGCGGCCGGCGCGGTGCAGGCCGCCAGCGCGTCCCAGGCCAGCAGGGCGCAGCGCACCCGGCTGCGGTGTTGCCTCACCGCCGTCAACGCCGCCAGCGGCTCCAATTCCGGCGGCAGCGCCGCGTCCGGGTCCTCCAGCGCCGCGCGCAAGGCACGGCCCAGTTGCGCGACCCGGTCAGGCGCCAGGCCCTGCACCAGCAGGCTGGTCAGGGACGCCGAGGCCTGGGCGATGGCGCAGCCCCGCACCAGGAAGCGCACCTCCCGGATGCAGCCATCCGCCAGGGTCAACGTCGCCTCCAGTTCGTCGCCGCAGAGGGGGTTGTTCACGACGGCCTGGGCGTCGGGCGCGGCCACGCGGCCCGAATTGCGGGGCCGGCGGGCGTGCTCCAGGATCTGCTCGCGGTAGAGGGCGCTATCCATGGCCGAATATCTGCTGCGCCAGGCGGATGCCGGCGGCGAGGCGGTCAATCTCCTCCGGCAGGGTGTAAGGGGCGAAGCTGGCGCGCACGGTGGCCGTCTCCCCCAGCCGCCGCATCAGGGGCTGGCAGCAGTGGTGCCCGGCGCGCACGGCGACGCCCTGCTCATCCAGCACCTGGGCCACGTCGTGCGGGTGAATGCCTGCCACGGCGAAGGAGACCACGCTCGCCCGCCCGGTCCCGGCCGGAGGGCCGAACACCCGCACCCCGCGCAGCCCGCCCAGGGCCGCCAGCGCGCGGGCGGTGAGGGCGGCCTCGTGCGCGGCGATGGCCGCGGCATCCAGGCTCAGGACGTAGTCCATGGCCGCGGACAATCCCACCGCCCCGGCAACGTCCGGCGTGCCGGCCTCGAAGCGCGCCGGCGACTCGCGCCAGGTGGAGGATTGCTCGGACACGACGGCGATCATGCCCCCGCCGCCGTCCACGGGTTCAAGCGCCTCCAGCAGCGCGGCCCGGCCATACAGAATGCCGATCCCCATCGGGCCGAACATCTTGTGGGCGGAGCAGGCCAGGAAGTCGCACCCCAGCCGGGTCACGTCCGGGCGGCCGCGCAGCATGGCCTGGGCGGCATCCACCAGCACCAGCGCCCCCTGGGCGTGCGCCCAGCCGATCAGCCGCTCCAGCGGCGTCACGGTCCCCAGCACGTTGGAGGTGTGGGTCACCGCCAGCAGCCGGGTGCGCGGGCCGATCAGGCGCTGGGCGGCGTCCAGGTCCAACGTGCCGTCTGCGGCCAGTGGAATGTAGCGCAGCCGGGCGCCGCTGCCCGCCGCGGCGAGCTGCCAGGGCACGATGTTGGAGTGGTGCTCCAACTCCGTCAAGACGATCTCGTCGCCCGGGCGCAGCCGCCGGCCCCAGGCGCGGGCGACCAGGTTGATGCCGTCGGTCGTGCCGCGCGTGAAGACGATCTCGTCCGGCGAGGCCGCCCCCAGGAAGCGGGCGGCCTTGGCGCGGGCCTGCTCGTACCGGTCGGTGGCCTCTTCCGCCAGCGTGTGCACGCCGCGGTGGACGTTGGCGTTGTGGTGCGCGTAGAAGTCAGACAGGGCGGCGATCACCGCGCGGGGCTTGTGCGTGGTGGCGGCGTTGTCCAGGTAGGCCAGGGGATGGCCGTTGATGACGCGCTGGAAGATGGGGAAGTCTTGGCGAATGCGCTCTGGACCCATGCGTCAATCGAACCGCCCGTCGCAACCCCGCGCCTCCTGCCGGGGCAGCGTCTTGACGGATTGCAGGGGCTTGGCCGAGCGCCCGTGCTGGCGCATCACCATCTCCGCCACCACGCTCAGGGCGATCTCGGCGGGGGTGACCGCGCCCAGATCCAACCCGGCCGGGGCGTGGATGCAGGCGAGCGACTCCAGTTCCGCCCCCTGCCCGCGCAGGTAGTCCAGCACCAGCCCAGAGCGCTTCTGGCTGGCCACCAGCCCGATGTAGGCGGGCTGGCCCTCCAGCGCCTTGCGCAGGGACAGGTGGTCGCCCTTGTGCTGGGTGCAGATCACCACGAAGGTGGATGGATTCACCTCCATGGCGCTGTAGTCGCGGTCGCTGGTGACCAGGCAGGCGGCGCTGGGATAGTCGTCGCCGCTGGCCCCCGGGCTGTTCACGGTCACCGGCCAGCCGATCAGGGTCGCCAGGCGGGCCACCTCCTCCGCAATCCGTCCATGGCCCACGACAAGCAGTTCGGGCTGCACGGTCTCCAGCGCGGGCGGCTGGGGCGGCGCCGGCAGGATGCCCTTGACGTCGCGCAGCATGCGCGCGCTCTTGCCCCGCTGCACGGCCAGCAGTTCCGCGGCAATGCTGAGGGAGACCGTCTCCGGGGACTTTCCGCCCAGGTCCAACCCGGCGGGCACCCGCACCTGGGCAAAGGCCTCCTCGGCGAAGCGCTCCTGCCGCAGGCGCTTGAAGACGTTCTCGGCGACATCCCGGCGGCTGACCAGGGCGAGGTAATTGACGTGGCCCACCAGGCCCGCCCGCACGGCGTCCAGGTCGCCCTGGTGCTGGGTCGCCACCGCCAGGGCGTCCTGCGCTCCGACGCGGATCGTCCCGTAGGGCTCGGCCACGACCCGCTCGGCGGTGGGGAAGTGCGCCGGGTCCGCCTCCGGCGCATGCACCCGCACCGCGTAGCCCAGATTGCCGCCCAGGAGCGCCAGGGCGCGGGCCAGCTTGTTGCTCCCCGCGATGACCAGGGACGGCTTGGGCAGCACCGGCTCGATGTAGACGTCCATCGCTCCGCCGCAGGGCATGCCGACGCCCAGCACCTCGTCGTCCAGGTCGGCGGTGACGATGCGGGTGGCGCGGTCTTGCAGGGCGCGCAGGGCCTCCTCGCGCACGAGGGACTCCGCGCAGCCGCCGCCCACCCAGCCGAAGACGTTGCGCCCGGCCTCGTCAATCAGGGCCTTGGCGCCCGGCTTGGCGGAGGCGGAGCCGCGCACGCGGATCACGGTGGCGACGGCGAACGGACGCCGCGCGGCCAACAGTTCCGCCAGCTTGGCGCTGAATTCACTTTGCACGGTTCACACTCCCCGCGACGGATGTTTGTCGGTACAGGATCAGAGCGCCGCCGGTCCCCAGCTTCCCGGCCGCGGAAGGTTCCAATGGGTGTACCACGCGCCCCGGCAAAAGCCCAGCCGTGACGGCGGGCGGGAACGGGCGGTTCGGGCGCGACTTCGGCCCAAGAGTCCGCGGCCTACCCCGCGGTCTCCCGCAGCACTTGCGCAAGCGCCTGGAGGTCTTCCGGCCGGTTGTAGACATGGGGGGAGACGCGGATGGACTCGCCCCGCAGGGAGACATGAACGTCGCGCCGCTTCAGTTCCTCGACGATCCTGGGCAAGGGCGCGCCGGGGGGCATGCGGATGCCAAACAGGTGCGCGGCGCGGTCGGCCCGGGGCGCCAGGGTAAAAGGGCCTTCCCCCAGCGCCCCCTCCAACGCCTGGCTCATTTCCGCGCAGTACGCCTGCACCGCCTCGACGCCCCATTCCAGGATCTGGCGCACGGCCTCGGCCAGCATCGGCACGAGGATGAAGTTGGAGCGCTCGCCCGCGTCGAAGCGGCGCGCCCCCGGCTGGAACCCGTCGCGGTAGGCGACGAGGCGGGCAAAGTCCTCGCTGCCCTCCCGGGCAATCCAGTTGTGCTCCAAGGGCCGGCCGGCCAGCAGGCGGTCGCCCACGGCCGCGAAGCCGTATTGGTAGGGCCCCAGCAGCCACTTGTATCCGGCGCACACCAGCAGGTCGGGCTGCACCGCGACGAAGTCGAAAGGCTGGGCGCCGACGGACTGCGTTCCGTCCACGATGAGGAACGCGCCCACCTCGCGCGCGCGCTTGGAGATGGCGCCCAGGTCGAAGCGCGTGCCGTCGGTCCAGTGCACGGTCGAAAGGGTGACGGCGGCGGTGTCCCGGTCCATCGCCTCCACCAAGCGCGCCGTCCATTCCCGCGCCGGCTGCTGGCTGTCCTGGGGGCGGGGCACCATGCGCACGGTGCCGCCGTCCAGGGCGCAGCGCTCGCGCCAGCCGTACACGTCGCTGGGGAACTCCTCGCCCGGCAGCACGACGTTCTGGCCCCGCCGCAGGCGGATGTTGTGGGTCGCGATGGCGATGCCGTAGCTGGCGGCGGGCACCAGGGCGATGCGCTCCGCGCCGGCATTGACCAGCCGCCCCAGCAGCGCCCGCAGGGCTTCCGAGCCGGAGAAGAAGTCGGCCGCCTGGATGCCCGTGGGCACGCGCTTGCGCCGGATCCCGGCAATGCCCGCATCCTCCACGCTCTTGAGCAGGGGCGAGAGCTGGGCGCAGTTGAGGTAATGCATCCCTTCCGGGAGCGAGAACAGGTGGCGTTGACAGGGGAGCATGGGGGCTGGGGGCATGGAGTGATAGCGGCCGGCACAGGCGCGGCACCCGGCCTGTTTCCCGCAACGCTACCACACGGCCGGGGCCCCGTGCGAGCAGGCCCGCCGCCGGGGGTGTGCCGGCTACTTTTCCTCCTGCCGGGGATGCGCCTGCTTGAATTGGGCGACCAGGCCGGCGAAGTCGGGCGGGTCTTGGTAGCGGTCCAGCCGTCCCAGGCGCTTGGCGCGCAGCAGCTTCTGCATGGAGCGGAGGTCTCCGCCGCGCTGGATGAAGTGGCGGGCGGCCAGTTGCCGCAGCACCGCCGGGCCTCCGGCCAGGTCCTCGGCCTCCATGGCCCGGCGCACCTGGCGCGCCAGCCGCGCGGGGGAGCAGGCGTGGCCGCGCGCATCCACCCAGAACGGCGCGTCGGGCGCCGTGCTGGCGGCCCGGGCTCTCAACGTCTGGTAGGTCTCCAGCCGGGCCAGCCCTTCGGCGCTCAGCACGGCCTCCAGGGCGTCCTCGGGCAGGGCGATGCGCACCCGTCCGCCGGCCTCGGCCGTTACGGCCCGCGTCCGGTAGGCCTGGCTGGGGCGGAGTCCCGCGCCATAGAGCAACTCCAGCAGGGCCAACAGGCGCGCATCCTCGAAGCCGGCCACCCGGCGGCGGAACATGCGCTGGACGGCGGCCTCCTCGCCGCTGGGCGGGGGCGGCGGCGCCTCCGGCAGCCGGGGCCGCAGGGAGCCGGCCGGGTCTTCCTGGATATGGCCC